>Ga0163217_1068347_pt1 | contig 10068 bp, 10 predicted proteins | sample SynspAceP_FD_185933 | JGI IMG/M metagenome (GOLD analysis project Ga0163217, IMG submission 185933) | Saline lake microbial communities from Ace Lake in Antarctica - Synechococcus sp. Ace-P (PacBio error correction) | ecosystem: Environmental > Aquatic > Non-marine Saline and Alkaline > Saline ...
AAGGAAGAGAGATCAATCTTGGGAAGCCCCGGAAATGGGCCCCCGTTAAAACGCCAGAGCCCCAAAAACACCCCAAAAGAACCAAATTCCGGGATTTTCGTTTTTTTTTATTTTTATCTTTCAGAACACAGTTCCCCACAAAGGCGTTGGGGACCGGAACCAACGCGCCGGAGGGGTTTTTTTGGCCTGGGGCCTTTTTTTGCAAGCCCAAGACCAGCCCCGGGGCCGGATCCAACCAAACGGGCCAAATTTTTTTTTTTTTTTACCTGTCTGAAGCTGCCTGTTTGCCGGATAACCCGTATTTTCCCCAACCTTTTTAATCGATGATGAAATGCCTCGATTGAAATTTGTAAAAATGCAAACCGCATCGGAGTTGTTGTTGGCTAGCACAACAAAGGCGATTCGCAAAAACGTAGGGCAGATGCGGCCGGTGAATTCCGGGGAAGTTGTGTTAGTCGAATGAAGTGTCCGTCTAAAACGCTTCGCGATAATTTGCACTATAAAAACTCAAGCTGGTTTCCCAGTCGGGATGAATTGTCTGTTAAAACCGGGCAAAAACCGGTCCATGCAAAAAACGGGTAACCCCCGAGTCCATACAGCGCCGCACCCCTCTGTTTTCGCTTGTACATCTTTCAACGGCAGGAATGAGACTCTTTTATAGTTCTTGACATTTGAGGACTGGAAATACGATTCTTCTGTGACCGAAATTCCCATAAAGCCGGTTAATTTTTACCCAATTGCCTACCCCTCTGTCTTATCTAACTCTCCTTGGCCAGGGAGAGGGTTCGGGTCCGAATCCCAATCCTGAGCTCCCCCACAAGGAGGAGGCCACTGGCGTAGCAAAACTTACACTGCGTTTTTTTTCTTTCTGCCGAATAGCCACTCGCGCCACATTAATATTCTCCACCATACTCGTTCGGGAACACTTTGAATAAATTTGTTGCGGCCAAATTGGAAACCAGTCATCCAGCAAATTGGCTGCAACGGGGTCTGGCCGGTGTAAACTTGAATGGCGCTTCAATCAGCGGCTTTAGGAATCGCCTCGTCAGTCTCACTTTGGTCGCCGCGCAGCAAGGCTATGCCCAGATCGAGCGATCGACTTTCCCGCTTCTTGCTCCGGCCGCGGGCGAGGACAAGGTTTCCAAGCGTGAGAAACCATCGCCATATTCAATTTTTTGGCAACTCACTCGTCAGGGTCCCACACGTAACGATACCAACCCCAACCGGCGGCCAAAGTTTGCGGCCATCTCTCCGAACAAACCACCACTGTGCCGCCCGTCTATGTATTCGCAACCTATGAATCGCCGACGCCTTCCAGCACTGTAAATGCGCCGGAATTAACCGCACTGCGAAACGCTCGCCCGCGACGCGTTGAAAACGCCTCGCCGGCCGATCGCCGCCGTAATAAAACGGTTACCCGTATGATAGAATAATTGTTCGTCTGCTAAACGGGAAACTCCTGTATTCGACGGACAATAATGCGTCGCCCCCCCCGAAAATAAACAAAACCTTGCGACGTAAATCAAATGTATCCCTTCGCCGACTAGATCTATGCGTAATGCCGTGCGCCAGAAAACGCGCCGGCCGATTGGCCTGCAGTCCCTAGGTAATGGATGTGAATAGTATCGTCGGCAAAGCCTTCGTGACCATATTTTTTTGGCAACGACGCCAGACAGCATGGTGCCCAACCGTGGCGGTTAAACGTTCCTGACCGCAAAGTGAACGAGACTTTTTCGCCTTTTTCGAGCGCTGGCTTTCGCTTGCGCGTCAGCTGAATGATCAAGCGCTTTTTTCCAGGCCGTGGTCCCTTGCTCCTCGCTGTGATAACGAAGGTACGAAAGGCAAGGGTAACTTTCCCGGCTGTAGAAATCTTTGCGAAATCAAAAGTCCCGCTTGGCCTTCCCAATGCCGTAAATCGCTTTTGACTTGTCGAGCAGTCGGACGCGAACGATCAATTCATCAAATGTGCGTAATACCGAGTTGCGCATCAACTGCCGCGCTTCTCGGCTACAAAGAAAGAAATAGTTGACTACAGTTCCGGCTTGCCGGAGAACTTGGCGCGTAAGCAAAGCGGGTCTTGTGTCGCGATGCCGACCGAGCAGGTATTGAAGGTTGCTAATTTACGCAACATAATGCAGCCCTACAACCACTAGCGGGGCGGTTGCAAAAACGCGATTTCGTCGGCGCCCAGCATGGCCGCAATGACGATATCTCGCCGGTTTCATTTGCCATCGCCTTTGTACCCCGAATGCGGCGCAATCCGTTCAGCACCAAGGCGTTTGCTGGGTTTTCCGCCAGCCCAGTTTCCCAAGGTGTTCCCGCATGTTTGAGAGTGAAGACAACGGCGTGGCGCCGGTGCCGCCATGCATGAACCGGCAATCACTCACGTATTCGGCCTTGCCTTGGTGACGGCCGACCGGCGACGTGCAAACCCCGGACTTCGGACACCAAACTTATATGGAGATCGACGCGCTAGGGTTTACATTTTTTCAATCGTGAATCAAGCTGCGCCAAGTCTTCGATCGAATAAATATCAATGATGCGGCGGCGGAGAAATCAAGCCCACGCCCCGGCCCAAACCTCCGAGAAACGCATTTTGCGATATATTCAGGACACTTGGTAGCCACCGCAACTGCCACCTTCTCCGGCTTTTGCCGCCTTGTGCCATCTGACCTGGATTTGATCACGGAATCCAAATACGTCGGCTGTCCACGCCAAAGCGACCTCGCGCGCGACCTGCTTTGATCCTGGAAACGCACCGATCGCCATCTATGCAAGACAATAGTCGGCTTCAATCTGGTCATGGCCGATAAACATGATGCCATGGTCTCGCCTAGCTTGACGGATGCCTTTCAATCTCTTGCGATAAACGGCTCGGATCTTCAAACCGCCTTTCGCCGGTGTTGGACTTCCGCCGATGCGGTTCATTGCGAGCCGCCCAACGTGGCCGGTGCGCTTCGGTGCTGATTGAGCCATAGCGACAATTGCGCCAAGTGGCGAAAGCGCTGAACGATTTCTTTCGCCGCTCGATAACGTCATCCCAGCGCAATCGCCTTAGACGGGTCCAAGCTTGAATTCAAACAAACCGCGCAGGGTCATAATGCCGCTTGCTTTGTCATGATGACTTGCGCAATATTCTGGTAAGTGCTAAAACTGTTGATTCGGGTTCGAATGCTGCAGCTTGGCAATCGCATCCGGCGTCCACATGTCTCTTCGCCGCGCACGCGAACAAGCGTAATTTCACCACCAGCATCGAGCGCATGCCGCAAAATACCGGATCGCTGCCGTAAGCTTGCCCCCTGATTGCGAGACGTAACGGCCTCTTCTGCTACTTCGACGAACGCCGGATACCCTTCAATATTGGATGCAAGTGCCTTTTGAAAATATTTGTCGATAAGCGACTTATTTCAAGCGATCGCTTTCGGAAACCTGCGCGGCCGTCAGTACGACATATATAGTCGATAATGCCCATTTTCGAACATCACCTCAAACAAACCCTGGGAACGAGCGTTTCCTGGAAATTCCTGGATGGCTTTTTCCGGCGATAAGTCACGCGGAACGAATCGTTGGCCTTCCGCTAGCGTAATCCATTGCCAGATATCGGGTGATTGGCTTCTGCGCCAAAACCGGCGAGCAGCGCGAAATGATAGCGTTTCGCGGGCAGAAACCGGTTTTCCACTAAAAGCCGGTTTGACTGTGCGAACCCCGTACTACCAGAATGCAAATGGATTGCCGACGGTCCCGCGAGCAACGGCGGGATGCGCCACTTGCTCGGCCGTCCACGCTTTCGGTCGGAACACGATCAGGATTGTTGTGGGCCCGATTTAACCGCATCCACCGACTTGCGCGCACACCGATGCCAAGGCGCAACTTCCAATGCCCGTCCTTTACCCAGGCCACCGGATAGCAAATGTTTCAGTTCGTAGGATTTTGAAATTACCGTTGTGTGGCGCTGATGTTGCGCAGTTTGGGCGATCGTCTGAATAGTCGCAGAAACGGCCTCGCATACTTCCAAGCGCAACGGCGATAGTTGTTATTGACGTCGAGCAGGTTGGCCGGGGGCCTATAAGGATACCAGTGAACATTACCATCGCCTCGCTGGATCGGATCGATCGGACGGATCGTCACTATGCGCAAACATCTCTTGAAGTAGTGATTACAGCGTTTGGAGCTTGTCAGAATGCATCACAGCCGGCGCGAGTCGGTTGCCCATTGGAGCCCGTCGCTTCTTACGGCATTCAGCGCCATCGGCGACATCAATACCCTGACGTCTTCCTGGGTTAGCCAATGCCTGCTTGACGGGTCAATGCCAAGGATGCGCGGTATTTTTCCTGCCGATGTTTGCGTCTTGATGTCGTTGGAAGCTGGTTTTCGTGAAGCTTAATGTCGTCCAGATTGAATACGCACCGAATTGATCCAACGACTCGTAAGGCTTTGGCGTTGGCGTAGGTAATCTTTTTTAATTTCCTGGTCATCATGGATGCGCCAGCTTCGAGTCGAAAATCAGGAACATTCTTGCCAGGCTGCAGGCGCCATTTCTTGATATTCTGGATTCGGGAAATCGGCAGCACGCCGGATTCGGAAATGCCATCACCACGCAGGTCGTCGTCCGTTACGATTATAGCGCGCGGGACCAACCGTTGCGGAATCGTCAGGCGTGCCACCGATGTAACGGACCATCGGTGAACGCCAATCGCGGCAGGGCCATCCTACACGTTCAGTCAACGCGGCGTGGTAATTCGTAAAGGCGCGGCGGTTTGTCGTCCATCAACGTGTGATTTTCCCAGGTTTCGGGGATCATCAATCATCATCGCTTGCGCGATCGATAGCCTGCCAACAGCAGCAGTTCAAGCGCGTCCAATCGAAAGCACGCGGTGTCCCAGACTGCAATCGTCGTCAATCAGCGGGAACAATTTTGCAAATCGTCCCGCCCAGCACGGTTGGATTTCCACGCCTTCACGCGCGGCGCATCGCCAGTTGACATTGCCCTTGACGTATTGATCTCGCATGTGGGCAATCAGACGAAAGGGTGGCGCGGCCAAATACCGGAAAGGTATGGTGAAAAACCGTTTGATGCCAGAACGCATAATCTCTAGAGGCGAAACGGCAGCACGGAGCTTACTACCAAGGTAATCACACTGTGTACACCCCCCCCCACACACACAGCACGTGCTTAACTACCAGACGCACCACCATACTGATGCACTAATGCGCGCGTATAATATATCTATCATGACCAACCACCGCACTATCTAAAGCGTTCTAGTCTCGAGACTTGAGTAATATATCACACAACCACTTCTCTTATCACGCGATCACGTGAGCGAGACTTACGATCACGTACAACTATTTTAACGTTCAGCGCCGTCTCCCGTAGGCGCTTATACAGTGAACTTAAATGGATCATACTCACTACATGGTGAGAGAGTGCGTGTTGTCCAATCACACTGGGGAGCTCTTTTGCGACGCACTATATCTAGACTCGGACGTATCATTCTGACGGGATCAGTAGACTTGATACGCGAGCGCACTGCTTCAATACTATCTCTACAGCACAAGCACTACATGTATCTAAGTTCTGAAGCAAGCTGCAACAGGACACGATTAATACAGTCTCGAAACCTGCAATCCGATCCAGACCTTGACCCTTGCGATAGCCGATCTATTATCGAGGGCACCACACTCTCATCAGACGGAATATCCATATACACGGATATACGTAGGATGACTAGCTGCCGGAGAGTTCACGGATTATATGCTCCTCTATTAGAAGAACCATATTCTTCGGGCGGCGGCAAGTTCGCACCCTGCTTGGCCATCTCGTCGCGATAGGTAAACCTAGATCCGGCAGTGTGATATTCTGCGACAATCGCGCCGTCGGCCGTTGAATCTGCTCCACCGAGGCGACGTCTGAGGAGACCGGACCGCGCCGGCGATGGACTTAACGGAGAGGGGGCTGTAGATGAGCTAATAGTAATAATATAGCTACATATATTGATTGATATGGGCGATAAAACCGATGCGCAGGCATTCAATCGCTCGTCCTGCAGGGTTGTAAAGGCCCGTATGCTGGGCGTGTTTGATATTTGCGCTTCGACTGTCCCGTGCTTGTTGTTCCAAAAGTCCACTCCCTATCCAGGAGTTGCGGGATGCGAGGGCAGCGCTGGAGCAAAACATAGCTGAGCCTAGAGCGAGAACTGCCTCGAGTTATGGAGAATATCCCACCCACCACACACGTGAAGCTAAGCATTCCATGACAGCAAAGTCCTGAAGAGAGAACACCACCCTAGGAAAGCGCGGAGAACCAGGGCTAGTTCTTATCACACACACGGATGACACGTGCATCGAGCGGAGGACCGATAGAGTGGTTTGCCTCTGGATTAAAGTTATGAGCAGGAACTCCGTCTGAGTTCTCCAAAAAACAGGGGCGCGCTACCGAAAGGGTGATATGAACCAGCCAAGCAACGTGATAGCGGCGGCGCGCGTCCGGTCGCGCGCGACGTTGCAAGCAAGATCGCGTTTTCCAGATGTCACACACCCTCAGGTGAGGGGCTGTGCCTCGGTGTCTGCGCAGACTCGAGTACGCAGAGAGAAGCACTGCGGCAAAATGTACGCCGGACACATTATCATGGAGCACTTGCGAGGAGGAGAGGGCAGAAGATACATAATGCGTCGCAAGGACAAGGCCGGACCAGAAATGTACGAAGAGGAGGCTCGTTCGCAGAACAGAGAATGCCCCGGGCCTTACTGCTGTCACAGAACGAGCCGGACACTGCGGCCTGTCGGCCCTGACCGCAATGCGTGTCAGAGTAGCCTGGGTTCGAGGCTTGACTTGATTGTTCTGTGGACGGGCCGTACCACGCCGTCGTTATCTATAAAGGCACACGAAGGCGGAACGGCGTTTGAGCGCGAAGAAACGGATGCGCGGTGCGAAAGCTAAATCTAAACGCACGCGCATTGAGGCACTCTAGTTAAGCCCCTCTGCGAGGACCACTCGCCGACGCTATCGTCGCCAAAGTGAAGAGACATTCGCGCGATTAGCGCGACCCAGTTCAATTTCCGAGCTCCTTGATGCAATACTCACAATTTGAGGGTGGACGATTCCTAATTTCAAGCCCGCCTCGGTAAGATTTTTAGGTTATTATAGAGGGAGCAGATTAACAACTAATTTAAACAAGAATTGGTAGCTTTCCGGAGTCGAGATACCCATAAATATGGCCGTATTCGTGAAGGGTGTGAGCCCGAATAAAAAAATTCGTTTGATAGCTCACTCTTTTATTCACTTATTCAAGACCAATAGAAATCATAATGGTCAATGCACGATATGCGTTTTCGATGACTATATGGATTGAACTAAGTTATAGGCCCATGCACATTACTTCAGTAATCGTACAGAACACTTATTAAAGAAGGAAAAAGCGATATGGCATGCGCTTACCGAGCCCATCTCAGCAAGAAAGCGCCGAGAGGCCCGAGTCACCGAATGGATTGCACGGCGTAATGTTGCTGTTCAGATAACCAGCTATGTACCCCCCTGCCCGCCACCCCTTTTATCACAACATATACTGGTAGGAGAGCCTTCTCCATTAGTAGCGGACACCCGAATTGAGCTATCAGTAACTGAGAGAACAAACCTCGTGCCGGAGGAACTGGGATGGATAGATTCAATTGATTGGCACAAATATGCTGAGAGATCACACTTAACCGCAACTGTTGCCGTAACAGACGAGGTTTGGCCAGATGGAACTGAGGCACAGCCACTGGCCATCGGCCTATGCCGGCCACCACAGTTTGGGCCAATTATGCCGCAACTGGGGAGACGACCGGCGAATTCTTCCCTGGTGAGGTTTATCGACGGCTGGCCAAACGAGCGCCGTGCCTGCAACACACTGAATGGCCAGGCGACGCAAGGGCCCTGGACACCCAGTTCTTATGACAGGGAGTGGAATGTGCCGTGTCGCCGCTGCGGAACCGGCAATTACGTGAAATAGTAGCTTGGTGAGGTGAGGCGATGGTAGCACATCAAGCGCATCGCGCGGGATCACCACAGAAGCAGTATGTACTGTCACTCGCGTGGTGGCGAGCAGCCGGACCGTCTAATAGCACGCGACAGCGGATCACGCACACGGAAAAAATTACCAGCCAGGAGCGGAGGGCGCACTGTTTCTGGCAAGAGTGGCCAGCTGCCAATATTCGGGTAGTGTACCAGCTCTTAGTATCTCAGATGCGAAACCACGTATTATAGCGGATCTATTACACTGTCTGCGCGCAATAATAGCATACGATGATTAGCGATTCATGTCCAAATGATGGGAGAGACGATCAGCCCTGAATTGATGAATCGACCGCCGATCCGTATCTCGCCGGCTTGTTGCGCCTGATGGTAGCGCGGCAAAGGTCAAAGCTGGTTCGCACACTGGATTCGAGTTTGGGGTTTGTTCATGGGGTGATGAAACCACCCGACAACAATGTCTCCTGGCCGGCGAAACCCTGGATATAGCTCCTGCGCCTTCCTGTGATCATTACGACCCCGATGCGGTGTTCAGTCCCGTCGACATTACGTGCCGTATGCATACAACAGACCAGGGTTTTCGCGGCGCAATGGAACCTGCTCGCTGGCTGAGGCCCTGGCTTGCAACTTTTTGATGGTCAGAATCGCAAGCCCGGGCCCAGAAACTTCGCGGGGCCGTGCAGGAGTTCTGTGCCAATGTACGAAGAAGCATCTGCTAAGACCTGATTGCGGGCGCCGCCTTAGGCCTGGAAGGCATGTGATGCGAGGACCGCCAGTTGATTCAGGATCTGCGGCAGCTGTTGGGCCCTGCAAAAGTTGGATTACCACACTTTTTTTTCCTGAGGCCTGGCAGAGGATGTGGAGGGCGGCGGCATCCAACGGCAGGGCTTTTTCGGTGCTGATGCGGTCGATTTTATCTGAAACCTGGTAAACCGACGTTGGCATCTCAGGCTGAACTAACCGGCCGCCCAGCGTGTTATGCAATGGCTAACGGCAAAACCCTGTGGTTAACCTGTCGCAATCATCTGGTAGAACAGGGCCATTCGGCGGGCCCAAGAGGAGATTTCAGTAGGTTTCCACCAACTTCTGGAGCCTGTCAACCGCGGCCGTTGTCGATGAAGCCGGCAAACGCTAGATATCTGCAGCCACCTGAAGCCGTGAGGAATGTCTTTGCGCAGTCACTGCTTTAAATGGCACTTGAGACGGTTTGTTCGTGGGTCCGAAGAAGGGAGTGGTAAGTCTCCGGTTTAATAGGGTACAGAGCGATGGTGACCTTAGGTGTTGAATCAAAACCGCGCAAAATACCAAAGGCTCTTTGAGCCTTCAATGAATAAGATAAGAGTGGACGATCATGGCGACCACTGATAAAGAAGTGAAAAACGACTGGTTCAAGCGGGAGATACGAACACGGTTTCGTGAACTGAAATTGAAGTTCAGACCTTTCGAACCTGGATTGAACGAGGCATCGCTGATTGCCCGCCCTTTCCCGGCCTTAAGAAAGAGCACGGAAATAGGACTGCTTGACGTGGCGGCTTAAAAGGCCCTATCTGTCGTTGGCTTGGAAAATGTGATGACCGAACTGGGCGCACGTGGGGTTCCAAAATTGAATACAACTCAATTTCCTATATTCCGCGCCATAGCTGCAAAGAAGACATGCTCCAGACCTGGACCGAGTCGATCCCGGAACTACTCTCAGAAACCTACGAAAAAACTGGGCATGCCCCGTCTGCACGAGCGTGAACAGCTGCAGGCGTGGCGGTCGATGCCGTGTTTGGACTCAGTTTAGTAGCGGACAACGTTAAAAGAATCTCGCCGCAAAGCAGTGCGTGATTTCTGCTCCATTGTCCGAAGCCATTCAGGAAACACCCGGTAGCTGGTCAAAAAATATCTGGGCTCTGTCGTTCCGGCGGGTGACAATCTTCTTTGCTGGCCTGAACTCTGCGGTCTTCTCCGACGGCACCTTCGTTACATACCGAAAGGGGGCCGTGCGTTGCCCCATGGGACTGTCTACCTTATTTCCGCATCAACGCAGCCAACACTGGGCAAGTTCGAACGGT
>Ga0163217_1075637_pt1 | contig 10068 bp, 5 predicted proteins | sample SynspAceP_FD_185933 | JGI IMG/M metagenome (GOLD analysis project Ga0163217, IMG submission 185933) | Saline lake microbial communities from Ace Lake in Antarctica - Synechococcus sp. Ace-P (PacBio error correction) | ecosystem: Environmental > Aquatic > Non-marine Saline and Alkaline > Saline ...
GGGAACACAAGGGGAAAGAGGAAAAATTTTGAAATATGGAAAATAGGAAATTTCAATTCCCCTTGGCTTTTAGCTGGTTGGGTCGACTGAGCAACAATTTTTATAAAAAGGATGAACATAATAGATAATGTAGCAGAATTTGTGTGTCATCCCCTCCATTTCCCATTATTTTGTTAAATTGTTAAATACTAACGCTGAGATAAGAACCGCCTATGGGAAATCTATCGAAAAGATACTTTTTGCAATAGCGTTCGTCAGCCCTGATCTGGGTTTTGTTCAGCCTGGTTTCTTGCCTCCTATAGCTTATCGTTCTTTTCCCTGTTTTCCTCTGGGTTTGCCAGAAGCCCAGTTGGTGAACACCAATGCAGAGCGACTGGATTACAATTGCAGTTGTTGAAGCACAATTCACTTCAGAACCCTTAACCTTCCGACGACGGGTCGGACCAATCTGCAAATTACCACGGGGAGGCGCTGGAGATGGAATAGCCTTTACCTCAATATGCACCTTGCAGTTGGTAAGAACTCACGCTGCCGAACCCGAAGAATAACGCTGGCGGAGACAACATGATTTCGATACGTTTTCCGAAGAAGATAAACGCTGTGACTGTGAAACTGGCCCGCTTGCTGAAGCCGGATCCGCTGACTATGATGCCGTATCAACTCCAGTGAAAGATGATGCTATTCACTAGGAAATTGGGCGTTTTTAAACCCTACCCCGATGGCGGAAGATTATTTCGGGATGAGGTCCCCAAGGAGGCTTTTGAAGGGTGTTTAAGTCCGATCAATAATTCTCTCGAAGATTTTTCACGGAGGCGGGACAACGCCAGCCATGGCTCTGGGGTTGAACTGAAAGATGAGCAAACTGACATTAGACCCCGTATTTGAGCTTGGCACCTAATTAGCTGGCTGGTTATGTTCACTCTGCAAATTTCAGTTGGCCGACACGTATTCGAATATTAAAGCGCACTGCCATTTTTTGACCTCCAAAAAGGTTCGGTTGGATTGCATTTGCTTACGATATCGATCTGGCGGTGAAACGGCAGAGATTGATTATCAGTGCATTGAAATGATTGGCTGACTCAGTTTATCCGTCGAAGCCGCGACGCGATCTTTGCAGGAGGGAACGCTGGAGGTCAGCATGCCGTTATATACCTAATGAAACCAACTGATATTGGAGAACGTCTCGTGCGGACTTCAAGCTGGCGGCGACCCGAACGATCAGGCGATTTCGACTGGTTGCAGTTAATCGCTGCTATGACGAACAAGATTCGATACACGCGCACGATGAACCGATTCAGAGCTGTTGAGCAGACTGGTTGCCTTTTAGCTGCAAAATCGGTGAGTTTATTACAGATGGAACCGATCCCGTTATCCGGATGGGTTCCAATAATACGTTTGAACGGTCCTGAGCCCCATGCCATGTTCGCTAGAAATTTTTACGAGGGGAAAACTGCCACGTAGATTTATGATCTGAGCTGGAAATGAAGCCAAACTGGCGGTAAATGGTGGTTTAAGCTTGGTCCGCTCAAGTTTCCGTCAGGCAATCTGGATATTTTCAGTATTACAGACGATATGTTATTTTATAGGCACGTACATTTTGATTTTGAATGAGGTGCTGGATTGCAAGTGTCTACGCTGTAATTTGGCTGATGATGCGCGCAAAGGTTATTCAGTGCGATAGATCTTGCTCTGCGCGACTTCAGTATTCAAGCCTGGAGAAAAGGAAGCGTTACTGCAAGAGGAACGCTGGCGATCAACAAATTGGCGTTATATCTATCCGGAATCGCTTTAGCATGAAAGATATCGCTGGAAGGATTTAAGATGGCAGCCCCCGAAACACGCAAGGAACTCTACTGGCTACATTAATGATTCATTGCCGAAAGCCGATTCCCGCGGATGGAGCCGTTGAAAATAATCAACCAGTCGCACTGGTATTGCGCAGCGTATGAAATAATAAAGCTTGGTGTGCAGTCAGGTGCCTGCCACGGCCTCAAACTGCGTTGATGCTGATCAGCCAGTATGCAGGACTTTAGCTGGCGAAGATCACAGATTCCGTTTATCAGCAATATGGTCGGAAGTCAGCGTGATATTGAGTGAGTGGGGATTTACAGTCTGTTCCGTTTGGCGGTCAGCGAGCAATGTCACGCAGTTATAGCTGCCATCCAGGTATTTTATAAGTGATACGCCATATTGAAATGCAGATGCAAAATTGCGTAAGCCATTTCCCCAAGATCAACAGAGCGCTTCGCTTACAGGGCGATCTAAACTGGCAGATTTGCAGCGGATAAGAGAAACTGAATGAAAAGCTTGCTAGGCCTCGATATGTTAATAGTAAATAAGTCGATTTTTCACTCGCAGACAACGTGTGGCCCATCTCAGAGTATCGTCGATGCTTTTACCAGTCGAGTATTAATCAACGAAACGGCGAAACATCTGGCATTGCTGATTAAGAGCACCAGCACGGAATTTGATGCCGATGCCTAAAAATGCAGATTAGCTGTACAGTTATGAAATTTGCTTCGGCGGGTGAAGGAATTAATGATGCCTTCTCGCAGTTTACCCGATAAGAACTGCCGATTGTTCTTTGATGCAATATGCGAAACTGAATGGGTAATCAGTAGCTTTTGCCTACATCCCAGTAGCTCAAAAAACTGTTCGATATTGACTGGAAGGGCAGGTTGAGAATTGGTCTGTTGGAATCGATGGGCACAATGAATCATGAATTGACCGGCCGTAACAATATTAACTGGCATCAGCATCTGGATTTGCCATCATGAACGCCTAATACCGTCAAGTTGCCGGACGAGAGATGCTGAGAAAAGCGGATATGATTGACCTATGAATTGTTGAAAGTGGGACCTTCAGGCAATCATAACTATCGTGATTAACGCGATTGTTTAGGACGAAAGTGTGGAATCACCATGCCATGGATTTTGCCGATGGATTGGCGGTGAGTTTACTTAAAAAACAGTCAAGGTTGATGAACTCAAGCGATGCGGTCAGCGGAGATATTAACGACCTCTGAGTTTGCCATAGTGGGTGATATCGTGGTGCATCGTAATGCAATACTGAAATATAGTGACAGGCTCCTTTCCGGTTCTCGGCAGCCCTGATTGCGTGATGGAGATTCAATTGATGGGATTAGCTTTCCCGAGCCGACGCAGTGAATTGCCCACCCGAACAGGAAGGGCTGCTCAAGCGTTGAAGCTTATAACAACGCCCAAACTGGCCTTATAGGTTACCGGCTCATTTGATGAAACCGCTGATAACAAGCACTGCAAAAGCAGCGGTTGAACAACGTATGAGAGCTTTATGAGTTAAAGCAAAAAAAACTTCCAAAGAAAAATAGATCACGAAAACGCAACGCAGAAATACTGAAGAACTCTATACTGCGGCGGGCTAAAGCAGAGCTGCCAAACATCAGCAGGCAATTGACCACCAGCGAAGCTGAAGAAAGTCCGAAGCCGAACTGGATGTACTGGCTATAAGCCAAGTAAAACACAACTACGAAGCTGAATCGTCAGTGATTGCAACTGCACGCTCGCGCTTACAAGACAGAATGCGTGTTTGAATTCATCCAACAAAACGGAATTAAACGACACCATGCAACCAAGACTGTTTCACGAAAGCAGATGAAGGTTGGCTGAAAAATGAATTTGATCGTGGGAAACATCTGGATAATTTTGAGATAGTAATCCAGGCATATAATAAGTTTTGCTAGACTAGACATAAATGGCGAGGGAAAGCTGAAGTTCAGGGGAAGAATTCAATTGGAAGATAAATCGGGAATTGGGTTTGTCCGACCAAATGGCGTGGAAGGAACGGGGCTTTTGTGCAATATTAAGGCTTCAACCTCAATCTCGTGACAGTAAATGGGAGTATTATCTCGAATACATCGCGATATAACATCGTTTTAAAGCTGAATATATTCAATTTGCATCGTACATTTCTAAGTTCAAAAAACGGATCAAGTAAAAGCAAGAGCTTTGGTGGCAGTCTTTTAATTAATCTTTTTTTGGACTGTTGTATCCGGTCTTAGTGAATAGTTCCCTTAGTTATTGTCGGGTTGTATTCATGATGAGCCTAATTGGCGTTTATCGCTACGCATTGAATAATCTGCGGCTCAAAATGATTCGATGGAGAACGCAAGAAAGCATTTGCTTTATTCTCTGATCGGATGGTTGGTCCCAGGAGCCTAGTTGCCAGAAAAATTACTCATAAATCGAAAAAGAAAGCTTTATAAAATGTTTACTGGGTAACTGTTTTGTTGAATTAGTGGGGTTGTTTGGTCATAGGAGAAAGGAGTATTATTAATAATGTAGGTTTTTCCTTTATTAGTGGTTCCATAATCCAAATAGTTTGCTTGACTCCTGGTCGTTTATGAGGATAAAAGAATGAAAAATTTTTTAACTTTTCTTCGCTGTTCATTAATTTTTTAGTTTTGGTTGTGAACAACGCAAGCATATCGAAATCAGTTGCCATTGCAAAAGCAAACTATCTATTCTCAGAAGATCAATGGAGTGTGGGCGGTAAGTGGTATTGGAAATCAACTTCAACGGAGGAGGTTCGAAGCATGGATTCGTTGACGAGATATCTAATGGCAATTACAGGATCGATTTTCCGAACATCAAAATGATGGAAACCTTGAAACCTCATTGAAGTTGGTACAATGGGATACTCAGGTCAGCTATTTTCTCGTTCAGGGTGATTGCTGAGGGAGATAAGTTAAGCATTGAATCCTGCCGATCATTAATTGATGGCGGGTCCAATTATTCCAATTAAATAATGAAATTTTTGAATACGAGCATTTTTGACGGGTACCGATTTATCTAGAGAGTCCTCTCGATGTTTAATTGATTGACTAATCAACGGACTAAGGTCAGCAATGTGGCTCCCAATCTTTCCAGGCAATATCACCAAAATGAATCAGGTGTTCAGCCAACTTGAAATCTACACTAAAAACTATAGATTACTCGGCTTTGACTGCTAATCATATCCAACTTCAATCCATTTAATTCCATGAGGACTGGTGGACCAGTTAAAATCATCGAGGAAAGCAATGGATTGATTAAGCTTTGTATTTGTTTTATTTTTAACCAGACGCATCTGCAGTAAATGCGGTAAGTAAAGTTTTAGAATGTCTGATGGCAGATACATACCTGTTGGTTAAGTAAATCTGCTAATGCACATAGCTTGGGGACCATTATAACCGATGTTGAACCGATGCAGTTGACGACGGAAAATGGCAACTATAAAACGCGTAAATTCTCACTTTCAGGTGGATGCTTCTATAGGGTGGCCCATCTTTTAGTTGTTGTAACGGTAGAAAATAGACCGTGATATGATAGATTCTAAACGGAAATAGAAAGTAAATTATTTTTCTCGTTCCCCAAGCCATCGGCATGTGATAATAATGGGGTAGGCGTTTTTGATAAGAATTCAAAATCATCTTTTACATGGTATACAAACTTTATTTTTCCGTTTGAGATCGCCGAAAAAAAATCAAGGGTCAGACAGTTATAAAGTTATAAAATACAGTTTGGTTGACCTGGTATGCGCAAATGTTCAGGAATTTATGGTTGATTATTTGAGGTGATGCCTCTGACTTTAGATTAGATCTTTCATTCCAGTGGCATACCGAACACGTTCAGTGATTCCATGGTTCTGGTCGAGACAGGTAAAAGACTGAAATAGTCCACCCAATCTGACGCAGGGATTCAGTGTTGGCCATTTCACAAATCGGCAATGGCTTATAACCCATAATATGGCGATGTTGTAATCGAGGCCACTATGGCTGGTCAATCCGATTATTGGCAAGCTCTGGAATGAATACCGTAATTTTAAGTAGTCGACGGGTAATTGTTTCAGATGAGCCGATGAAGACAGGCCACACCGATATCATACCAGACAAACTGGCAGCCTAGGCGTTTCAAGTTCGTAATGAGCGACGGCATTGGCCGCGATCAGCGCATGGCGGCGGTTTTGGTGTTTAAAAGCAAATGTTATTTGCGGTACCGTGGTATTTTCTCTAGGTGTTCCCGATTAACTGAAGAGGAGTTCTTCGCGACCCAACGAGGCACAAAAGGTTATAGAGAAAAACACGGTGATGTTGGTTCTGGCGAAGTTGATCGCCCACCAAGCACGTGTTGCGATCAACCCAATGGTCCTCTTGGCATCACCCAAAACGCTCCGCGCCGAATAAAGGCCGGGGGAATGAGCTCGCTTGTTGGCTAATCATTCGGGCCCAGAATTATCATAATGCGGTAGTGTTTGGTGCTGTTTTCCAGCGGAAGATAGTCTGAAAATAGGCCGGAAAAGGTTTTGTCGAGCGCTTCCTGTAGGCCGACTGGCCATGAATTTGACCTTGACGCTCTTGGGCCAGCAGGTCATCGGCTGAAAAGAATGAACCGGTTACCGCCCAAATCTTATAGCTGTATAGCAGGCAGCATCGCAATAGGTTTAATACTTCATGCGGCTGCCACTGGCTCTGTAATGCCAACCAGCCATGCTGACGCTAGGAAAACCTGGCATTCCAGGAAAAACGAAAAGCGGACGGTTTACGCAGCCCTCGGCAATGTCAGTCCCTTTTTTCAATGAGGAAATGGCTGAGCAAAAACCCGATTCCTCACCACCAGTCGTGCAGATTCGCTTTGCCGCAGCACAGGTTTACAGTAGATTTAGAAAGTTGCTTTAACAATACTACCGGCTCTGTGGCCACAGGTATCATTGGACATTTGAACTTGGGTTTCCAGCTCCAGATAAAAACAACAGGTGTTTCGCTTTATCTGTGGGCTTTCATAGATCAGCGATTCCAAACGCTTTTCAAATTCACGTCGGTTGATAAGCGCGGTTTTAGCGTGTCGTGTACGCCTGAAATGGTCAGCATCTCCTGCAAGCGCTGTTTGGTAATGTCTGTTGTGAATCAACCAGCCTATACATTTTGGCGGTTTGGTATCCAGTACAAGGAGAAGTTCAGCTGTACTTCAAACTCATCACCCTGCCCTTATATTTTCAGAAGAACAACGCTTTTGGCTGGTGTTACCGATTTTTGGAGTAATTCCAGACACAGTGGTGTAATCACCTGATCGCATACGTCTTCAATCAGAATGATGTCGTCCATAGTGCCCGAATGCCTGTTTCGATGTCTGTCCAGTAGCTCAAGTAGCCATGGGGTTAAGATAGACATGTTCTTTATGTGCTGCATCAACAGGTATACTTCTGGTTTCTAGTTGATTCTTTCTAGTTGACTTGCGCCTAACTGAATGCTGATTTGCAGACTGGGCTTCAATCTTCTTTTTTTTTTCTCGTGATTATCCTCAGCAATAGCTGTTGTTACTTGGCACGCCTCATCCGTGGGCTGGGTTGTGGTGACTCTAAAGTAGGCAATCACCTGATGTCTGGCGATGATTTATATATATTGTTCCCGGTTTGTTGGCTTGCTGCCAATGGTGACATAACCGTCTGTGGATGTGCCTGAAGAAAGTCTGTTTGGTTTGTTCATGGGAGTAATACCTCAGTTTGGCTGCCGACCACTGTGTGAAGGCAGACGGCGAACAGAATTTCTGTACAGGGGTTGGAGGCTGGTCACAATAACCTCTAGTTCGAAAAGGTGATAATTCCGTCACGCATATCGGCCACATTATCGGGTGGCGAGTCACATAACGTAGTTAGCAATAACCCGTTGTACTGTTGAGCAATCTGGCGAGTTCAGTAAAGGGTTCAACGGTTCGCTGCTCAGATCACACTTACGATCTTCTTGAAAGTTTGCTGCTGAGAGAGGTCAGTCAGCTTGTTTTGGCGCCGTGTCTGACCATTCAGACCTTGCTTGTTCGGCTTCGACGCTGACGGCGTAATGGGATAAACGTTTAACAGGACTAAAAATGTAGTGACAACGGGAAGATAACAGGCGGCACGCGATGCAAGCAGCTGTACTGCAATTGGGCCCAGCGCGGCTTAAACCGTATCAAAGCAATTGCAAATACCAAAATGGCGAAGGCCAGGTACCCAGATACCGGCTTGCCAAATGTACGGCAAGCCGAATAGCATCATTCGCTTGCAGCGGTGCATCTGTTTTTCGCAAGCCAGAAACTAAGCAGCGCCGAAGGTTCCAATACTGCCAGCTTGTGGGTGAGACCGACTGGAGCCGGCGGTAAATGGGCAATCGGCAGGGTGCATTAATGGTGAAAGCGGTGGTCGGCTATTGTCTTCTTGCGTTTTGGTAGCAGGATGGCGGTGATACCTCCCGCAGCTGCTGCAATGATGGTGTTGAATGATTGCCCGGGCAATGCGTGTAAAAGCAGAGTACCTATACGCCATTGAAGCGATCCACGATTATAAAGAAAGCTGCAAGTATGCGCTCAAGCGTAGGTTGTGCGGGAATGGATGTACTTTGCCTCGCATAAAACGCCCGGTTAAGTGGGCGCAACAATCACGTGCGGCCGAGAGCTCACCAGACCGCATGTGTACCACGGTGCTGGCCAGCAAAATCGGTGAAACCAATCGTTCCAACCAGCCCAGAGCGACTCATTACAGCGCTACTACGCAGACAGTTGACCAACAGGTAGAAAACAGGTCTGATTAAGCAGTGATGATAATGTAAACCACAAGCGGACTGCGTTCAGCAATGCACAGGACACTTGTGGCGCGGTGGCACAAAAGTTATTGGAAAAGAAAAACTGGCGTGCAGAATTTTCGTCCTTGGAAAATGGCAAGAATACCAGTGAGCATCAAGGTGCATACTCATGGCCCAAACATGATGCCCAAACCAAAACATCGAAGAGCATGGGTCACGAATCCAATCAAAGCGCGTTTTAAGCGCGACGTTAATCGCATTTTTACTTCGGGTAAGGCATGAAATTCCAGCAAAGGACCCACCTGCATAATCAGGCAGAATGTGCTGCAATAAAATCCCCAAATGATCAGTGACTCATATTGGCATTGGCATGTCCTCCGAAGATGAAGTCAGACCTATCGTGCGAAAGATTGCTATTGCACGGACCACAAATAGCGCCAGCCCGCGTTTGTAAAAGAAGTGTCGGATTTGTAGGCAGCAGAATTTGTGCCCAGTTCGCTAAAACTAGGGCGGTTGATCTTCATTACTTTTCTAAAGGACAGGGCCAGTTAAATTTATTTAGGTTGTTTTATAAAAATAAAACAGAAAGGGCAGAGAAAATCCCCCTGGCGCTTTTTGTTGAGTGTAACTTTAGATGAATGGTTTTTAATTTGAATAACAAATCTCACGGTATTTCGGCAGTTGGCAATAGAAGTCATCGCAACTTCCTTTCAGCATACAACATGAGCACGGACTTTAATCCTTAATGCCGAGATTCGTGTGCACGAAGTTATGTGTGCTTGATGGAGTCCAAAAATCATGTGTGCCAATGGGGTTTGAAAGTTTCAGCAATGCTGCGATCATGCATTGGTTTCGTAGCAATTAGAGCTGGCATCGAGTTATCATCTCAATACCAGGTTCAGACATGCTGTACTGGTCCTTGATACTCGGCAGATATGGCTGGCAAGAGGGATAATCAAGGGTTTTTTGGGCCATTTCTACAACATTTTGGCTTCACTTCATCGATAAAATATACTGCTGCGGCAATAGAACTTCAAAGCGACTTTCAAGCTCACGGCGAAAGGCACATTAGTTCTGAAAACAGCTCGCGAATGGATTCATCACGAAGATAGGGCAGCGCATCACGCGGAGTTGGCAGGTTTCTTTAAGCACGCTCCTCACCGCGCATTCTGTGCATTCCGGAAGAATGCTCACCGCAAATACCACATTGCCATGCTTCTTCCATCATGTTTTTTCAACACAGACAGAACCGCTGACGTTTTGGATGGCCCACCGCGCCAGTTCAGCCTCAGTTTTTCTGGGCAATCCAATCAATGATAGAGCCAAGAATGGTGTTCATCGCGACTACGGGGCCAGGACAGATGTGATGAACCTACGCAGGAACTAAAACGATTACCAGTAAAAGGCAACGGAGATGTCGTTAACGATCACCCGGATCACGCTTCGATTTGAGGAATTTGGGACAGACGCAGATCCATTTCACCAACCTTTAGTCG
>Ga0163217_1061968_pt1 | contig 10067 bp, 15 predicted proteins | sample SynspAceP_FD_185933 | JGI IMG/M metagenome (GOLD analysis project Ga0163217, IMG submission 185933) | Saline lake microbial communities from Ace Lake in Antarctica - Synechococcus sp. Ace-P (PacBio error correction) | ecosystem: Environmental > Aquatic > Non-marine Saline and Alkaline > Saline ...
CGCAGGATATATTGCCAACATGCTAGTGCTTCGAGGGCTTATCCCTGCTCCTTTCAAATTCGTTGAAGAAGGAGCTTTTTTTGGCTGATTAAACATACTTCAAGGCTTTAAACTTCCCATGCCGTTCCCTACGAAGTTTCAAGCCTGTACAAGAAGTGATGCGAAGAATTAATGACGTTTGGCGCAGCATTGAAGAGCGCCAGACCAATAACGCAATGCCGCATCCTGTGGTGGAACGATGGAATCCGATTTTTTACGCGGCCGCGATGACACTGTCTGGGGCATTCCCAGCGCTCAGGTCGAGACAAAAGAATCAAAGCTGGTCCGCAAAACAAAAGCCGAGGATAACCATCCAAGTCACCCACTTCGCGAAAACACCCGCCCGTCCAAATGGGATGTCTTAGAGCGCGAGGTTGCTGGGAGGCTGGCTCGGCCTTTATCAGGCGAGAAACTCTGTACACACTCAACGACGAGATTCTTCAGTCTGCCGCCATTCTGACAAGCATTTCCACCTTAACTCGTTGCATGGCGTGACGTAATAGTTGACTGCCTGCGAATGAAGATGGTTGTTCAAACAGCAATAACACTATTGCTGATCCTGTTTTCTTTCATGATGCGTTGGAGGCAATCTCTAACTGTCTTAATGAACTGGACCCTGAGGCTAGGATACCTTCAGTTGGTTCATACAAGCAAAAGCAGTTTGGCTTCCCAAGAAGGGCTCTGGGCCACTGGGCTAATTGCTGCTGCGGCCGCCAACTGAGGTCACCACCTTTACGTCCTAGGAAATTTTTTCGAGAAACTGGGGAATGGTCGAAACAAAATGCGGATCGATGGTGGGCTGATTCTTACGCGCGGTAAGCCCCCAGGCAAACGCTTCCAGTACACCAGCAACCAGATCTTTGCCCTTGATCTGTCACGAGTGGGAAGTGGATGATGCTTCCTGGGCTCCCTGGAAAACATATTCCAATCTCCTCGATCTGGCGCCGAATCGAATGGGCGGGGATTTGATCTGTATAGCGTTTGAATCACTCAATAGAGGATCGAAGCCGGAACGTTGCTTGCAGAAGCCCGATGATTGTTTTAAGAAATGATTGTCGTGCCAACGCCATTCATTCTGCCAATACAAGCAAACATTTGGGCTTCGTGGAATCGAAAGATCCTAACCATGTTCGCGCAAAGAATATGGGGCATTTGACCATAATAAACATGAGAATCATGTTGACCGCTTAAGGTAATCGGTTGGATGTTGTCAGTGGCTGGTGAGTTGCAGTCCAAATAGGGGGTGGGATCTGTTTTCAGTCTTCTGTGGGTATGCCAGTGGATAAGGAGGCTTCAATCACCCTTCGGATCTGGTTGTTGCTTGAACTCCAATCAAGGGGATGTAGGTGGGGGTGGGTGAGACGATTGACTGATGAGAAGTTGGCCACTTGGAGGTGGGGAGGGGACTTGTCACAGTTCGAACAGGTTCGCAGGAAGTCTCTGATGAACTATGCCATGTCATGTTCAAATCACCACAACAGTATGAATCACGCGGCCCAGTGATTTGATCAAATTCAACTGTGGCGTAGGGTTTCTTTCAATCGTGAGGCAAGCCACCTGGCTCATCGAGAATGCAGCAAACTTCTGGAGCTTGGGCGCACAAGGCTGGGCAAAGTGGCTAAGTCCACGTGTTATCCTGAGCCATTTCGGGAGAGCGAAACGGCCGGCCGCTGGGGATGGCATCTCTATGGGCAAAGGGAGTTTCGTCCCTAAGGGGCCGCGGACGCTGAACTCATCAAGCCGATGGACCCTCACCTTGGCGCGCATTGGCAAGAGGATCAAGCATCAGGCCTAAGTGTGCGGTTCCGTGTCGCCGGTGACACAAGCAAGTTCAAGTTTTCGAAAAGCACTGTCAGATTGTCAAAAACCCTTGGTGTTTGGAACTTCGGCCAAATGCCGTTCCTGGAGATTTTTCTGCTCCGACATGCCAACCCAACGATTGCCCCTGTAAAGGTCACTGTTCCTTTAGTCGGACGACCCTTGCCAGTGATCAACATCGAGAAACGTCGTCTTGCCAGCAACATTGGGCCCCAATGATCGACTTGACCTCTCCTACTTGAACAGCTTGAAGAGAAAGAATCCGGTCAGAGCATAAAAGCCATCAAAGCTGACCTGACATCAGTCAACTTCAAGAAGCGTTTCAGCCATGGCATTAGCGTTGCGACAACGTTAGGGGGTGGAAGAACCTGAATTGGCAAAAGGAGGTCTATTTAGTTTGATCGCAAGGTGCTTCGGCTATGAGGGCCCCTAAGCCAGAAGAATCGTTGGAGTTGTGCTGACAACCTCCTGCAGGCTTTCCCCGATCTGCTCCATCGATTTTGGGGCTAGGTTCGGGCTTTCTGCAATCCCGAAAGAAGCAGAAGCTGCGCAAGACCGCCGCCCGTGAACCCATCCGTAAGATGCCATCAGGCAGCAAGACGAACGACAAAGATGACAAACCCCCCTTGACGAAACAAGCCAGAGCTCTGGCAAAGGCTTCGCTCGACCATGCTCTGCAGGTAATTGACGAAGAACGGCCCCAATGATCGTCCACGAGGGACCCCCTGCCGCCACGTGCGACCGCAGATCAGCCATCTTCAATCGAGAAATGGAAATCCGACAGAACTGAGGCGCAGACGATGCCTGTTTTTGGACGGTATAAAGGCCCTGAAACACCGCAGGCCACCAGCAACCAATAAAAACAATGGTCTTGAAGGGAACGGGATTAAAACCAGCAAATCTAAATCTTTGCTGCATGCGTCCCCTGATCGCAAATCAAAGCATCGCCAAAAAACGGCCTGTCGTGAAATATCTGCAGATTAGAAACAGCAACAGGCAGCAAATAAACCGTTAAATCGATAAACCAGAGCTTCATATCACTAGATCCCAACCAACAGGCCGTTATAATTCAGTAGTGTTGATGGTGAGCCCGTTGGAACCATTAACTTTAAGCTTTTTGCTGGCCATTAAAGAAATGGAAAAAAACACCATCAAGGCCGCTTGGGTTGATGATGGAGCAAAAATAAACACCGGGCTTGAATTCTATGTTCTAAAAATCACAAGTATCCACACTACTCCTCGCAACCAATGCGGGGATCAGAGACAGGCAAGCCAGGGTAAGGAATGGAGAAATTAAACGGCTGCCCAAAAGAATGGCAACTCAACTAACGTCCAAAGTTCTCAAGAATTTGGGAAAATCCGTTAACGCCTGTTGGCTCGGCGTATTCAGCGCGCTCGCACGCGCCTACATCGCCGCTGCAATAACCTCCCAAGGCGAAGAAGATCCTTGCCCAAGGCTGAGCAGACTGTATAGCCCAAATCAATCAATTCGCCCAGGCCGTGATGGCCAGGGCAAAATAGCGTCCTAAAAAGATTTCAAGCCGCAAAATCATGAGAATTGGCCGAAGGACCGAAAAGGGGCAAATGGCAAGGAGGATCCAGGGAAGCCAGGCGTTTGAAGGAGTTTCATGGTTAGACTGTAGTCTTCCAAGTGGATCTATGACAAAGTAAAACAGTTGGTAGTGGCCCAAGTAGAACTCAAAGCATCGGACTGAACGTCCTTTATGAGGAACAATCCATTCGGCTTAAACTGCAGAAAAGACGAAATAATAAAAGATGAAGACCAGAAACCAACGGACATACTGGTGTTGGCAAAGAATCCAACCACCCCTTTAAGGCGCCGGCGGCAGGTTGGGGAAGACGATCAGGATTGAGCCCGCAACCGACAACAGAATTGAAGATGAGTGCCCAGCATGAATTGAAGCCAGACGGGTGCCCCGAGCAGATTGCCAACGCCCCCAAGCACAATCACCATGAAAACAGAGAACGAATAGTAGCCGTAACCGAGGTTGGACCCCCCGAACCCAACACAGCGTAATCGCAGCACCGGCGACACGGCCAAACCAGAAACCAAAGCCGAAGGTAATGCTGTCGACACGATCAGTTGGAATCCCCAAGCAAATCTGCTCATCTGCCTGTTCTGGGTGACTCGCCCTAAAAATCCGCAAACCCCCATGCACTCTTACTGAGAAACCAGAGAAACAACCGAATGAGCAAAAAGATTTGATAGAAGGAATAATGAAGACCCGAATACCAGCAACTCAACGGTCACGATCTTGCCCGCAACATGCCTTGCAAGCCAATTTCGGTGGGCGACATCGCAGGTTTCGAGACCAAACCAGGGCGAACGAGAGCTGCCGCCAACGAAGACATGGAGTTTGACAACAATCAATGCCAATGCCCAGAGAAAAAGCCCCACATCAAACAATTGAGATAATGGTGAAATACGGCTTATCACCAATCCTTTTTGGCCATAAACTTACTTCAATTAAAACCAATGCGAACGGGCGCGCAGGAATGGCCATTCAGCATGGACGTGAGATGCTGCGAATCAACTGAATCAGACACCAAGCTGAACACCCCAGGTGGCCAGCCAATGTTTCAAGAGGCCTGCCGTAGCAGCTTTTGATCAGGGTTCGCTCCAGCAACACCGCCAACATGGCCCGTGGATAATTGAAGAGGCAAAGGATCAGACGCCACCGGGTAATACAGTTCGAAAATCGCCGGGCCCAGGGGCTTGAAACAGATTTTGAACCCGAACAAAAGTGCATGGCACCCAACATCAATCAGCTCACCGTGGGCGAGCTTGAATGACACCCATCAGCCAAGACAATGGCCAAGTCCAGTAAGCGGCCGAAAGCAAGCAGCTGAGGCAATGCTGAGGCCATCTAACAATTTTGAAGAAAGAAAAGTTCCAACCGACGAAGACTGATAAGTGGAAAGGTGGGGTCGCTTCTTACAAGCGACGATGATGGTCACCTGTGTAGGAAAATGGTGGAGAAAAGCTGAGCTTCCCCCACCTGCGGCGAATCCAAGTTCAAAAGTGATTGACTGATCCGTTACGTAGGAAGAGAAATCAGATTGACGCCCACGTATGGCTGCTACTGCTGCCTCACTATTGGCTCCACTGAATCATGAGCTACCGGCTTATCACATCCGAATTGCCGGCAATCGGACGATCCCTGGGTCCCAAAATCAGCAGGTTTAGCCCTTGGTGTTCCAGGCACAACTGATTCAGGGAAGCGGCGGGGATGCCGTGCCGCTGTCCTGAGATCTTGAACTGGCCCTGGTTTCAGCTTCGCCGTCATCACCGTCAACGCGTTCGGAGGTGTGATGGTTCGGTGAACATCCAATTTCACCCTGGGGAGCATCGAAGGTGAATGCCAATCATGGTCTCGCGGAACCTTGTCGAGATCGTCGTAGGTGCCGGCTTTTTCGAACCCGGCATTCTTCCAGAGGTAAAACCAATGTTGTGAGGCCCGAACTCCGCAGGGTCGCCCACCACGGGCGGTCCGTCAATCCGTAGGCTGCGGCTTGGAAATCTTTCGAGCGAACTTCTTGGAGCTGGTGTCCAGCTCATGAAGTAATTCCAGGCGGGCGTAGGTCGCCAGCCTGTGGAATTCAGCCCGATCTGAATCGAATTTTTCCTCAGTCGAATCCGAGAATCGACATGAACTTTTGTACTTCTCAGGATCAATGCCCGCAGCCTGCAGAACACTGCTTGACAGAGGGCAACTTGGATATCACGTTCAAGGTGTTGATGATGAGTGCCCGCCTCAGGGAAGACTTTCCTTGATCGTTGGCTGAATGGAATGGGAGCAACCTCCGTGTTGCCGAGGGAAATATAATCTTCCAGCCACACCTTCATCACCATCGCAGACAAAGAGCTTTCATCTGCTCTTTGATGATCGTGTTTGCTGTTCTTGGTAGACGTAGTCGACCCACCAGGTAGACCTTCTGCGCGGTTTTAGGGACTCGCCGTAGGTGTCCATCAGCCACGCAAAACCGCAGGCTCAGCCTCTGGTTCGGAACGGCTCCGTGTAGAAAAATATTTTTCGAACATTCCTGACCCTCATATTGATGGGTAGAAGAGCCAATGTGGTTTTCGGCCCTCCTACACCGGCAACATCGCCTTAAACGGGCTTGCCGAAGTCCAACCACCAAAGACAACGTTGACGCCGTGCCTCCCTCCCCCCCCCCCCTCCCCCCTCCTCCGCCCCGCCCCCTCCCCCCCGCCACACCCTCACCCGCCCCCCCTCCTCCCCCCCCCTCCCCCCGCTCTCCCCGGCCCCTCCCCCCCCCTTCGCCCCTCCTCCACGCCCCCCCCCACCTCCCTCCCCCGGCCCCCGCCTCCGAGGAGTCGGCCCCTGCGCGATGCGGCGCCTCCGTCTCCCCCGATTGATGGTTCCCGTCCCTACCATCGCAGATGCACGCTAGTCGTTTTCTCACCATGCGCTGTTCGTTCGTGCGCTCTCTCACGTCTCTTGTCGCTCCCGCGGCCTCACGTAGTTGCCCAATCCCCCCCGCCCCCCCCTCCCTCCCCCGCCGCCCCCCCGCCGCCCACCACCCCCCCTCCGCCCCCCTCCCTCCCGCCGCCTCTCCTTCTCGCCCGCCCCCTCTTCGCCCGGAAATCGATCAGTTTTCTGGATTTTCTCGGCGAAAGTGGGCGCAGTCTGAAAGCACCACTTCGATGACCGGAACGATCTTGTAATTCTATCTGCGACCGTACACCACCATCATTGATTTCTTCTTTAATGGCCATCCCTCAACTTCCCTTGAGGGTGGTTTCAGAAATGCCATGCGTTCCAGCTAGGGAGTGGAGATTCCCACCTTGATTTCACCATCAAAGTCTGTGGTCGTTTCCGTTCCGTCCACACAGGCAGATGAGTGAACCTTCCAGAATCAGTTGCGGCAAATCCTGCGAAGAGTTGTCGTTGGAAGGGAATACCATTGGGGCTTGTTAAAATGATCGGAAAGGATTGTCGCCGCAATGGCTGTCGGCTGAAGTGAACCTAGGGAGAGCATCCTCTTTAGGGCGTGTAGTCAAAAGCACAAATCAGTCAGGGCCGACAGGGGCGCGCTCAAGGGCAGAGAAATCCGGCTTCCAGCACTTGTTTTGGTCAGATCAAGGGGATGGATTTCCGGTAGTTGGGCGGCCCCCAGAAAAGGCTCGACCTGCTCAAGCCCCTCGCCATCTGGCGCAAGTTTGGTTGAAGCACCAGGGTCAACCGCCACGCATGCGCTCGGGTTGTCGCGTTGCATCACCTCCAGGTTGGCGCCCGACCATGGGAGCAAGATCGATTTTGGTTGATTCACCAACGCAAGGTCGGAGCGGGTTAAGTGCCAGGACCAGCCCTTGCGCGGGATTTTGTCTCCAGCGCTCCATCGATACACTAGAGTGCAGAGATCCACACCAGTTCGGGGCTGAAAGGCTGGCCGGCCAGATTGTCGCCGCCGCTTTCAAAACCAGCCACCAGATCCAGATTCTGGAAATTGCTGTTGCGATGCTCTTCGAAGACCAGCCGCCCGGTTTGAATCGAGCAGTCTTCCGGATGGCGGTGTGGGGGCAGCCGCCGGTTTGCCCCCCGGATCCGCTCGGGCTCTACAGTGCACCAGCGACGGGGTGAGGGAATCTGGGCAACATCCCCTCCTGGGTGTAGATGTCCGTTGGTGACCACTGGCCAGCTGCAGGCCGCTGCGCAGCCGCCGCAGAGCGCTTCGACCAGCGAAGAGCTGTTTTGCGAGCCCACCGGCCGGCCACGCCGACACGCAATTTTGCCTCCATGGAGAAGTCTTCAACGGTTTGACGGGGTTCAATGTGGTTGGTGCGGGCCCCCTGGGTCCAAGCGGCTGCAGATTCTAGAAACCTGGCGAATTCCGGGGTCCTGCAACGCTTGCCCGACAGGAGATCCGTTTCAGCTGGCGGAAAACAGCCTTGAGTAGAGCTCCGCGTGGCCGAGCTGGGCATCCCTAATCCACGCCCGCCGCTCCAGAGGCTGCGGCGGAATCAAACGCCGATCAGCTCGCCGGCGCCGCGCGCCAGTGGAGGCGGCCAGGGCGGAGCTGAAGGCGCTTGGCCCTGGGTGGGTCCGAGTGAAATGCAGGCGCACCGCCGCGCTCACCTTTGCCCACTCCACTGTAGAGGTAGGTTCCTCCAGCAACTCCAGCCTGGCCCAAGCCTCAAAGCCACCCAGGCCAGCCCAAGCCCAGGCCGCCGCCAGGCGACCCGTGTGGCGGGTGGAGGCTGGGTAGCGGCCAGCCAGTTCTAGCGAGCCAACGTGCAGCAGCGACCGTCCCCATGCCTGGCGCTGGCTGGGCACCGCAGCCTCCGGCGCTCGCGCAGGGGCCAGCAGCCAAGGCCAGCGAGATCGTGAGCTCCGCCCTGGGCGCTCGCCGCTGACAGCCGATCTTGCTCACGCTCCCCGTCGGCGCCATCGCCAAGGCCACCTGCAACGGGCCATGGGCCGCCGCCTGATCTGCGATCGCACTCCCGGATCGAGCTCGGCCCCCCAACCGCTGCGCAAGAATCGCCAGCGCTGGTGGATGCCGTTGGGCTTGCCCACCCAGCCACCTCCAGGACCCTCGGAATAGCTGACGGCCCCCAACCGCAAGGCCGGCTGACCAGCTGCAGCAGCTGTCAAGGCCGCCCGGGTCGTCCAGGCTTTCAGTGGAATGGGAATGGGAATGGGAATGGGGCTGGTTGCCGCTGGCATAGGCGCCGGATTCGGGCTGAATACGGTGCGGTGATCCTCTCGACGACCAGGCTCCGCTGGTGCATGCAGCTCTTTCGAGCCCCACCGAGTCCCTGAAGCAGTCGCAGCGGGCCCTTCCTGCAGCTCCATCGCCACGTGACGGTTTGCCTCAGGTGATAGGCGGCCTGCAGGAGGGCCAGCGGATTTCGGGGCTGCGCAAACGTCTTGCAGCAGCGGCTCCGGGGCCGCCTCCACGATCACCAGGGGCCGAGCCCGTGGCTCCGGCCAGATATTCGCCCGGGCTCCAGCGCGGCCGCCTGCGGGGCAACTGCAGGAGAAGAGGTCGCGGCCGCAGGCACTGGCGGCGGTGGCCGCGAAGGCTTGCTGCGATCTGGTCAAGCGCTTAGCGGCCCGCCGTCAAGGGCTTCGCTGTATGGGGCTAAGGCTGAGCCGGGCTACCGCTCACATAGGCCCAGCCTGTCGTAATCAACACGATCGACTGACTGCAGACCCGCTCACTAGCCGGGTTCGCTCACGGAGTGCTTCCAACGGGCTGAGCATCACCTAAAAAGCAGCGCTCTGGCGGCTCATGGTGCCTCGTTCTCTACTGGCGGCGCCAACCGAACTGGCGCTGACGATCTGCTCACCGACTGACCGCTCCTTCCCCAACCGGCTCTGGCCCCCCACCACACACCAAAAGTGCCTCGCCCCCCTGGCTGCGGTTCGTGTCCTGTTGCGCTTCGAGGTCCAGCGGCGAAGCGAACGGTCCGTAGCAGCCCGCCCCAAAATCAGGGCCGGAACCACTCGCAACCACTGAAGATTCAAAAAAAAAAAAAGAAGGTCCCTTTGCCCGTCAGTCGACGGCGCTGCGAACTGCCTCCTGCACTGCACAACCGCCGCGGACTGGTGGGGGCGATGAGCTGTCGATCCAGGGCGAAGCTGGCCTGCTCGCAATGCCGCGCCCTGAATCAGCCAAGCGTGGCGGCCCAGTAAGGTCTATGGCTTCGGTCGGGCTGTTCGCTGGCTGGCGCCCGATGGGTCCGCGTGGACCGCGGCAGGAGCTGCGCCATTTGCCTGCTGCAAGCCGGGCGCGCGGATCTGGAGTGTGCTGCCCGCAGGAACTGGTGATGTTTGCCGGCCGGGACTGTTCGATGCAGTCGTGCCGGGTGGAGCTGGCCGCGGGCGCCAGCTGGCTGGGGCTGAAAGTGGTGCGGCCTGGCCGCAGCGCCGACGCCCGAAACCCTCGGCAGCGGAGTGCTTGGTCGCTCGTTTGCTGGAAGGTGCGCGGTGAAGGGACGCAGCGCGAGAGTGTGGCGGACTCGAATCGAGCTGGGCGGCTGACCAGGCCTGATGGTCGGCCATGGGCCTCGGCGCCACGCCCGGTGTTTCGGCAGTTTTGGGTCTGGGGCCGCGCCGGCGCCGGGTTCCCGAAGCGCGCTGAGCTCTGTCTGGCCGCGCCGACCGAGCCGGGCTCGACGAGGGAGATGGTTCTGCGGCCCGCCCCGATCAAGGTGCCTG
>Ga0163217_1115056_pt1 | contig 10067 bp, 4 predicted proteins | sample SynspAceP_FD_185933 | JGI IMG/M metagenome (GOLD analysis project Ga0163217, IMG submission 185933) | Saline lake microbial communities from Ace Lake in Antarctica - Synechococcus sp. Ace-P (PacBio error correction) | ecosystem: Environmental > Aquatic > Non-marine Saline and Alkaline > Saline ...
TAAGAGCGTTTTATGTTATCGAGTTTATTTCAAGTTTAATCCTCATAGGACGTAAAACCCACCATCTCTTAATTACGGGACGCATTACAAGAAGAGCCCTGTTGGTAGGCTTTGCTGTAAAAGAGCCAATAGAGGTCTAATACCCACTATTGAAGATATGCCATATTATTGTCGGCCCATAGTATCAATTGCCACCTGGAGTGCCAAGCCGACACTCCCATAGTGGCAATTTTACTAGAAGAGATATCCGATTTGCAAACAAGATTGAAAAATTTAGGTCCTCCTTCCGGTATCCCCATACAATACCATAGAGAAGTTGTGGCCATCATCGGTAAACGCCTCCAGGCTAATCGTTAACCCACCTCCTCAAAGGTCTGATACTCTGGCTTCTAGTGTCAAGTATTGGCGTGAGCGGTCTTCTTGACATGACTGGTTTGAGATGTGGGAAAGCATCATTGATTGAGTTTCTAGTATTAGTTTTTTGGCTTATTGGGCATGCGCGTGCAGGATGAGGACTTAGTGTTGAAAAGAAAACCGCCCAAATGATAGAGAACTATAGCAGGTTTCCCTAAATTACCAAGCTACACTAGGGATCGAAATGCTCCAACACCTAACTCCTAGTCCTTCAGCGCATCTTGTGGGGCAGAGTCACCAACCTGGTTAACCTTGAGAGAAAGGTCAGGGTTTGTTGGTAAGATACAATCAACTAATTAAAGTGTCCAAAGAAATCCTACAAAAAACCGCACCAGCTCAGAAACTAAACGCCCTACCGTTAACGATAGAAGCGCAACGTCTGCCGCTAACCACAAGGATATGAATTTTCTCGTAGGATTAATAGAATCCCCAAGCTGCCAAGACCACTAAAACGACCATCTCGGGCGTTTACTCTATCACAAAACAGAGAGCTTAAACTAGGCAACGCGTTTTCGGACGTATAGGAACTAGTTCTCGTTTAGTAGGTGGGACGATTTTTTGACCTAACGCGCAATAAGTGCACAAGTTGAAGTCCCACAAAAATACTAAAGGTTCATCACAGCGTTATATCCACTGTAGAGAAATAGGTGCATGGACAATCATCAACACACAAATAACATGCGCCTATTCTTTCAAGACTGCAAATGAATCTATCGCGGACATAAGACCGTCCATTCGTAGACAGTATCCACACATCAATTCGCAACAGTGAACGTAAGGAAATCCGATTCTTTCAGATGCGACCCGCACTCTTTAGAAAGAGTAATCAGCGGGTAGAGTTTAATACTTTTCAGATTTCTTCCTTGCAGCGACAATGCTAAAAAAACTACAACAACTAAAATTAAATAAAATGATTTTATTATTTCTCATTTGCAAAGATTCTGAGTTTTGATCGTAAGTAGTTTCCTACTTCTGATGTCCGGGTAGTCGGTCAAGAAATACAATAGAACCTCCAAAAAACGCCACTGGAATACTCGAGAAGGATGCGCGAGCGTAGCCGTAGAACTTAATAAGCCAAGGGATTCCGCCCCTCAAAGCCGCCTGACCTACGTGTATTCTCCACAAAGAAAACCACCGTCCAATAATATAATCTGAAGCAAAATACCAAATCCAAAAACGGTATCCAAAGCTTATCCTTTTTATACAATTCCAGAGTACAAAAAAAAAATACAAAGGCAAAGAGACGAAACATAAATGTAACATAAACGCTCATAAGTTGGCGTGATGCTATAGGAGCGATTGCTCGATCCAAATATTACTGGAAAACCAGGACTTCAATATAAGAATTGTAGCCGCATTCACTGTCTTTTTCTCTTAGTAATAGAGACTACGGTGCTTGTAGGCGGGCATGTCCAACAGAGTCACGTATCTTAATCCTGTGAGCAACTGAAAGATTAGCATCACAGTAGGTTTAGCCGTGAGTGTCACGAGAAATTGGAACATAGAAATTTCCCAATCTACACAAGAGAAGACACCAAAAGAACACTAATGGATAAAGTCAGCAAGATGAACAAACGATCCTAACCAACAAATACCAGAGAATTAAATCACGAGGGAGAAGTCATCTGGATAAGAAGGTACCTGCCCACAAGATATGCGAGCCAGGCACCTATGTACGCCATGCCTGTAAACTCCGGTAAATTCAAACATCTATATAATCTCGCGAAAAGGGAGTTTTGCATGATCGTAGCACTGCTCTCTATAGGTAGCGAAATCGCGACACCTAACAGCACGGTCGATAATAAGCCAATCGTGAAAAGATTACATGAACCCATCACGCCCAACATGTAGCCAAACACGAATAATAAGGGAAGTCTACTGTCAAGGGACTTTTTGTCCTTAAAAATCTTCTCATAGGTACCGATCCTAAAGCAAAGCATTACGCAGACGAAGATTGTACTGTATTTGTAATACCGCGAGTGAAAAAGTATCGGACGGAGTACCTAGTAACTAAAGTGAGCCCTAAAAGTACATCTACAATTTTCTAAGGACTAAGAAAAGTAAAAGATACTGAAAGAAAAGTGCACGAAATGCCAAAATGTTAGAACTTAATAGAAATATGGTAAATGTGTTCTCTAATGTTAGGCAACATTAAAGTCTCTGGCTATTGGGTAGATTTGAAAGAACATAAAGAGAATAGTTCGTGAATGAATCCATTATGGATACACGTCGTAATCCTCCACTCCTTCCCATGGTTGACACAAAAACCAACTTTTCTAAAGGAGAGCCAACCTATCTTGAAAAACACGTGCTTTGCAATGCTGCCAAAGTGTATTGTCAAGCTCGTGGGAAGATATCCCGAGGGCAAGAAGGCAGGGAACAGGACGGTACTAAATCGAAAAAACTTACCAATAAGGAAAAGGGGCAATCAGCTTTTTCCATCTATTAGAATTTGTATAATGGAAATGACCTAAACAATCTTTCCGAATCAACACACTCACTTTCCACAAAAAAATTAATTATTTCGAAGAAAGGGAAAAAAATAATTTAGTGCTACAAACCGATAGCTAAAAAGATATGCATGTTTCCAAAGACCGGTATATTACTAAGATAGACTGAATAGGGTTATGAAGCGTCGCTTGCCACATCCCAACTGAATTCCCATCCTCTGCTGGAATTGCTCCTTAGTTTGTCTGATGAGAAAATCCTTATTGCCGTCGTGCATCGTCCTCAATTGACAATAAGCCGCGAGACAAACAAAACGCACAAATCTATCCGAATTTAAGCAGCAATTATTCTGATTCCAATCCCAATAAGTTAAAAAAGCAAATATGCAATCTCTATTACACAAACGCACATACCTCAGTCAAGGAAGGTTATACCTGCCTCTTCTAAAAACAAGCTAGATTCGATGACTTTACTAACCTGCACAACAAGATGCCAGAAAGACCGGAAAGAAAAATCATGCGATCATGTAAAACAGCGTGCCACTATAGACCCGCTTCTGTTCCAGCGCCTCGTACAACTAAGGTGATAATGAAGACGTAAGGACTAAGTCGAGGCGCCAATTGGCTCCATCAGTTTTTGATAGCCTTTCAGAAGCCCAAAAATGCTCATTGCTAGGTCCACAATATAACTCGTATAAGTGCCTGCATCAAAAAAAGCGGACTAACAGATGTGTTAATGTTGCTCAGGATGTATTCCCTCCAGAAAAACATTCGCTGGGAATAAGAATCATATGTTTCCATTGTTAGATCTTGCCTCATTTTTGCCATTCTAAATTGCAGAGACAATTTGGCGTGGAGCCAGTATTTTACCGGGACATGCCGTTGTCCTAGCTAACAACTTGGCATGTCAAAGCTAATCATATTGGAAATTAAGGTCCATACCGCCACCCCGCTGAGGGAGATTGTTGCAAATCCCAACACAACGTAAGGTATTTCTGTGCAGTCAATGGTAGCATTCCAAAATGCCAGCCGGGAAAAACCATGCGTGCGAAAGACACAAGGAGATACGCATCTCGAGCACTATCCTGCAGAGCCTGCAAGCCTGGTCTCCATATAAGAGAACAAAATTTTGGACTCTTTTTTCGTCACTCTGTGCGTCGGCATAGTGACAGCGAAAGGCAATCAAATCTCCAATTTATCCCTAAACACCCCCTTAGCGTGCCGTACTCATCAGCTTTTTGTTGAATTTTCAAACATACAAAATATACACAAATCTCTACATCATAAGCGAGAGATGTTCCCCATTTCTTTCAGAATCATCTTTAAGAGTTATAACAATTGTTCAGATCCCCGTTGATATGTCCCGTGCGGGTAGGTCGAAGGTCTGGAAGAAGGTCGTTAAAATTGAATATCTTGCGAAGAATTGGAAATCAGATCTCACGGTAGTAGGACTAGCTGTACCACCATCGGCTCCAATTGTTCCACAATCGCGCCAAGCTGCTTTCATTTTCGCAATCTATAAATGATCCTCGTCGAGAAGCACCGTCGTTTCGGCTATTCATTATACTAATCCAAATGCCGGCGTCCGTCTATTCGTACATAGCGAACCTATATCCCCAGAGTGTTTACAAACTACCTACTGAGACCACTTAAAATGCATAGTCGAAAGAACATAAGGTCCGGCAGTTACCGCAAATCACATTGCTGTAGAACGGTTGTCCACAGACGACATTCCCACATACTTTCGCTTAACGTTCAAAATCTTCCCCTTTTTCGCAGAAAGGAATGTTTAAAACTGTACTAATTTAGACTTGGTACATATTGGCTCAATTCTTAAGTGCGTGGCAATTAGAAATTTTAGTTTCGAGAGTGATGTGGTTCGTAACTATAGTCGCATAAAAATCAAAATATTCTCGTCAACGGTACCATATTTAAACTTTACCGCCGTACTTCGGAACGGTAGCGAAATTGAGAGACCGTGCTCGGAGCCTTCAGGTGATAGTGAGACGAATATTAACCGCGGACGTGAGAGAGTTACACAAATAGAAAAATATAATGCTCGACCTAATCCTTAGTTAAACACCAGAGCTGACATGAATGAGGCAGTCTTTCACCCTTGCCAAATCTTCTTGACACATTCTCCTATAGAGTATTTACGCTGAATCGATAAGTTCGCGGTCTAATATGTACGCGAGGCGGGGTCAACTTTTTTATGGCATAAAAAATCAACGATTCCTGTTCAATTTTGATAGGTTTTTCCGAACGGCCCACACACCGGATGCCAGGAGTACATTGGGCAAAATAGATAATAAACTCACGTACTCTTTACCGCGATCGCATTGGTAGCTAAGTAGGGGTGTCCACAGGGTAGAGTAATAGCTCATGTAATCTGTTCTTGTATTATGTGCCTACCGCCAACATTCGGCCCCGGCGCCACTTATACTTTTCACAGGTGGATGAATTCGAAGTCGCCTCATGGGTTGAGTTAATGTGACTTCCGATTAGTCGGAGGACAGAAGGCAATAGCCCGGATCAAATAGAATTCTGTAAAGTTTTCTAGAGAACGAACATTCTGGCTCAAATTCATGTCTTTTAATTACATAAACACAAAGAGTCGTGCAAGTAACGGCCTCGCGAGTTTAGGCATCGCTCCTTGCGAATTTGTTTGGCGACCAGGCCATAGGGGCAATGCGATAATTAATATCTATTCCAGACTGACTGTCAAGCAACTCGGGTTTACGCTATTTCCTCGAGGCAAGATCAGCGTTTCCTCCGCGAATCAAACAAACACTTTTTTTCTTCATTACTTCATCAGAGAAAGTGAAGAGGCAAGCACTCTTAACCCTGGGGCTACGTTTCTTGCTGTCATGGCCGCACTAGCACAACCGGCAGCTATGCTCTTGGGCTGAAAGCAAAAGGATTGAGTCTAGTTGCCGCCGAAAGGGGAGCGAGTGGCATTTGGATGTAATTTCAGGATATTGCACATTACCTTAAACGTAAAGGGTGTCTTTCAGCAAAGGCGACGAAACATGATCGTACGACCACCCCTAACATATACGCAATTAATGGCCTTTCCCCATATGCCGTTTATTAATTTTTCATAAACATATTTGTGCTTTTTAAGTGCACCCCGATAGGAAATACCATCGATTATCACACTCCCTTCGCGCTTAAACCGAAAATCTGATCTTTAGTATAATACCATTCATAAGTGGCTGTCTGGTGCCGGGTTATCAGCCTACTCTTAAGCTCATAGCAAACAAGAAAAATTAGTTGTTAACTAATGAGATGCGGCGGATTACTTGTGGGAAAGGGTCCGTCCAAGGAGACTTGTCTGATTAGTGACGTATGTTGCCTATTGAACAGTGTTTGAGGATTGGTCAGTAGAAATTCCATTTTTTGGGGGGGAGTATGTAATTTGGGTTAGATCTCATAGGGTAAGACCAGAATAATGCGTCCATCTGCTCAAGTGCCAACGAAGTATGTACCCAACATGCCCAGCGAATAGACCAGAAATAAATCAGTACCTGGATAGGTTTCAAGAACGTAATCAACCGCAGGGTCACAAATTGGTGGTAGGAAACCACATACTGTTTCGGTTCGAAGCGGCTTACAACAAAGGGTTTTGGGTCGAGCCAACCGATTTAATGACGAGGAAGTGGTAGCATAGGCTGTTGTTTGCCAAGAAACAGGTTCTGGTGCAAATATAGAGTAAATTCTCATAGAGAGGGTACAACACAAATGACTAGCCTCTGGATAGATTTACGAGCACAAAAATGCACGCCTGGTCAATTGGGTTTTAATACTAGGTGAGTGTTGGACAGACCGAATTGCAAGATTTGGAACATTTTTGCGAATCTTGCTAATAGGGCCATTGGCAATTGCCTATCAGAGAAAAATGCCTACTTGAAGCAACCTAATGGAGATGAGACATTTAAGGGCGCGAGAAGATTGTTTCTAGAGATTCTTTGGGAGTAATTAAGAGGGGCTGAGTTTGGGGCCAAAGTTTTTATTGGGAGAAGGAAAGGACCCGCCAAAGGAGAGAGCTCAACGGCATTTGTAGCGAGTAGTTATGAGGAGTGGTTGGCAAGGTTGCCCCCAGGTGAGATTATTACTCCCACTGTTCGGAATAACCAAAAACTAAAGTGGGCCCCACAAGACATCAAAATTAGCGTAATGACACTCAATAAGCCGCCAGAGTTCTATAAAACATTTGCGAAGCCACCGGATTACGAGTTTGACCGGTCCAAATGTTGTTAACACGTTTCGAAGCCACCCAACCCTTTTGCATGCCCTTGGGACCGTCAATTGTTTCTCCAGCAAAATATCTTTTGGGCCTGGCCACCCATCGCAATGATGTATACAAAGTAACGTGAAGAGAGAGTTGAGCTTTGAGCGTCTTCCCCCCCCTTAACGAGCATGGAGAACTGCTGATTTGGAGTGAGCTATACTATTGGTAAAGTAGGATGAGGGCGACGGATATATCTCCCAGACAGCCTAGGAAACCGCGTTACTTTATGGGGTTGAAGAAGAATTTGACCAAGCCAGTCATAGTATCGTTTGAGATGGGGAGTAAGGTTTCCCGCTAACACACCCCCCTTTCTGTACGATATCCGTAAACTATTTGTACTTAGAACGATGGCTTTGGCAGTTGGGATCAAGGCCTGTTAACAGGGTGGAGTATTAAGTACCGCAAGTCCAAACCCGCACCACCTGATCAAGTCAATGATCGATCTTCTAGCATCCAGAAGAAAGGATGAAGCAAATTCTTTGTAACCAGGTGGATGTTCAGGCGTGGGTTGTTCTTACAGGCAGACCAACGCCATTCTCCTTAATGATGATAAACACAACACCCTGCTGGATCCGAATACTTTAATTTTAGTGAAAAAGGGACCAATGAGCCTGGGTGGTACAATCCGCAGAAGAGGTTAAATTATACACCCGTAGGCTAAGTCCCCATTCGCACCCAAAGTAAGCAATGGACGGTTAATTGGCGCCACGTAGAAAGATGACAGCCGAAACAGGAATAAGAATTATGATTCACCCTGTGCGTTGGGGCCAAAATAGTAGATGATTAAAAAGACATCATGGCTGGGTATTAAGCCAACAGAGGTTGCTGAACATAGAATGGCAGCCACCACCGATTGAGGCAGAATCTCCAGAAGATTTATGAGCTTCCCAAGAGCGACCTTTAAAATGAGAGCGAGCACATATTACGACTAGTTTGGATTTGCCCTGGTTCCCTAATTGGAGGTAATTTAATTTCCAATAATTGTGAAGAGGAGAACTATAGTGCTGGTTTTATGTGCGGCAAAAGTGTGTCGTCTCTTCCCCCTTGGATATTCGGACTATAATTTTATCAATGGTTCTAATTGGGCGATTAATTAACGTTCCATCCTCATATAGTACACATGGTTACTCTGTCAAGAGGTGTAATTATGTCTCGTGACAATTAAGTGATTAAACTTTGTGAACCTCTACCCTTATGCGACAATACTTTGTGATTATCTCTCCAGGGATTACGATGCCTCGGTACTAATAGCGTTCCAACACACACGAGAGCCAGATTATATTGATGCGTTTGTTGTATATCCGAATTTATCAAGGAGTGAAGTTGCAATAAAGCCATTTACGTGATTATACGGATAGGGAAGGTGATTTTTGAAATATCGTTTTGGCATGAGGGAAAAATATCACATGAGGGATAAATTTTTTAATAAACGTACTTGTACCGGTGCACATAAAATAACGTTAAATTAATTCGATGGTGTGGACTGGCTACAGAAAGCATAGTGATGTGGTGGGGGGATCCACAAAATTTTTTTACCGCAATGGGGATCGGGGGGAGTCCATGACATTATGGGTGAATAGTCGTTCAGGTATCTCACCCAGTTTGGATAGAACCAATTGCTTTTGTTTATGATAGGGTACTGGGAAGAGTTGCTTAAACAACTCATCGACAGTCCGAGAGATCTCATTGATATGATCTCATCACTTCCGGGTTGGGTAACGGCGATCTTACTAATGGAGTGGGCATTAAAACTGCCTTGCGATTAGTGTTTAGAGTGAGAAGCGCCACAGGTTTCCGTTTTGAGAGACACATTATTGTGGTGAGTAGCATACGTAACCAACTGGTAGTAAAACCCCCGGCCCCCACAAAAAAAAAGGTTATTATTGGGTTTTCATTTTACAATCTCTTCTCTCCGTTGTAAAGCCGATAACACTGGTGCAATCAAAGTCCGATACACACATGTGATCTTGGTGCTATGCACTTGCTGATTTGCTTGTATAGTAAATCAAGACTAAAACTTCAGCGACCATTCGTCGCGAAGTTCAGGCACTAGCATGTATGTGAGTTACGCAAACCACTTTGTGCTTAAGGCAGTCCATAAGTGGTCATGTAAAAATGTTGACTTTTCAAACCGCCTAGGGGACTAAGTCTTTTTGGTAGCGAATGGTTCTAGTTATTGCGCAATGTAAACGCCAGCCGAGACCCGGGAAAAAGATATTTCGAAATATTGCTTTTGCTTGGGGGACGGAGCTTGACGATGAAGAAATATGGAAATAAGAATAGAATACAACTAATTTTCTAGAAACCCTAAAAATCAATCAATGATCTACCTAACTCTCAGCCGGTAGTGTAAATTTTAAAAAAACCAATAAGTGGAGATATACGACAAGTAGGAAGCTTTTACAGAACAAAATACGAGATTGAAATTACACCCGGACCATGGTGAAAAATGGGAAAACCCTTTGTTTTTGCCAGTTCCAAAGATTTGATTCAGCAACCTGGGTGGGCTACCGCTATAGTTACTTCTTGAAGATATCGCAGAAAGTTGAAATCATTTGCGGATGTGCCAGAAGATATAGTTTCATTTGAGTGTTTTGGTAGTGGAGGTTTTTTTGGAAATTATTAATTCTAATGATTCATTGCCATCATAATCTTAATGAGTATAGACGAATAACTGGTACAAGTGGCCGTTTTTCAAGATAGAATAAGCAGAAAGAAAAATTAAAAGCTTTTCTAGAGCGAGAGTAACCTCTCATGTCCGACTTAGGACCCTTGAGTGCAGCTAGGGGGGGACACAACTGTTAGGATTTTAAAGAACTTCACCACAAAAATCCACACTTGACCAACAGTGCATTCGTATCGTTTTGTCCAACATGTGAATAAACCCAAAAAAGACCACCCCGGCTGAGGCCCGG
>Ga0163217_1034169_pt1 | contig 10066 bp, 8 predicted proteins | sample SynspAceP_FD_185933 | JGI IMG/M metagenome (GOLD analysis project Ga0163217, IMG submission 185933) | Saline lake microbial communities from Ace Lake in Antarctica - Synechococcus sp. Ace-P (PacBio error correction) | ecosystem: Environmental > Aquatic > Non-marine Saline and Alkaline > Saline ...
GTCCCACAGATTATCGACGCGTGACTAAGTTCATCATTTCATATCGTTGAGTTCTGCGAGTTGATCGGTACTCCGATGTGTAAGAAAGCCGATTAACTTAGGATACTCAACACCATCTTGATTGTAAGCGAGATTGGGGGATTTAGACTTCGCTTTCCTTAAGTGGCAAATCTTGCGTTTCCCCAAGCTTCAATTTCAGTGATTCCCCACATAGGCATTTGTTTAGAGTGCATGCCATTTTATTTCGTGGTGGTCACGAGCTGAACTCAATTACATTGGGCGATTTCCGTTTGGGAACCTAAAGTTTCGTTTTTGAATTTGGTATTCTTCCTTCTCATTGGCCATTCTCCAATAATTTACGACATAATCATGCGTAGTTCCACACCACGCTTCCATCATTAGAAGTACAACGATACTTTTATGAATAGTTCTTTCTATACCAAAATCAAGTTGTAAAGAACACTTCTTCGCTCTAATCTCCCTCATATTTGTTCACCTATTACCAGGAAGTTTTTGTGATACAATTAATTCCATCCTGTGCGTAAATTCCGGGTACTTTGGATTCGCATACGAATGCGGTCAATCGCGGAAAATAATCGGTACTCTGTTTATTACGCAAAAAATTATGTTCATTTACACTACTATCATATGGAGAAGAAGATGAATTTTTTATTTCCCTAATGACCCTATCACTTCAAGTTGAATCAATTTTATCGCCATTTCAAAAAAAATCATTAAAAACCCCTTTCTTTATTGTATTTCTCTCCATCCTTATCCCATAAAATGGAAAAGTTTATGACCGTGATAGTCCCACATCAAATCAAGGGCAAAGTAAATTTCCAGTTATCAGGAATAAGAGGATTTATTTCTATAAAGTCAACTGATCTAGGACGCAGTCCAACTAGAACCAGTAATTTTAGATTTATATATTGTGAATGAATATGTTCGCTGTGGTAATAGTGGTTTGAACCGTCCAAGAACCAGTAAATGGGTTTTGCACTTTCTGCAATGTAATGGGCGGCCATAACTGTTGTGTCTTGCTGTAGTCTAAGTACTTTTAAATAATCTTGCTTTTATAAAATATTGCTCATAATTATAAGAAACATTTGGCCCCATTGCTTCTAGGGTTTGAGCAGTGGGGCAATGGCCATGATTTTGCCGCCAAACACAGCAATTTTAGTGTATAAACAGCGGATCGCCTTGTTCGGTTGTTTGTGGGAACCATATTCTGAACCACAAAAAATAATTCTCATCCATTAGGTATTGCAAGCATATTGTGCTTTTCGTCAGGAATATTGAATTCAAGGTAACATATCCGATAAGCCTCCCTTCCGTGTAAACTTCCTTATAAGGACCTGTTTCATAGGTTAAGGATATTTTTTTTTAATACTTATCCCTTTGCACTTGTTGCCACTCATGAAAAAGTACCAGCGCTTTACTGGCCTGCTTCTTTAATCCCATAGACCATTGATGTAAGAAAAAATTTTCCGTTTTGTGTCCCATAAACTCTTCTTTGATACGATTTTTAGTTTCGGCTTTGCTGATACGCATCCGCCTCGGTGCTTAAAATCCCAGTAATTCTGACGCTTTTGACAATGCAACTAAGTCTCCGTATAGATAACTGTTTAGGGTAGGACGATAACCTTACTGCACCAGCGAACCAATTTTCAGTTTGACGTCCGTTAATGTTGCTTTCATGCCATCATGCATCCCATCCCTATAACATTTCATGCTCGCTGTCGTATCGATCTGTAATCCAACCTTCATAAATTGCTCTTTCATGTGGGATACACCATTTTAATAAACTCTTTGTCCTGCCAAACCTGGTAGAACATCCCAACATAGAGTCTCCAATAACCAATTAACTATAACTCTAGGTTTCCGCTCCTACGACATTAAACCAATAATTAGAAAAATCATGGAACTATTCTACGGTTCTTCAAACCACGCACTTCCTGAAAACTGAAAACCTAGCGGACAACTTATAGCCCAAACGTTCCAGACCAGCCTGGACGATCCATAAAATTCCGTAACGTATACCCTGCCTTCTGGCGAGCCATATATTAAGTGTTGGTAAGCACTTCCCATCGTAATAATAAGTTGAGTTTAATAGCGTCTCCGGAGAATGCAAAAAAGGGGATTATTATCCCCCTATACCATTCCCAATCCTTATTGTCCCCACCAAGATTGTCGATCTAAAGATCTCTTGTTTATCAATAAAGTTTTGCCCGCTGTTGATTTTTTAATTTTCTGCGCTGTAAATCGTAGACATTAGTGCTAAAAACAGGCCACTAAGATTAAATGGTCCTTTTTACATATTCATAACTTATGAAAAAATTAACTCAAAATAAACATATAACCCTGTGACTATAGCAACTAATACATATCCAACCGTTTTAAATATTCCATGGTGTAATATCTATCTTGTTTGGTATATCTCCTGAATAATAAATCAGTTGCTCTAGGTGAAAGTGACTAACAACAAACATGATAGTAAATGGTCAATAAAATAAAATTCCCATCAGTGTAAGAAAACTGATATCTGGTTTTTTACGTAAAGTGGAACACGAAAGTAACTACGCTAAATAAGATAGCCCTATTAGCAGCCTTTCCAGAAAACACGTTTAGAAAAAATCCGCAACGAATAATGAATAGCTAAATAGGTACACTATTGTACCATTCAATTCCTTGAAGGTAATGTTTGAGAAAAAACCATCTTTCAATACCAATAAAAGTAAAGGGGCTACCCCATTGAAAATAAAGCTAAAACAACACAAATATGCTTAACCCGCTTTTACAACTTTTCTTTCCGATGAATCTTTTTAATATATTTTTGTAAAAATCTAGGCCGAATAAGGTTAGAACATTTTAACGCACTATTGAAAAGAGAACTTAAAATAGCACCGAACAGTACCGCTGCAAAAAATCCAATAAAGGTTGACTGGAAGTACGGCCTTTTACAACCATAGAATAGGCTTCATCTGCATTGACAATCCCCATTAAAAATATAAAAGCATAATACCTGGCAGTACAACATAAAGGGGACCCAAAATTTTAATAAATGCTGGGCCTAATAAAAGGCCCTTTTTGGCCTTCCAACTAAATTTTTAGCACCGATCCAGCGCTCTTTGAATTATGGCTATTTGGTTTTCCCCAATAGTAAAAAATTAACAATGATAATACCTGTAAAGAGCGTCCAAAAGGGCAACATCGAAACCTCTGGACCAGCGCGCCAATAAATTGAATTTCTCCGCAAGGCTGTAGTTAAGGTCTTAATACCTTTAAAAAACATTGCCTCGCCCTATTTTTCATTAAACCAAAAATTGGTATTAATGACGACCCCGATAATCAAACCTATTGGCATTAAATAGAATCTGACACAGCAACGGCCTTTAGCCTCCAAATTGCATAAATACTACGCACAAACACGCAATTGCCCAACCGTAACCCAAAGTGCCTGCTCAGGCCGCCATTGCCTATCGCTCAGGAATATCAAACATGGTATTTATAGCCAATGCGCCAGAGTACAATACAAGTTGGCAACATAGAAATTGCATATCCTAAAAGAAAGTAAGGATACAATAGTTTTTGTCGATTTACCATAACCTCTTTTCTAAAAAACTGTGGGATGGTCGCAATACCCAGACTTTTCAGGATTTTAGGCCAAAAAACAAATGCGGTAAAAACAATTGCTATTGCTGCAATTACTTTCATACGTCCATGATTGGGATTCCATCTCTAAAAGAAACACCAATTCATTCCTACAATCTGTTCCGTGGAGAGGTTGGTAAGGCAATAGCGAGCCGCAATAACTGGACCTGTTAACTTTCTTCCGCCCAAAAATACCCGTCCAGAGATTTTTTCATCCGTTTTTCTTGGTGGGACCACCAAGCTATAAATAGCCACTAGTAATGTAAAAGGAACACAAAAGAATATCATCCTGTACGAATAAGTTAGTTTAAGTTATTTTTTTAAAATATTTTGCAGTTCAAGGGTCCTTTGAACCGGTTATTTTGCGTAATTTAAACGAAGTTCGTGTTTCGTAATTTTCTCAGGATTTTAAGGTTGTTGACGGAAAGCCTAGATTGGTTTTGGGGAATCAGGATAATGTTGCGTTTCTAAACAAACCTGTTCTTTTGTGCGTATGTACCTCTTGTTTGGTTGGCAACGTATTATCTAAAAAGTTTTCCAGAATAAACTGAATTCCAGGTTGGTCCGGTAAAATTTCCAAAATCCTTCCAGACTCCGGTTCGTATGCCGATGCGGCTAACCTAACACCTGTATTTCTGGTTGTTCAACAACCCAACAATGGTCATACCCCCCTTTTTTCTAGCTGATCATTTGCCTCCTCAATCTTGCTTTTCAAACTCGCTTTTGCTCCCTAAAATCAAAAGGATTTCCTGTTAAACGTTTTTTAAGTCACCATTAGGTATTAAAGCGTGGCATCTACGGGAAGAAACTCGCTCCGCATAAATGGTAACCTCGTGTTTCAAAAATATCGTTTGAAAAATTTAGCCGAATAAATTAAAAGTAAGAATGTTTGTGTAAGATTTACGCACAGTTTTTTTATCAGTAGTCCGCTTCGTAAAGAATTTAATCCAAAGTATTGTCCATGCTTAGGGAATAGGTAACGGTTGTATTTCAGATTTCCTGTGATAACCCTCCTCCATATTCCCTACTCAAAATAGTTCAATTTTAAAGCAGCCGTACTATCATTTTGGTTCGATAGCAAGCAATCCCACACTACCTTATCGAAACCCTTTCCCACCTCATGTAAAATGATTTTGGCCATCATTGGTCCGCTAACTGTAAGAAAGTACACACCTAAGCTAAATTTAACCTTTCGCGATTCTATTTCCATATCGCCAATTATGGCCCCAAAATAGGGGCTGTTCGCTCATATAAGGAGAGAGAGAATCATAACGCTAAACAATATCTCAAACCATTATTTCTATCTGGAGCTTTAATGATGTTAATATCCCACCATAGGTGATTATTTTTAACCCTCCATCTCCTTTTTGATTTTTCAGGGTATAGATTTTAACACTTTTATATCGGAAGTTGTGCCATATATCAGCTTTTTGGAATTGTAAAAACCATTGTGGCTTTTAAAAGGCTAGTCGTTTGAACTTGTTTTTAACTACTTCTTTTTGCTGTTCCTTACATTGAATATGTTATTAAGACACAAATCACAAAGACAACTGGTGGTAAATAAAGGACAGTGGATGTTATGCATCGTTTTTATGGTTTTAATCGGTTAATTATAGTCCATTTTGGTAAAGTTGATAAATATGCTTATAGCATTCATTCTATCTTTTAAAATCGCGTATTCCTGGTAATTCATCATCGATTACCAACAATTCAATCCACAATATCTGCAAAATCCTTCCATAAATTCTGTTTGTAATGCCATGGCTATAAACAGTATGATGAGCGCCCTCCGCCAAAATCCAGGTCGTGCCGCGATCATCTAAATTTGGTTTTGATCCCATAAAACTCGCGCAACGGGTAATTTTGGCAAAATCTCCTGGTAGGCTTTAGGGCTTTCTAACTTCAATTTAACAACAAGCCTAAACCTATTGCCTATATCAATTAATGATATAATTAACCGACTTTCCTTCCGTATGCGGTAAAGACGCAGTTCCTCACGGGATCCTCCTACCTCCGATTACTAAAGGGATTGAACTCGCAGGTTTGGTTTGGGAATCCGTAATAGAAGGGGCAATTTTCAAAGCATATGCGAACCCAAAAACGTATGAAATTTTGTGGGGTTAAAATGGCACGTTGTAATCCTCCATAAATGAAGAGCCTCCTTCTAAAGAACCTATATTTCATCCACCTTTACCGCTCTTTAGCAATAGCTGCTGTTTTCCAGTTCGCCTTCGGCTCAAAACCGTACCCATCTGCCATAAGTCCTTTGTACCGCAAGTCCTGGAAGTTGTTTGAGTTCGGCGAGAGCTTTCCAAAAGTTGTTGTAAACGCTTTAATCCTCCTTTTTCTAAAAAAGATCTTAGGCCCAACTCAATCTTTGCGGCATCTTATCAAAGAATTTCTCCGGTCCCCTCCCATCTTTTTAAGTGAGGGTGCAAGCACATAGGCCTCATTCGTACTCCTTTTTAAACTCGATTAGATTCATCATCAGTCACATTTTTATTGTTCCTCCACATCAAGACAGTATCATATTCCATTGACCGAGAAACCCAAACGAATCTGCGCTTCTACTTTATCACCTCGGTAACCCGCAACTTCGCGCATGTTGTCACCAATTCGGGCTACTTTTCAAAATTTTGCAATTCGTTTCATCCTAATACCAACTTCGTGACAAACGCCTAATTTCATTGAACTCATCCGTTTGCCAAATGGCCAACAACAATTTTTGTCGCTTTTTTCGCATGCGGGTCATTAAATAAATCCAAATTCTCTATCTCCATGTGCAGATTGGTTAGATTCAATAAAATCCATATCTATTGTTTTTCCATGGAATTTCTGCGTTGATTTGTATGAAGGTGCAAATAGGTTTGTTTAAAAAATACGTAAAAGCCCGTAATCCACATTTTAGCTGGTGAAAACGTATGCATCCAGCAATAATTCCAATACTAATCTTGCTGCTTTGGCTCATTACAATTGTATGAATTTCCTCGGATGACTTTAGGTAAGTTTACAAACAATTTTACAGGTAGATGTTAGAGTTACAAAATTCCTCTACAATTTCTTGCGATTTTTTGCAACTGCTTTAATGTTTCATCACCAATAATAGATTTTGACTACCAGTAAAATGAACCATATTCCTTTTTTTGATTGTCTTGATCATTTTGAATATGCGTTTAACTGTCGCGTAATAAGCATTTTTTTACCATGTTTGTTCATAATGGTTTTTTAATTAACGAATCTTTTAATTTTCCGGCATCAGGATTTATTTTGTAAGTAATAAATGGCATTTGAGCAATTACCTATCAAGTACTTTACTATTATATCAGCTTTAGCAGCATCTCTCCCCAAGCAAACGGGCCAATGGCTTCCTATTAAATATCATTTCTACTTCCGTATGCGGATAGTTTTGTCTATTATTAAAAACACTCCAAGATTTGAACGCCGTATTGGGTGTTCGTAATTGCCTTTTATCAGCCATCTTTCCCATGGGTGGAGCACAAGGAATGTCCAACTGTTAAGGATCCGGCATGACAGTAGTACCGCCGCCCGGAAAATAGGAATATCCTTTTGAGCCTGTGCCCAAGCTACAGAATACTGCATGGCGTATGGGCTATGCCTTCCCAATAGTTTCCCAGTTTTTATAAAGATAGGAAATTGTGTTTTAGTACTCTGAGGAATGGCCCTCATTTTAACCCTGCAATAATAGTATTGTCATAAATCTACTATCACCATGTCTTTTAGGTTTAAATCAGAATAGGCGACTCACTTGGTTTTATGGGCAACAGCGTTTTTTCTATCCAATGCACTGACGTTGCCCCAAAGGTATGCTCACAACCATCCTAATGCCAAATTTAATTGCATATTTAGCCTCGTAACATTCCTCTTTAAGGATTATATTTAAAGAAATCATAAAAACTACTTTTTAAGAATTGGGCGGCCTCAATAAAAGAACACAAAGAATTATATGCTTCTTATTTCGGGTAATAGTTGCTCTAGCTGGTTGCGGTAAGGAACATATTCAGCTCAAAATCGCTTCCCATTTTTTCGCGGCCATAATGCACATTGGGATAAACACCACAGCAACAGCCGCATAAATAGCCCGCACCTAAATGCAGGAGTCCCTGGTCCGATGCCACATTTTTAATTGGCATATTTAATAATAGCCAAGTTTGGGCATGATAAATGAAGCATTTTCTTGCCAACCCCACGATTCCCCTATTACATTATCATTCTCACTCCCTCTCTTCAAACCTGTTTCCACAATTTTTTTTAGCTCCATAGCAAAATGGCATGACCAATGCCTTTAAAATATGTGGGGCTTTTGCTTTCCTAACGACAAATTACTGATTGCAACTTTTTTCAGTTCTTGATTTGCATGGGGGTTCTTCTTCCATTTATCCAATGCTACTAAGCCTATTGAATACTCTCTGTTAGAGGCAGATTTTCGCTTCACTACTTAATTTCCTAACAAGTTTCTCATCTATTTCTTGTTTAATTTTTAATTTTTTGTTCATCGTCGAGAATATTGGACGAACAACACTAAGGTAATCTATAGGCATGATAAGACTTTCTTTGAACCATGCAAAACATCTCCAAACCCGGATTGGCCAGCCTCTTAATCCTCACTAGACCAGGAATGAAACCGACATCTACCTGCCCGCAATATACCCGAAACCGTTTGGAAACCGATAACCTTTTTGGGATATCTAATATCGAAGTTGAAGTACCCATAACCCTTACCATAAGCGTGTTCTTCAATTTTAGCTCCAACGGGCACCAGCATGCGCATCAAGGGTCCACGGCAATTCACGTGTCGGTTGTTAGTCCTACCTTCCTGCCCAGATGGGTACTTAAGTTCCTGCGACCTGATCGAAAAAAGGTTTTATCATATAATCGATTTCGAAGTTCGCCGAGATATGGGTCTAACTGTCTAAATTTACCGATGGCAAAGCCATCCCCTCATGCCATTGCCTTATGGCCCGCCGCGCAAAACGACTACGCTTAAAAGGGATTTTTAAATCCTTATTCTCACTCAAATAGATACGTCATAAAGTCGCAGTGCTCCATCCATGTAAATGCCCTGGTTTTTTAAACATCTATATCTGCACGAATTAATGTGTAAAATTTTGCCCAAAACCATTCTGAAAGAATATAACGCCCCCTTATACTAATATAATCCGTACCTTGCCAATTGGCAACTAGTTCGTTGATTTCTTTAGCTTCAATTAATTGCTGTATGGTCCTTTCAAAGGACCATCATCGCATTGGCAATTATTTTCAAAACCCAAACTCAAAGCAAAGAGTACCTTAGCAGTTCCGGAATTGGTGAAGAACCTGTAATGTATCTATGCAGATTCTCTTGAATTGAATTTTTGGATTGACCTTACTCTGAACAACTACTGATTTTATGGTAAATTCAAGTCCTTCAATTGATCCTAAAGGGTGTTTTGTCGGAATTGATTTATTGAGGGCCATCGCAAAAATTTCTTGATTTTTCCAGCGTGGATGAACCAAAACACTTCAGATGCTATTTCCGAACCGTTATCCGAATCCACCAAAACCGCCCGAACAGATCTGTAACCATAATCCAATCCGGATTAAAATATCTTTTCATTCTATTTGTCTACTTTTTAAAACTTGTTTTCCCATAACATAGGCAGCAGTTGTAGCCCCACTCCACACTAAAACATTTATATAAAGACTACTACTTAAATAGTTTTATGTTTTTAAATCATTATACCCTGTCTAGGAAAATTATTTATGGCATGAAGATAAATAAAATAATTTATAGTGTTGTAAAATACACTTTTATATTGAGGCCGGTTCATATTTTTAAAATTCTACAAAATATAATACAAGTTTTCTCTTGTAAGTATAGTCCTTCCGCATGATTTTTAAAAATAAATTCAATCTTTTCTTTGAACATAGTTTACAACCGATACAAAGCCCCAGCAATATTATCTTTGTGGGCTTTAAACTTAACAAGTACATATCTTTTTCCCATGGTTACATCAAAAGGAAATGGGATATACATATTCAACAAATTCCTCTAGGCTTCTCTGGCCTTCAGATGTTCAGTCATTAATCCTATCATTTTATAAAATATCAAATATTCGATTACCTCAATCACTTCCATACATAGGTGCGTACAATCCAGAGGAACATTTGGGTCACATTTTATTTCAAATGAAAACACATCCGCCATCTGGGGCATCTCTAATATTTTCTTTACCTGAATATTTCCGCCGACAACCCGTATTTTCACCTTTCAAATTAAATGAATTTCTTTCAGTTGCATTTCTCCCAAGCGCATAATAGCTACAGTACGCTTTCTATTTCCATAACTCGTTTTTCAAATCCACTTGAAATAAGCCTCTTCTTTTTCCTTCCCATTCTCTTTGGGTAAAATTATCCC
>Ga0163217_1070618_pt1 | contig 10066 bp, 9 predicted proteins | sample SynspAceP_FD_185933 | JGI IMG/M metagenome (GOLD analysis project Ga0163217, IMG submission 185933) | Saline lake microbial communities from Ace Lake in Antarctica - Synechococcus sp. Ace-P (PacBio error correction) | ecosystem: Environmental > Aquatic > Non-marine Saline and Alkaline > Saline ...
CGCCACCTAATGCTTGCCCATAGATACAGGCCCAACACGGGTTTTCCTGCCGTTTCTAAAGGGTGCGCATCTGCCCCTTAAGACTGCGTGAGCATATTATATTAATACCTGTGCTTTCGTGTGTCGTTGCATTAAAGATCGTCCAAATTTCACCACGCAAAAAAGGTAGATTTCTTCGGCGTAAACACACCCTGCCCAATCATCCCAATTTTAACTTTTCGAACCGCGGCAACAATGTGTCAGTGAATTACACCGATTTCCATTAAGTTGCAGCGGCATTGGGCTTTAATCAACAAATCAAATGGACAAATGTTGTTGTGATCTTTTTTCAGATATACATTAACTGAACTCAATTATTTATCCTCCTACAAACCCAAACTATATTCGACATCGATGATCGTTTGCGGATGCCATACCTACCGCCTCACACATAAAGTCCCAGACCTTTTTAGCCGCGCTTCAGTTCTCAAGCAGGGTTCTCCAGATCATTGCGACAGTTGCACCAAGCGGCTGTCCCATGGCTATCCGCCCACCGGTTATCATTTACTTTGTGTGACTCACTTCATCCTCGTCCATAAACACCGCATACAACAGATGCGAACGCTTCGGTTTGTACCTCAACAAATCGATATCAGACACTGCATGCCGACCACTTTTAAGCGCCTACGCGCTGCAGAAAGCCGGTCCTGTCGACAAATGGTTGGATATCTGAGCCTACAACTGCCGTCGGCGATAAATACGTGCACGGGGCTTCATACCAAATTTCTTACCACGGCTTCGCGTACCATCAATACTGAACTCGCCCGTCGACAATCCCTGAGGAGTTGCCCGGCGTATGAATATGTGAGATGGTTCGACTTGGGATAACGTTCGCAGCGAGCGACGCCCGTCAAACCCCATTTTCTCCATGACACTGAAAGAGCTTCAAGTTGGAAAGGGTGGCTACAGAAACTGTCTAGCGCGGAATGAGCCTCGTCATGGTCCAAAAGTCATCAACCGTTTCTGTCGCAAGACCGAATGACCGTGACTTGTAAAAAGCGGCTTTTTTCCAAGCCGCCGCTGCAACGATGATCGTGAAGTTGCTGCCAATACAGGTCGACATCAGTGCGGCGAATATCCGCCCTAATGTCGCAATTAAATCTGCACGCGTCCTTGTGGCATGAAAGCCGCGTGCGTAAGGTCTGTTTCAGGATCCATCGCTCAGGCGCCCACAAACAATCGCTGCCCACTTGGATTCCGAACATAGACTCAAACGCCACCGGCGACAAAGAAGGTTTTTCCCATCCAGAAACGCAATTTCATTGCCGCGATGTTTTCGCTTCAAGGCCTGAGGCGCAAATACCGATTGAGTACCAACACACCGGCAACATCAAATCACCCTCCGGCAGACAAAGCGCAGTCGTTGCTACGCACTGCGTCCTTGCTCACCCACGGCGTCTACGCCCATTCACGAGGTCATCAACATCTGGTATCAAATTGATTTCTTTCTTGAAGAGTTTTAAAGAGCCCGGTCTCCAATAGCGTTGACAGGTTTTACTTCATGCAGAGCGCCATCCATTTTCCTCGACCACGAGGAAGTGCGAATAGCATCAAAATTAGCGCATCATTAGTCCATTATTTTAGGTCCCAATATCGGATGACTTAAAGTGAAGCCAAGACATAATGGCAGCAACAATCAGGTGCCTCAATGACCACTTTGCATCCTAACTGACTTTTTTCTTGCAGGAGAGCAGCATGGGCTAATGGATGAATCGCTAATAGCCGTCTAATTCATCAAGGCAGGCAGCAGCCTTACACTGAGTGATATGCGATCGGTTTAGGGTAGTACTAACACTTAGATAGTAGAGTAACAGATCCCTAAAAGCTGTTTGCTGCCGATAGGCGCCAGGCGAGAAGCGGTCCATTTTTTGGAGGCCCCGTGCGAAGGCTGCTGACTCTGAAAACCTAACTGTTGTGGCAAATGTCTTGTATCGAAAATCGTGTTTCTTGCAAATAAAGCTGTTTGCGCTCTGTCACCAGCGCAAGCTTGTCTTTTATTTCCTAAACTGCTGCTGTCCGCTTTAAGAAGCGGCGAAACAGTATGGGTGGTATGTGCAGTTCCTCAGCAATTCGCTTCAAACTCATATTTTCTAATTCCGTTTTTGCATACCCGTTGACGATTAATAACAGGTCGTTGCACCTGCCCCGTCAATGCTGACGTCTTCTCTAAACTGGTCCAGCAAAGACTCAGGGCATGACTTAAAATGAGCAACAGCGTTTTCAGGGTTTTGTTGAATAGGCAAGCCAACAAAATATCGACTAAAAACACACTATACTCTCTCAGCCTGAGAAAAGCCATGAGGACAAGGAAACATGCGCGGAAACTTCATCAGGATAGCTGGCTTTTGCAAAACGAAAGAATTATGCGTCTTTTATACTATCATCGCTTATCTATTAACCACAGGACAAAGAAATCCAAATCACAAATTGAGGTGACGATAAAATGATCGTCTACGTTGATGAGGGTTACTCTAAATGATCAGCAAGCGCGCTTCAGTGCCGATTCTTTTAACTCAAGGGTGAGATCATTCCGACATCAACCAATATAACCGAAGCGTGCGCAACAGCGCGCCGGCGCAATTTTCCGAGGTAATTAATCGCATGACACATTCATGCCGAACGTGCCAATTTTTTAGGGGCCGGACTAAAAAACCACATGACTTCGCACTAGTGGATCCACAGTGGCCGCAGTAGCACCCAAAGTCATCTAAACCACTCGCTTTTTATGGAAGCAGAAATCGTTAGCTCACCTTTAAAGATATGCCAGCCGATTCCTCTAACAGCCGCTTTCAGTATCGATGTTTGTCGGGATATGCTCCCCGCTACTGCTTGAAATCGTACCTAGCTCGATGGGGACAGGAATGTGTCTTTTCATAGGTTTTCAATCATCAGATAGTTTAACGGGCCACCCAAAACAAAGTCTCACCGTCGCACAAAAATTAAGACATCAATAAATAACATACTTGTCAGTGCAGCAAATCGAATAAGCATCTTTGAGAGACTAATATTACGTGATTATCAGGGGGGTAAAGCTGGATGGTGATTATGAAGTTAAGCAGACAGACCTCAAGAACATAGCTTTTTTCAGTAGGGCTTCGATTAGATTGCGGTTTGCCTCGGTCAATAAATGTAAACAAGCTGAAAGGGCAGCAGCTTGAAAGATAGGCAAAAAGCACCATTGTCTGCTTTTGAGCCAACACCCGAGTATCAAAGGCCAATATGTCTTACTTTGAGGGTTCATAACGCTAAAACGACCTAGATAGTAAATAAGTAAATATACTCTTTTAAAATTTTCAACCATAACTTACACTCCAGCCCTATCATTGGATAAATCAATCAGCAAACTAGGTTTAACGCATCAAAGCCGTTTTAATATAGCCACAAAATTAGGGAGATAGCTGGCAAAACGGACAAACAACTTGCTCTTTTTTTGAAAGTTTAATTTTATTTAAGGGCACTTCGTTTTGTAATATGCAAATTAGGGCCGTAGTATGGTGAATGAGACTACAGAATATTTATTCGAGTAATGTAAGTTTAGAGTTTAAGCTCGAAGAGATATAAAAATTGTTTTTACTCTGCTTTACCTGCAGCAAGTGCAGAAATAGATAGTTTGTTCGAGACAGCTGACAAAACTTTGGTGTTTGGCAAGAATGTAAAAAATGGCCTGTTTGAACTTGCATAGTTTAAAAGGCAAGTAAGCGCTGCTCTTGGCTATACTCGAACTTAGCAACGCTTATAACTCTAATGTGAAGGTAGGTTAAAGAGCGATTAACTCTGGCTTCACCACGGAAACTCAATTTATAGCCGGCGAGGTGACCATTGTTATTGAAAAACTCAAATCAGTTTTTAATACAAACACTAACCTATGATTTCAATTGAAAAACAACTTCATGATTCTGAAAAAGGCAGCAAGACAAGCCTAAAACTTTTTCACTCAAAACGAGTAAATATTGTGTTTAGTGCAAATATCAATCGCCAAATATCTGATTTATCAAACCTTTCAGACTTCGGTTCACCACTTCACTTCTTCGATGATTTAACTATACTACAGGCTATTAAATTGCACAAAATATTCCCAAACTTGTATATTTGAAATTTTAAGTAACATTCAAAGAACAAAACCGCTCAATAACTTTGAATATGCCCACAAAAATTGAATTCGTTGGGCATGGTTAGCTTGCTTTTTATTCATCGATAACCACATTGACTAGCGATTGTTCCGCTACACGGTCAGGTATAACCGAAGTTATTTTAGCGCCAATTTTGCTGTCTTCGTAATTGCAAACAAATAATCAAAAGCAGTAAAAACTAAGTTAAACAACTTTGAAAAGTCGCATTAGTCGATGATCAACTCCAGTCTTAAAGTATTTCAAATCGACGATGACAGAAGTACGGCTGCATAGGAAGTTAAAACTGCATTATCGTCGGCAAAGAATCAATGCTGCAAGAATTTGTCAAACTTTACGCCCAGATATTTTTATCTCGATGTATTCATGCCGGAGATTAGTGGTGAATTGAATTAGCCTAAATGTAACTTCGCAGAGTGAAAAAATATGATAAAAATCCCATTATATTTTTGTCAATCTGAAAATCAGCTGAATTAAAACGTGTAGGACCTTAGAAAGTAGGGGTTCGATGATCTTGCTCCCTAAAGACATTTAACCGATGATTTAGTCAAACAAGTCCACTGGGCCGTGTGACTCGTGTTTCAACTATTTTTAAGGGGCTTGGACAAATGACCCCCTTAACAGAAATTCTCAGATCATTGCGCCCATTTATATGGAAATGGCTTTGCATCAATTAAGCAAAGCGCTCGTAACAATTCTCTATGGCAATCGCCACTTGATATCGACAATTTCAATCTGGTTAAAACACTGATTTTAGTCGAAAAATAGCTGACCAAGTACTTCTGCATTTAACTCAACTGCTCAGTGCTAGATTTGGGCATAGCAGTTTTATTGGTCGATACGGTGGAGGAGAATTTTAATGTTGGTCTTCGTCCGCGAGTCGGCCTTAGGTGAAGCTCTCAAAGCTCACTAGAAGATATTCGCCATCCTTTGGCAAATTAACCTTTGGGTAACCGCAAAACATTTTTAATGTATTTTCACGCAATCCAGTTTTTTAAGATAACGCAACTACTATTGGGGAAGAATCTAATAAGTGTGGCAAAATGCTCGCTTTTTAAATATAACTCAAAATCAAGAGGGGAAAGCGGCATTCAATGCAAGCACTTTACGTGGACTACAGGATTATTTATTGATTATCTGCCTAAACAAAATCAAGATTTTAAGAGAATGTACTTATTTCGACGCATTAACGAAACAGTAAAAGAAGTAAAGGTTGTTTTATTTGAGGTTCCCGGTGTAAGTGCATAAGTAAATTAGGTTTAACAAGCATATTAACAATTGCAGATTCTATAAGTCATGGTTATTTGTCTGATCTCTTGATGATGGGTTATTTTTTTATATTAAATAACTACTTGGCCAGGAGCTTCTCGGCTGGACAATCGAAAGAGTTGAAAATCAAAAAAAACCTTTACTGGAATTTTATTCACGCCGATGATATTAAATCAAGCTAAAGAGGCAGTCAGTGCCATTTAACTGAAGCAAAGGACCTTAGTTTATTTAGAAACAATATGTATAAAAGATGGTGGGCTACGTATGGATAGAGTGGGAAAGCAACCCCTTCGATGCTGGAACAATTTCCTCGGAAGTGGCTTAGATGTATCGAGAAGAGTTTTAAAATTGAACATGCAGGAAACAGCGTTAATATTAGGTCAACTGAGCAGGCCTGCACCATTGCCAAAATGGGATATTGTGAGCATCGACCTCAAACATAAACGCATCTATTGGCTGAATGAGGTTTTTTCTATTTCATGGTGTGCCCCTGACTCAATATACCCCAGAGAATTGGCAACTGCAATGAGTTTTATCATCCCGCGGAATGATGCATTACCCAGTAATGGGGATGAGAAATAACACAGCAAAAAACTGGCAAGTGAGCAGCGAAATTGTTCGGGCCAAGGCGAAGTTCGACATGTTTTAAGCAAAGCGAGGGTTCTGTGGATGCTGAGGGTGTGCCGAACTTAATTTTTTTGGCGTCTTTCAGATATTTACTGAAACAGGTTCAAATTTGGACTGAAAAGATTAAATTACTCTCAAAAGTAGCGGAGACACTAGCCACCGGTGTTATTACTGACAGCTCTCGACGCCTTAGATTTGGGCAAACATTGCCTTTTCCTGTAAGGTAAAACTGGGTATTCGTTTTGATGAGTTTACAAAGGGCTTGAATATTGCAAAAACTACAGGGGTGAATTGACTTCGGCAAGAAACCGTTAAGCAAATTCGTGAAAGGTCTGAGTAAAGTGAAAACATTGATGTCGACATTGTCAATTACGACAAAAAATGGTGCTCAATATTGGATTAATTTACTTATTCAGCCATTTTCTTGAGGAAAGGAACTTAGTTACTTTATTGATTCAAACAAGACATAAGCCAAAAGAAAGGAACAAGAACTTGTTATTGCCAGTGCTCCAGCGCCGAGATGCAGTTAACCACCTTTGCGGGCGGGTATTTGTCACGACTTCAATAACATACTGAGCTATTATGGAGGAATATTAGAATAATTAAAGCGCTCAAATACTGATGGAAGATCTTAACTCCCTTGTGGATAGGATTTTGACCTTCAGCGAGAGCAGAGGAAGCTGCAATTTGACGCAGCGATATTAACAACACCATTAACCAAACATCGGTTGCATTCCAAATCAAAGGCTAAATAAAATAGATACTTGAAAGTGCATGAGGTTTTGCCTCGTATGATGAGTAAGAACCATCCACCCAAGCAATATTAGCTATTGCTAAATTTCAGAACGCTAATTACCGACATTATTGTCCATAAAGACGACCTGCTGGACTGTCCTAATAAACTTATTATCAATGCAAGTAAATCCAAATTGAACATCATGGAGCATAAAAGTATCGACGCGACATAAGAATCGAGCCTAGCAAACAATAGTGGTGTGCAATATATTGCCACAACCTAAAATAAATGCTGAAGGTATAGTTGTTTAAGCATTCATCGACAACCGGATGCGTATCCCAATTAAACATGAGATTGCTAATATTCGAAGCCTTTTTTACTCTATAACGAAGATGAGATCAAGGTTCAGGACTAGGCTTTAAGGTCCTTTTATATGACTTTTGTGATCAAAGAAAAAATGGATTACCGTTAAGGCCCAATTGGGTATTGTTAGTAATTTTTGTCTCTGGTTTCCTTATTTTGAAGCTGAAAATTCAGGTTGTTAAATCTCAGATTCATAAAAAAAGAAGGAAACGATGAGTTTTGCCATGATAAGACTACGTGCTAATTGATGATGAAAAAAGAGTTGCTAGAATTAAACAGCATGTCCCGCTAAAACAAGCTATGGCGCCGCGAAAGCATGCCTTTCTTTGAGCTATGCAAGCCCTTATAAATTTATAGCAGGCGACACAGTAAAACTTCGATATTGTGATAAGTGATCAAAGCATGCCAGGAGAGCTCCAAGGCCCTGATATTACTGCTATTGTATCAATGCAATTAACAACACATCTTGCATAAGTTTTGTCAGGTAATCTTTCTGATCAAAGACTAGAAAAACGTTAACACTAAAATGCTTAGCAAACCGATCAACCACGAAGCTTGGTGGAGGAAATTTAAAAATTTTCATTAAAGTAATTCCTTGATTGGGACACTAAGTAACTGGAATTTTGCTCCCAGCTAATGGAACACCAACAAGCATGAACTTCGTTCTGGTGTTCATTTATTTTGAATAATCACAGATATGATCTTCAAACAATCTGGAGACATTTTTACTTAGAAGCCAAAGTTAAGGTCAAAGTGTTAATGCATAAAAAATATCTTAAGTAGAATTTAAACGTATCTCATCCTATTACTGAATCACCCACATCAGCCTTGTTTGGCGTTGTTGAAATACTCAAAGCAAGCTCGTGTCCTTGAGCCTTGTGCAAAGCCAAGACCTAATGCGATTTAACTGCGTGATCATTTACTATATTGTCCCTATATGCGCTTTTGATTCGCCGCACCGCTCGCATGTTTCACTATTACCATCTAAGGCTAAAAAGTAAATAATAAGCATATTGCATCATTTTGTGGTGCCAGTTTTCACCGCCTGACTAAATTCGCTCACTGCCTTGGCTTTTGTTGGTTTACGATCAAACCCATACGATATACTGAATTGAAAAAAGCAGAGTTGGGCAAAGTATGTAAACGCTGTTTTAAGGGTAGCTAGCTCTTAAATCTGGCTGAGCTGCCACTCGGTAGATATCCGCTTAAATTGATAATAGTTAGGTTCAAAATAGGGGTCGACGTTTGAACCGTTTTTAAAACGTCCTATGGCGAAGATCATTTTTGCTGTAACTCTGCAATATAAACTGAGCTTTGGTTTATAGTTGCCCTCCCCGCGCCATTGATCACTTCGTTGCTGATTCAATATTGCCTTAAACGCTTGTCAAGACAAAATTGTTTGTGCAAACCAGCCATAGTAGTTGGTTTGCGGCGGCACTCTAATGGCTTTGTACTTGTCTACCGAGTAACTGTTTATAGCTCGCAGACGCTTCGCGGCGGGTCAATAGAATTAGCCGATTTCTGCTATTGCTAAACGGATAGCTCATGTCAAGTTACCCACTGATGAATTGTTGTCGCTCAACTGAAATTAATTGAAATTACCTAACAATTTATATGCACTGGCGCGGCTTAATAACGTCTATAGTGTTTCATGCATTCCAAGGCAATATGTTTGTTCTGTGGTTAACATAATATGCTGCATTAAAATCCCGATACCCCTGCTCGGCAAAGACTTAAGGCAGCAGGTTTTGCCATACCAATGGGCGCTGGCTTTTTGCGGCCATTGGTAAAGTTGGTCGCTGATGACATGATGTGCAGCCATTTGGCGTAGCATATTGACTTGAATAAATCGGGACGCGGAAATACTAAAACTATGGTCCCGTCTATCGTCCCTACCTCCATGTTTAAGGTGGTTTTCGCATGGTGACAGTTTATAGCAGTTGTCCCGCCTCCTGAGTCGCTTCGTGACGAAGATGTTTTTAGGCTGCCTGATAAAAATCTTGCGTTGTGTGACATGCAAACACAAAGCATTCGTTTGGGTCTGCACTTTCATGGTGTGTTGCGTCATGACAATCCAAAACAATTAACCCCAGCGGAAAAACCATTTTACCTGTAAAAAAGAGCATAAACATTAGGACTTCTTGTTTTAATTTGACGCATCAGCAATGAATAAAGCGGCGCGGCTTATTAACCCTTGGGGTAATTGATCTAAAAAGCGCTATTAAGTCACAATGCCGATCGGCTTTAATGGTGAGCGCAATGCATGAAGCATAAACAGTTACCATAAAGCTTATTACTGCGAGTCCTTCGCCTTGCCAATGGGCAATTTTTCATTCGGCCCGAGCAAACCATTGACCAAGAGTTTGGGCTTGTCATTATTGCATGAAGGTATACGATGAGGGTCTGTTTTATCCAAGCCCTTGGATACACTTGCAAAGCCTGGTTTTTAACTTTAGATGGGTCTGTGCTGCTTCACTAATGGAATGACTGAACAGCCCACGTTAATATTATCCAATGTTATGCAACAACTATCGAGTTAAAATTGGTAGTTGCGTTTAAAACCATCAGAATGACAATCGGCACACATGCCATTCCAATTTTTGTAGGGGCTGTTGCAGTGTGCGATCTGCAGGCTTAATATCTTTCTTCTTGCATATTGCATACAACGTTGGCCCCCCCATTTGACGCAAGGGCTGCGCATGCATGGCAAAGGGAATAACACGATGCAATCGCCCGTTGTTTTCTCTAATCAAGTATTCGCTTGCAGTGGATAATGAACCAAAGTATATTTCTACTGGTAAGTCCTTGTTTCCCACCTCAGTCAACTCAGTAAAATTTTAGATGTGATTCTTAACAAAAAGGTAGCTGTTGTGAATATATGTTCAATCTCTTACGCCAGAAAAAA
>Ga0163217_1018721_pt1 | contig 10065 bp, 8 predicted proteins | sample SynspAceP_FD_185933 | JGI IMG/M metagenome (GOLD analysis project Ga0163217, IMG submission 185933) | Saline lake microbial communities from Ace Lake in Antarctica - Synechococcus sp. Ace-P (PacBio error correction) | ecosystem: Environmental > Aquatic > Non-marine Saline and Alkaline > Saline ...
AAAAAGAAGCAGGGGGATCAAAAAGTACGGGGGGCGGTTAATTGGGTGTTTTTTCTGCCGTCCAAAGCCGTGAGGAGAATTCAAAAACATCAGCGCCGTATGCTTTTTTAATTTTCTTCTTTTTTGGACGTCGAACGGACCAATCCTTGTGCCTTCTTTCGTCCCCCGATAAATACCTAAACCTAAGTCCTTAAATTTTAAATATCATCTTGCAATAGTTTAATGGTGGGTGGGACCCACCACGATATCTACCTTTACCCTCCTTAATCCCGCTTCTACCGTTTTGTTTTTACTGTCTTTGGCACTCGACAAAACGGGCAACACTTCCAAATTTCCTGAGGGCCAGTTAATCAAATCGGTCCCTTTTAAAGTTTTCCAAATGTTGTTGAGCGAGTAGGGTTGTTAGGCAAACTAATATCCGCCAACTTGTTTGCCGTTGGTTTAGCCGTTAAAAATGCCGCTCGCATGGCTACTTCCAGTTTTTGCCAAAGCAACATCACCCACACACTAGGCGGTCCATGCGTTTCGTTGAACCCATATCTTGAAATAACCGCATTAATGGCTTTTTTGGTTTGATCGAGGGTTTCTTCAAAGGGAAAACTATCCACCTAAAGGCTTGATATTCCCCGTCCCAGGCAATTTTAATATGCAAAAGCCAGTTTAGCCGCTTCCGTTTGAGCAATAAACATCAAGTAATTGAGCGCTACTACGTTTCACGGACTTTTTTTTCGGCGGCTTTCTTTCTTGGCTTGCTCCACGTATCATTACCTAATGGTGCAAGGGAGCGGTGCTCAAGAATCACCCCACTGTTAGCGGCTATTAAGATGCAATGAAGCAAACTTGGCACATACAGTTTGGCTTCTTTAAGCGTATTGGATAGTTTTAAGGTATTCAGTGGTAATGCCAAACCGGCATCGAGGGTTTTTGTTAGACCCAGATACCGAACCCACACGTGATCAAGAATGCACCCAGGTTGACCCAATGGCTTTCAGCCAATTACGAATGATGGGCCGTTTCAATCCGTTGCGTTGCGTTTATCCCGTAAACGACGTTTGGCTGATTTAATGAACCGAGTAATTCAGTTCGGTAATAAATACACAGGACTCCTTGCCTTCTTGCAAGATAAAACTGTGTTCAATCGCCCCAACGGTGATCCCTCGAGGGGCATTATCCGTGATAAATCGTTAAATGCTTAAAATTACTCGGTTTTATATTGGCTTTTGCGAGAATCTCTAATAAAGCCCTACGGCGCCCGGCGGATTCAAGCGCTAAAATAATACTCGCAGTTTTTTGGCTTTTCCAAACTTCGCCATCCTCGGTCTTTTAAGGTAGTCCAGGCTCCCTTTAAGTTGCGGATTGGAGTGAAATATCACCAATAACACTGGATTCGAAATATATTGACGCACTTTTTTTTATCTGCTCAGCAGTGGGGGTTTATCACTGAGTTTGCTCGATACTGATACGCGGCCACACTTTAAAAGCGCAAATAACCTTCTTGGCGCATAAATAGATAGCTTGGAAGGCAGGCAAGGGGCGAGCTAAATTATAGCGCAATTGTCATAACGCTTGTGTGCATCGGCCCAAATAAAACTCACAGGCAGCGCTTAAAATCGCCGGAGGCATTACGACTAGGGTTATCCCCTGCAAATTTTAATCAAACAGGGTGGCGGTTTGCTTAAAAACAGCGGTAAGTAGTACTCTAAATGCCACCGGGGCATCGAGTTTTTTTACCCACCTGATAGTAAATAGATTCTTTGCTGTTGTTTGGCGTCCAAACCTTTTCTAAATATGCTGCCTAAATAATAAATTCGCATCTTTATCGGTAGGACAAATTCACGGCGGGAAGTAAGCGAATTTCTGGCACTTTATCCACCAGAGCGCTGGGTTTTTTCAGGATCAAACAGTAACGAAATGCTATCCACTTCCATTATCAAATAGGTCGATTTCGATAAGGCTGCCGACTACCCTAGGATAAAGAATCAAATAATACTGCCACGAATAGAAAATTCACTGTGATCATAACCTGATTACATGCAAGTAACCAGCGCGCTTAGAGCCAGAGCGAAATTGGCTAATATCAAGAGTTTGCCCTGTTCAGCAGTAACAAATATTTGCAATATAATCCACAGGGGCCATACCGCCTCATTAAGGTATTGATGGGTACGATGAAAATGCAGCGTTATTTGGGTCAGTCGTATAGGGTTTCGAGCCGCTGGGAGACAATGTCTTGATGAGGCGAAAAACTGTCGTAGGTAAGGTTTCCCCATCGGGAAAAGCTGCACATCCAATCTCTGAATTGATGTAAAAAATAATCCTAATTCTTTTTTCTAACTTAAATGCGCCGGTTGGCCGGTAATCTGCAGTCATCTTAACAGCAGTGAGCCACTGATTTGCTGAGCGGCATTCCGCTAATGGGAATAGGGCTTAAAACTGGTGCCCTCAGATTGTGCTGGAAATAATACATTTTTCTGTTGAGTTTAATTGGCCGGCAAAAGTGCAGGGGAGAAAATACTTAAAAGTCATTAATGTTGTTCCAAATTCTTTTTGTTGCTTAGAGTTTACGACAAATTCGGCTTGTCAATGCAGACTGGGCTGCGCACCAGTAATCTTGACTCTTCTTCTCGAATTACAGCCTGTAAAATCAACGAAATATGATGGTGTCGTCATATCTTACAGCTATACTTCGCAAAACAAAAATGCTGCTGATTCTTCCGGAATAAATATTTTTTAATTCCAACTTGTGCGCCTATATCGATGGCCTGTGGGCATTTTATTATTATTCACCCCCACCAAACTTCACGCTACTATATTCCGACTTGGATCATTCTTTCATGTTTTAAAATCATTGACATCATCAGTCAAATTTTTTCGACTTGTGGTTTAAAAAATTCAACCAATTCACTGGCATGCCTTTTCCGACAAACCGCGCAAATGGCGTAGAACTTTTATATCAATGTGCGGCAACTCACTGGCAATTTTAAAGGCATAAGGCATATGCTGCGGCAATCATCCTGGCTCGGGTAAGACAAAACGACTATCTAATACTCGCATATTGACGTGAAGAAATCCATGGCTGATCAGAAAAACTCTTTCTCAAATGGACTTGATGTTTTTGTGTCAAGCTCAGATTTCGCATTTATGCTCACTATTAACAACAGGTTAGGGACAAGGCAATTGCTTTAGTCCTTGTGGGAGTCAAACAAGCACGTATTATTCATTAACCATTGCTTTATACACAGTAAACACCAATTATGTTTTATTTTTTGTTTAATTCCGAGTTTTCAAACTGGGAATGTACTACCCTTTTATCAGCCCTTTATAGGTTACGTACGCAAAGCGGCCCAAAAAGGTAGTCACTTTTAACTTGCCTTTATTAATTTGTTTTCAGTTATTGGTTATCGCTCTTTGGACTGATTGGCTTGCCTTACTGTGGTTAGCTGTTATGAACGTGCTTTGAAGCAGAATTGAAGCTACGCATTTAAGGTATTATACGCCCATATACTGGTGCAAAACTCAGATAAGACATCTGGCCAAGCAAGGGGATTATACATTAATCCTGAGCGTAAGCGCGCAGGCAGAACAAATAGACTAATGAAGGGTTGGTGGCAATCGCCCTCTGCCTTGCAAGTGTGATGATCCAATCGGTGGTCGATCCTAAAGAATAATGAACCAAATCATTTCAGTGAATTGCCGAGAATCTACTGGGTAGGTAGTTTGAATAACTTTAGCAGCAGGGCCAGTATGGGGTGATTAATTGGGCATGCCTTAGCGCGTAAACTGAAATTTAAAACTATTGGCCGAAAAAAACCTCGTTTATTTGCTGCAAAAATAGTTTTCTTTGGTCCCTTTGGCCGTACTTATAATCAGCGCTTGTTCAACTGTGGTGGGTTATTTTTAACGATGGCCTCAAGCCTCGATGATAAGGTGGGTCTTACTTAATATTGATGAATGCTGCAATTATTCGTACACCCTGGCGCCGAAGTTCAGTGAAACTCGCTTGGTTTTTAAACGATGCCTTTTAAATTACCTCCTATTGGTGCAAGCAGCTCATGCTGAGGGATTAACACACGGATTGGCGCACTCAATCAAGGCGCATATTGATGCCGTCAAGATGAAAAGAATATGATGTCATTGATGCTCCACTGATCATTGCAGTGGCAGCCTTTAAACTTGTTTCTGCTTTGGTAATGGGTGGTGACCTGAGAAACAAGGAGAACTGCATACTACTGACTCAAGGAATGACTCGCTTAAGGTAATGCAAAATATTTTCTTGTTTAACGGTTGTACAATGGGGTTAAAGGTACATTGGGGATTATTTTGTTGGATTACTGCTGGTTTATCAATTAAATAATATGATTGAGTTATTTAATTTACCTATTTATTTTAGGACCAAACGGGCAGGGTTTACCGATTCAACTGGATTTGGGCAGCAGGTTGTTATTTTTAGTTTCTACGTCCTTAGGTTTGTTCGTTTTATGGGCGAGCCTATATCCCGCTTATCGTGCTGTGAAAATTTCACCTGCACTGGCCTTAAAATACGAATAAAATTTGCTTCTCATCAGCCATCAGCCATCACCTCAGTACATTGTTACGTCCGGAATTTTTTAGCTTTGGTAGCAAAGCTGATCGGCGCGGTGGATTAAGGCATCTTGGTTTTTGATCCACCTTATCAATAATGGGCCAGGCCAAATACTGACGGTAATAGCAATGTTTGGTAGGAAAAGCATATACTTGCCACGGCAGAAGCCAAGATCTTTTGTGCACGCTGATGGCGGCCCTCTTCATATTGGGTAATAGAATTAAAAATTCTTCGCCACCAAACGAGCGAGCAAATGCCGTTTCTCGAATTGACTGGGTGATCAGATTTGCCATTTTTTTCAGGCAAATATCACCAGTAGTGTGGGGCCGTATTCATCGTTTACACCCGTTTAAAAATGGGTCAATATATTCCAAATAATCAACCGCCAAATCTCCTCCACTTGCGTTTGTAAGAGTAAAAACTCATGGCGCAATGCTTCTGCCATTGCCAGTCGATTGGCAATGCCCTGTTAGAGGGTCCAGAATCGGGCTAATTTTTTTGAGTTCTAATATTGGGCTGTTTCTAGATCGCCGGTGCGTTCTTGCACTTTTTGTTCGAAGGGTTTTTATAATGTCCGTTAAAGCATTTTCGCGCATTATAAAGTCGTTGTCATGGTTGTAATGACCGAGCCCAAACTATTTATTTCAGTCAATTTGTTGTTCAAACTAGTTGAATTGACTAAGACATTACGCGTTGTTGGATTTGTTTAGCAATAGGTGGCTAAAGACTCAATCGCCAAACTAACTTACTGGGCCAATTTGTACACCAATAGCACACTCAACAAGGTGGCCATAGACCAAACCACAGAGGCTACGCAATAAATCTTTTGGCGGTTGATAGGGGCTTTTTCTGTTCGGTTGGCGACACAAACGGTGCCCGCTAGTTTCGGTTCACTGATAGGTCTGCACCGCAATTTGGGCTGCTCACCAATATTCAATGCCGTCTTGCAATAATTGGGCGGATTTTTACCGTTAAGGTTTCAAGGCTTCGGTATATTAACCTTGCCAATACCTGTTAAATGGAAACAGTACTTGGCCCTTGACTGTCCAGTAATAAAAACATCTACCCACGTTGTTTGGCATTTTGCGGCATCGTGGGAAGCCAGCACTCGTATCCATGACCAATTAGCGTGGGTGGCCAACAACCCCGCAAAATTTGCCATTACTTTTGAATACGGGCGCGGCCAAAATAACAAAACGCAGGGTTCATTTAATTATCAGATTCGGGCAACTTATTAGCCAGTAATAGGGGCTTCATGAAATATCGCTAAGGTAGGCTTGGTTTGAGGCCTTCATCAAACCAGGGGCTGGCTAACATCGGACACCCTCTACGCCCTTTGCCTGAGGCCACAACAATGCCTTGGGTATTAGCAAACCAATCCAAGCATAGTGAGGTATGAGTCTTGCCATCAGGTTATGGCGTCCACGTACCGGCTGTAAATTGGTTTCGACTGGAACTCAAATAATCTGTCGTTTTACCTCAGTAATACAATCTCCCGTTGCCGTTCATTAGGTGTGGCAGCAACATATTGGCAGTTTGAGCGTGCAATATTATTTTAATTCTTCACTACTAGCAGAGGGTTTAATTTTTGGAGGCCAAATAATGTATATAAAGCTAACAAAAGCCAATACCCAAGGCAATCACTAATATGCCTATCAATAAGGTTAAACGGTGACGAAAAGTGTTGTACCAACTGCAGCATGGATGTGTTGATCAGTTAACAAAATAGCCACACGATACTTTGCAACGCAAATTTTTTGATTTTTCAATAGATTTTAGATGATACTCGACGTGTTTTATGATGATTTTTAGGCGATTTATTGGCTTTGACGTCGGCCAGCGATTGATAAGGTATATAATGCAAAACTGTTAACAAGTTTAAGCTCTTAGGCCTAAGGTTTAAAGCTTAACAATATTAAGGTTCTAGTACATGGAAAAAAGTTTATTACCGCCCAGCAATTGGCTTGAAGATTCCATTTCCGTGTTTGCTGCACAAAGTATTTGATGATGGGTTTTAGGACGCCACTGTTTATTATCGGTATTTGGCGTGGTGGCGCACCTATAGGTATCGCGGTTCAGAGTATTTCGATTTTAAAAAAGTGGGTAACCGACCATATCGCAGTGGCGCCTTCCTCTTATTACGGCATCGATCAACAATCTAAAATCATTAAAGGTACCAATGGGTCCTTCCAACTATTTTGGATTGAAAATGCTTAAATACCAATGATACCTTGCTTATTGTTTTTGATTGATGTATTTGATTTCAGGTCGCAGCGTGAAGCGCTGATGCAAGCAATTAAAAAAATTGTCTCGGCCCAATTATGCGCCTCATGACTGTCGCATCGCTTACGCCCGTTTAATAAACCTAACAATAATAAAACCGACTTAGTCGCATTATCGTGCATACCACGGAATGAATGGTTAGTTCTTTCCCCATGAAATTCGATGGGCTTAGCCCTGATGAAATACTTAATGGTAAAAAAGATTTGATCAATTGATGCATTTTATTGAAGCATAATTGTTGCTCAATATTATTTGCTGCTTGGTCATGATGAGGACAGGTGACTGTGCCTCAGATGTGAGGGTTTGAAATGGAACAATATTAAAGAATATCTATTGGCCAAGCCTTTTTGTAAGGAAAATTTCCCCTTTTGGTGAAGGGGTGAGCGTTTTTAAAGTCCAATAATAATTGTTTGCTTTATTGTCGTTGGCAAAACCAATAAAGCTCAGCCAACACACACCACGGATTGGTGGCTAAACTTAAATGTGAGCCGCAAGAAGCCTTGATGCTTCGTGATATCTTCGGCCATTATTCCGGGCTATCATATCGAATAACTCCACTGGAATACGTTATCTTGGATGGCTCTGTGCCAACACGGTGAATTGAAGCGAATGATTGATAACTCGTTCAACTTAGTGTTAGTAATTTACCTAAACCACAGCAAGTCGCCATTCATGCATCTCCTAGTCAATCCTAGCCATTTGGGTTTCGGTATTATTTGCCTCAACCGAATGTGGCTGATAATTAATTTGAAGGGCACTGAGGTTTTTGGTCGGCAATCAGACAAACCCAGTTGACTGACATCAAGAAAATTTTAATTTTTGGTGGCGCGTAGTGATGATTCCTGCCCTCTAAAACTGGCAACAAAATCGTTGGGTATTTAAAATCAAACTTGCTGCCATTGCCGTTTTGCCTGCAGGGTAAAATCAACTTTAATAGGCATGCCATCTATTTGCAGACGTGCGTAGTCTAAAATTGATAGGTTCTAGGTCCGCTTTTTACCCTAATTAGAATCTGCCTGTTGCTCTGCCATTTTTGCGTAGTTTGAGCCTCGAATTACGCAAAAACGCCGCTTATTTTTTTTTTTTATTGGCCAAACGATGTTGGCCAGTAAAACTCATCTCATTTTGCCCAATCGTCCATTTTACTGCTGGAGACCCGCCCATGACTGAATCGATTGACGACATACCATCTAATCTTGGTACCAGAACTTTCCCTGCTTAACACGGCGTTCTCGACAAACAATAAGGCAAAGATATTATAATAAACTTCCAAATTCATCTTCCTCTTTCCATCTAAAACTCAAATTACTCAGGGGTCTTCTGTGGTTTTTGCCATAGCTATAGCGGGCTAAACCGTTGGCTGGCTATGGATACTGTCCTAACTGATAAGTGATGGTTACTCCAGTGATCTCATATCACATGCCATCTTCTACGAACGGCTTGTTACCTCCACATATATCGGATCCACTTTCCACCTATGACCCCATTCGCGTACGCCCCATTAATCCTTGCCCCAAATGACCGCCTCGTTTACCAGCGCAGCTACAAGGGCATAATTTCAGTTTGCTTTGACGTACAAAGGACGCGGCTGGCAGCCAGCCTACATATCTTCCTTCGTTCAAACCTACGGCCTTAAATTCAGATTGCTCTTGTGCATAACGAGCTGAGGTTGATGGGGCTACTGCTGCTACCCCAACACCACGTCTGCAGATACGTGATTGATCGTCGTAGCGTTTAAGTTTTGCAGGATATTCTCAAAGGTTGCCTGGGCACTGAACATGTGGCGAATATCAAACCCCAAGTGCGGGAGAAGGCACCCAATCACTGAAAAACAGAACTGATAATCAAGAAAAATTAGTCCACGCCTTTTGTCGTTATCGTTCCAACCAAGTTCGCACTTCTTTGAAACCCGAATAACTATGAATCCATCATGGCGCGATTTATTGATTTCATACTGTTTAACTTTGCTGTTGTTTATATGCATGATGTGAGATTGGCTCGTAAGCGCAATTGAATTCAAAAGGGTAATTAAAACCATTAACGACCCTGAATTTGCATTAGAAAGACTCGCATAATCTACGATAGGTTTGCTACTAACTAATCTTATAAACGTACCAAGGCTTACTACTGGTACTGAAGATTTTCATTGTTTTGCACTGGAGGGTAAACCGTATGAACCCAACGCACGAGAATGGCGGGTAATCTCATCAGTAAAAATTTGCCGTTCAAAATCATGCACATCTATCAATGACTCATTTTATCAACGATATTTGTCATCGAATGACAATAAATTGTGGCCTGACGTTTTAGTCCGTTGTGAGTACACCAATCGGACTAAATTTTGGATAACTGGGGTGATCCTCAGGCACCCCTAATTCCCCATCATCTAAATAAACAAATGCCCCGCAAGGTTGCTGGCTGAGTGGGACGGGCAATGCTTTAAACTCTTCAGCATAGTTTTTTGAGCAAAGCTCCTTATTCCAGCTACTTGCAAGTCTGCACGTTAATAAATTGGTTGCTGATTTTCAACTATAAGTTGCCATGTCGGTGGAAAGTTAAAAAACTCATAAACCTTTGCTTGTTTTAGCCTAATGTGAAATTGATTATAAGGAAGCTGATAAAAAACACAATACTGCTTTGTGTAGATTATTAACCGCTATCTAATCGAGAGTACGTTTATAGCGAGTCAATGGCATTAATCCTACCGCTAAAGTAAATGCCATAAATCGGCTTAACAGTTTCAGATTGAATACTGCCAAACGGCAACTTTTAAGCATGACGCCGCGGGACGATCCGCAAGAACATGGGTGGTGGTAAAACTTCACCTAGCCACTGGGCCCACTGGGGCTATGCCGCGAAAGCGGAAACATAAAACCGCGATTAAGTACTCACACGGACGGCAAACCAGAAGCAAGGTTACGTTCTGCTGCCGCTTCGCATTTTCGATCTCTCTCACGCCCACCGGCTGGAAAAGGTTAAACCCCTAAGGCGAGAATTTGGCCAAAAATAAACAAGGCACTGAAGCCAGTAAAAAGAGACAAAGAACCAGCAAAAGGTACGTCAAACAGATAACGGGCCAGCAAGCTAAAAATATACCAGTTTGCACTGCTCAAACCACATAAAGGCATTGATTTTACCTAAATGACTTCGAGGGGTTTTAAGCAGGCATGGCTATATTTTCAATAGTGCCCCTTGTTCCACTT
>Ga0163217_1028414_pt1 | contig 10064 bp, 13 predicted proteins | sample SynspAceP_FD_185933 | JGI IMG/M metagenome (GOLD analysis project Ga0163217, IMG submission 185933) | Saline lake microbial communities from Ace Lake in Antarctica - Synechococcus sp. Ace-P (PacBio error correction) | ecosystem: Environmental > Aquatic > Non-marine Saline and Alkaline > Saline ...
AAGGGAAAGGAGAAAATTCCCCCCGGACCCCCAAAAAAAGAAACCCCGGTTTAGGTGAAAGGCCCCCGCCCCGAAACCCGGAAAAGCCAAAGCCCAAAGAACCCCTGCCAGCAAGCAGGTGGAATGCCGAAAGATCTTTTGGGGAAGATCCGAGCGCCGGTTTCACCAGTGCGGGGGTTCCTTTGCCAGATCTCCAGATCCCCCAGTAGGGTTCCCAGTTGGCCAGAAATTGGGCGGCAAGGAACAGCAGAACCGCTGGAAGACAAATGTGTGGCTGCAAGCGACGCCTTCGAAACTCCCAGAACCGGGGGTCAACCCCGTTTTTTCATTCACCGTTTGACCTCAGCCGCTCCAGCTTCCAGTCACGCCAAGGCGGCCAAATGAAGGGGCAATGAACGAAACATGCCCTGGCGCCCACATCCGGGTTGAGAACCTGAATCGAAGGGGTCGAAAATCGCGAGCTCGTAAAGAAGCCAGTGGAGCCGCCCAGCCGGCGAACCCCGAGCCGGTGTTGCAATGAGGTGGGGCACGGGCCAGTAAGCGGCCCGGGTCGTTGATCACGATGTGTGGCAACCCGATACAGGGGCAGTCCCATGGGGGTAGATCCGGCGAAAAACAAACAGTTGCCCGCAACGCAAAGCGTTAAGCGGTTGGACGTATCGAATTGGGATCGATCCGTCGGCTAAAACCCCAGATCGTAAGGGTTTCTCGGTGGCATGAGGCGGGCGGAACCCCCAAATCAGCTGAAACGAAGCCGTTGACCGTGGATCCTGTCGATTGACGCCAAAACGCGGTTAACAAAATCGCAACCTCTTCCCTGAGAATGGGGTCTGTCGCGTGACCCTCCAATGCCCGTGGATCCGATTCGTCCCGCGAGGGCTCGGATGTGGAGTGGGCTTCCCCGGAGAAAATTGCGTGAGGTGGCCCTGCGCGAGGGCGTCGAGCTCTATTGGCCTTAAAGGGCAAAGCCTTGGGCAACTGCGGCCGGCTGCGGCCCAGTGCAATCACCTGCTTTGTGGCGGTGGCCCCGGGCGACTCACCGCGCTCAGTGAACCGCACGGCCGTGGAAGACCGCAAGCTCCAGAACCGTCCTTCGGTCGATTGGCGCCTGGCCTGTTCAGGCACTGGGTGGACATCGTGGTGGTGCTGAACCCGTTCCGCAGCTGGGGGTTGCCGATGGTCAGGCCAGCTGGAAGCGGCCCTGGCTGCCCCCAGCTGCCGGCCGGCCCAACCGGCGTTGCCGGAGCAGCGCCGGAGACCGCTGAAGCAAGCAATCCGCAACGGACCGATGAAGACAGCCAGAAGGGCCGATGGCCCGGTGATAACGGTCCGGTGACTGCCCGTTCAACACCGAATGGAAAACCAACGATCTCGGTTTCGTGGCCAGCCTGCTGTTTCGTTTTTGGTGCGGCAGTTTTTTCTGATCATTCTTTACATCCAGACCAACAGCCCGCCAACAGGGGGCTGAAGCTCAGTTGTTTCCTTTCGGCTCCCCGCAACCAGCAGCCGGGGGCCTGGGCGTGTGGACCCGGATGTACATCGCTCACGACGAACTGCCGAGCAGCCGGTCGATGTGACCAGGCTCTTGGCCACGAAGAGGAACGCCGGTTCCTTGGAGAGGCGATCACAGGAGAATCCGCGTTTGACCTCTTGGGCCGTCTCGCAGACCCCGCCGACCCCGATGTCACCGGTGCGGTGCAGCCCCTTGAGCTGCCACACGAAGCTGCGGGCGCGTTGCCACCGCTTTCTCGAGGCAACGTCATCGGCCGGGCTTTTTGCGCCCCGCTGGGGAACGATGTCCTTGCGGCTCACGTGGACTTCCGTGAGCACGCCACCGGGAATGTCACGCGCACCAGTTCGCAGGCGATTCGCAGAGCGTCGTCTCCCAACTCCGGTGCCGTCAATCGCGTGACCAGGACTCTGTTGACGTGCCTCACGTAGAGGTCGTCGCGGACCAGCAGCATCGGCCGGGTGGCGAGCTGGAACAACGTATTGGCTGGAGCTGTTCGAGAGGATTCGACTGCAGTCGACCAAGACCGCGCGAGCCCATCACGATCAAGGTCGACATCGGCTCGTCGGCCACGCGTGAGCACGGTCCTGTTTGGCATCGCCCTGGCGGAAAAATGACTGCGTTCCACCTCTTCGGGGTTGAGGCCCAGGCGAGTTGGAATCGCCTTTCCGGCCAACGAGCCCGGAGGCACCGCTGCCAATTGCTCCTGAAAGCCACGCCAGCCTGGTTTCGGTGACGACATGGGAGGCAGGTTGAGGCGAGCCTGCCTGAAGGAAGGAAAGGCAGCAACCATGCGCACCATCTCCTCGACATTGCCCTTGCCGGAGTCGGCGATCAAAAAGGATGCGAACACGAGCCATCGCGGTTTCTGAGCAGCTTATGGGCTCAGCCCCTGTAGGGGATCGCATGGACGGAACCAAGGTCGTAATGCAGCCGCAACTGGAAATCCGCCCTGCCCGTGAGTGGTGCCTTCCGGTCGCCTGGTGTTTGCCCCAACACACCGACCCACGCCGGCGTCATGTGGCAATGGCCCTATCTGGGTTGGTTGGAGGAGGCCCGGGTGGGAGCCTGGCCTGCGGTCGGGCTGGCTACAGCGCGCTCTTTCGGAGCGGGGGCTGGAGCTGCCGGTGGTGGCCTTGGCGATGGATTACCGCAACACCTGAGGCATGCGATGCCGTGGAGGTGCGCAGCGTGGTGGAATCGCGCCGCGCGCTACGGCTGAATCTGGACAGCCGCTTCTCATGGGAGGGGTGAAACTGGCGGCGGAGGCCGCGGGTGGACCTGGTGGTGCTGGATCTTGGCCCTGACCGCGGCCAGCGCCGACTGGCTGCGGGCACTAATTCCCGGCCTGATCTGGAGACTGCCCTTGAAGCCCTTGGCGGCTGGGCCCTCGGGAACCCGGAATTTCATTGCTTGTAAGTATTTGTACTGCCCTAAGTGAAGAGCGGAGGCCGTGGGCGATCTTGTGGCCGGAGTGTTTCCCAGCTGCCTGGGGGCCTTGCCCGCCAGCGGCGGCCTCTGGTGGTTGCTTTGGAAGTGGCTGCCCGGGGTTGGGCTGGGCTCGCCTTGGCCAGCTCGAATCCGCCTTCGGCTCTGCTGCAGGCAGCCTGGCGGACCTCCTGAAGCAGTTTGCTCGGGAGCTGCCAGGGCTGGGGCGAAACCCGGTTTGGCACAGATCGAGGCCCGCATCGCCGCCGCTGGGGGGCGGATCAATGGCGCAACGGCAATCTGCCCGTTGCCCTCACCCCCCGGCGGTGTCTTCTCCCCGGTGAGTCCGGCTCTCCCGGGCCCTGGCCAGTTTGGACGCGTCCCACCCTGGCCCTCTACTGGGATGGTTCACGGCAACGCTTTGGCCGAGGCTGCGCGAGCGGTCCTGGCCATTGCCGTGGTGGAACGCGCCCCGGCCCCTCCCTGCATGCCTTCTCGATTGGCGGCGGAGGGGGGCGCCCTGGCCAAGGCGGGCTGGCCCGTGGTAGTGGTCTGGCCGAAGCAATCGATGCGGCCGTCCACCGAAGGTCTTGCCTCGAGGCCCGCGGCCGGCCCTGTGCGGTGCTGGGCACACCCCTGGAGCGGTTTATGCCCGCCCATCAACCGGCAGCCCTCCAGGCCGCCGTGTCCACCACGGGCTGCTGATCAGCGGCTGCCTGCGCGGGGCAGCGGTACGCGCGCTAATTTCGCCGCGCGCAACCCGTCTGCAGTGGCGCTCTCCCAGGCCCGTTAATTGTTTGTTTTGAGTGCCCCGAGCAAAGCCGTGCGACTCCACTCCCGCCAGCCTGGCACTGGGAGCAGGGGCCTGCCTCCATCTGGGTGGTCCCCGCCGATGCTGGCAAGGCCTCAGCGCCGTAGCAATCGGTTGCTTGTTGCGGGGGGCGACGCCGTTGCTTGCTGGCAGCTGATCTGATCGCCCAGCTGGGCCAGGGGGCCCCCTGGGCCTGCCCTGGGAAGGGCGGGGGTGCCGCTCCACCCTCCTGGGGCGCTCCCCAGGGGGGGCATCACCGCCCATCAAGCCCTCAAGCCTCTGACCGGGCCCTGCGTCGCTGCCCTCGTGGGGGGAGCCTCGCTGGGAGGCAGCTGGCCGCTTGGCCTGGGCCTGCCTGTCAAGGATCTCGCCTCTTCGTTGCTGGGCCTGGAATTGGCTTGGCCAGATCAGGGCAGAAAACGCGCGAACTCTGGCTGGCGACATGCGGGGATCAGGTTTCCTAGGCTGGATGACCAGCTCCTGCCCAGCGTCTGGCGGTGGCACTTCAGGTGGTTGAAACCTCACCGGTTCCGAGTTTCTGGCCCTGGCGCTCACCAATGCTTGGCCGAGGGGGCGAGGCCGCGTCGTCGATTGGCTGCTGGATTCTGGGCCCGCCGGGTTAAGAGGGCCCGGAGCGTCAGCAATCTGCTGGTTGGATCCAGAGCGTGCTGTTTGTTTTTGCAAGTGCACTGTGAGCAGTTGGCCGTGGCTCTGGCGCCAAGCATTTGCGCGAGCACAACCCCCTTGCAATATCTGGTCCGGCGCTCTGCCCTGGCGTGATCTCGAGCTGCAGGTGGCCCCCGGCGTGCTGATCCCGCGCCTAAGGAAACCGAGCAGCTTTGTGGATCTGGCCCTGGAGCTGATGGCACAGCCAGGCGGCCCGATTCCCCAAGCCCACCTCCTGCGCTGGGCCGACCTGGGCAACCGCCTTCCGGATGTCTGGCGGTGGCCCTTGGCCAGGGGCGTTTGCCCACCAGCCGCTGGGGTGTGGCTGTGGATTGCAGTTTTCTGCCGGGCCCTCCTTTCAGGCCGAGGCCAATCTTTTTGGCGGGCAGGGGTTGCTTGATCGGGTCCACGCAGCTTTGGGATCGTGTGGGGCCAGGCGGCCGCCTTTTGCGGTGCCTTTGGATCTGGTGGTGAGCAACCCCTCCTACATTCCCTCCTCACTGCTGGCCAAGCCTGGAGCCGGTGGTCCGTCTTGCAATGAACCGTGGGTTGGCGCTCCGAATGGTGGTGAGGAACGGCCTACATGCTTGCGCCTGATTTGCCGCTTGGTGCCCCGCCAGCGGGCTTGGCTCCCGGGGGTGGTTGGTGCTTGGAACACCATCAACGGAATCAAGTGAGAGGGTTCAGGCGCTGTTGGCCGGCGTAGGGCCTTGAGCAGGTGCCTCGTTTGCTGATCTCCATAGGGCCAATGGCCGCTCAGCTGCGCCAGCCGCCCGGGCCTGCTCGATAACCGCCCCGCTTTCCCGCGCTGTCCATCTCGCTTCCGACACCCCCGCGCCTTCACCCCGTGCAGTTGACGCGACCCATCCGCAGATCCAGCGCCCAGAGACTGGCGCCCTAAAAGGCTTCTCATGGCCGGCGAGCTTGCCCGCGGCGCTGGCTGCTGGAATTCTGCTGGAATTTCCCAACCGACACCCTGCCGGCCTTAGCGGCCGTGCCAGCCAGTGCCGGCCAGCTCTGGCGCTTGAAGGGGCGGCCATCAACGAAAGCGATGAATCCTGATGGGCGCCGATCCGCAGCCTGCCTTGGGCGCGCCTGGAGCTGCCTGTGCTGCGCAAGTGGCGGGGCGATGGCGGCCCGTTGTTGGCCCTGGTCCGATCACCTGGTGCTTGCGGCCGCGGCGTTTGGGTGGTGCAGGCCCTGCAGCCCAATGCCCCCGCCCATGGCGCGAGCCTGGGCCTGCCGCATTCCCGCCAGTGATCCCGCCCCTGGAGCTGTGGCCTGCCACGGCGGTCCGTTGGCCGACGCACCAGCGCCAACCGCTCAGGTTGCGCCCCCCTGCGCACCGGCCGGCGAAGGCGGCGGCGGTTTTCCGAACGTTCGCCTCGCCCCGCTGCTGGCGTCGATGGCTGGCTTGGAGCACACGTGTTGCGCTGGAGGCCGATGAATCACTGCGGGTTTTCTTGCGGGGGCGGTGCTGTGATGCCGAGGGTTTTGGCCTGGTTGTTTCAGCCTCGAGTGAGATCTGGAACTGCCGAATGCTTCTGCTCAGCCTGGCGATGTGGTGATTTTCAGGCTTCTTTCCATGCGGTGATGGAGCCGCCTGATGCAAAGTGGGGCACCCCGTTTGTTCGAGTTTGCGTGGCCTGATCTGGCTTGCCCCGTGCTGGCAGCGGCCCTGTCTACTGGCCGTAAGCGGCACTGAGTCCCCCTGCTCAGAGGAATTCTCTGCTTTCAGAGCAAACCCTGTAAGCGAACGAACAGTTGCAGAATCGCGAGGAGCCCAGGGTCACCTTGAGGGCCACCAGCACGTTCAGCAGGGGATCCAGGCCCCACTGACGAGGCTGCCGAATGGCCCGGAAGGTTAGCCGAGGCCGATCAGATTTGAACGACGAGGAAGCACCACAAAGCCCAATTACCGCCACCTTTTTCCCAGATGTCGGCCCGGTAACGGCTGTAGAGGGCTGGTCGCGGCGGCGGAAGGCCACTGATCAACCAACAGGCCGATCGCGTTGCCCACCGGCGACGGCCGGCCGCAAAGCCGCCGCCCGGCGAAAGGTGACCGGGCGCGGGCCAGTTCCACGGCCACCGAGGCGGCTCACATCATGGCTCCGAAGCTGGCAGAGCAACGATCGAGGGTCCATCCTTGACCCCACGGATCCGGTGTGGCTGGCGTCTCTCCAGAGAGCGACGACTTCAACCCCGATCGAGGCGAGGGTGAAACACGATCACTTCACCGACGGTGTCGTAGAGGCGGATGTCGAAAATTGATGCCGGACACCGTGTTCGGCACGCCGGCCGGCCAGGCGCGATCCCGGCGACGTAAGCCCGGGTGGGCGACTGGGCGTACCAGGTCGAACAGTGGCGCCAGGCAGAGGGGCGCGCGGCTGATCAGGTGAGGATCGTCATCCGTTCGCCACCCCTGCCCCTGTGGCGACGGCCGCCCAAGCGCGTTGCAAGAAGCTGGGCTCCGGCGGAGACTGAAAGCCTGATTGCTCAGCCAAGGCGAGGCGATGGAGAGCTGGTCAGCGCTGAAGCAACAACCATGAACAGTAGCCAGCAGGGTCAGTCAATACGGGCTTCTCTTTGGTTGGGGGAAGCCGCTTGGGCGTTCTTGCAGGCGAGGATCACGCTCAAGGCGGCAAAAAAGGCCCTTGCTGCAGCCAACGTTCAGCAGCTCGCGCCCGCTCGGGGTGCCAAGCTCGACCACTGCCTTGAGTTCGAGGCGAAGACCATCGAGGAGCGCAGGGCGAGGCATTAGAGGGTGGTGGAGAGCAAGGTGCCCACCCAGGGCTTCCGGTCAGGGCCACATCGGCCGGCGCCCCAGCAGCGCATACACCGAGGGTGGCCGATCGCCCCGAGAAACGCCCCGCAGCAACCAGGTCTGGTACGGGCTTGCGCTGGTTGACCAGCAGGAATCGCCGTCAGGGGCAGCAGGGCTTGTGAATCGGCACCAGCAGGCCAAGGACCCGTGATCAATGATTCCGGCCGGCCTGTCGCAGGCCCTGCTCAGGCGAGCAACACCGGCCAGCACGTAGCCGAAGCGGGTGTTCCAGACCACCAGGGCTGAGCAGGGCCAGGCTGAGCAGGGGCCACTCAACGCCGGGCAGCTTGAAGCGCAAGCCAACCACGAATCAAGGCCCGATCCCCAGGTGTCGGAGATGCGAGAGGCCTGTGGAGCTTGGCGAGGTTAGCTGGCCCCCGTCCAGAGCAGTGGCAGGTGCCCACAGCCAGAAGACGCAGTCCGAACAAGAAGCCAGCAAGGTCACTGATCAGCGTGACCAGGGTGGGCAGGGTGATCCAGCCTCCACCTCCCGCAAGCAGGTTGGCGAGCCAGCATCACCCCGGCCATTGCCCGACGCTGAGCAAACGATCACGCCGACCAACGGCCGATCATCCAGTCGTCGCGGAACAGACCGAGAACACCAGCAGCAGGAAATCGCCATCTTGGTGAGATGCCTCGCGAAAGCGGCCAGTCCGATGCCAGAGGTTCGGTGGTACGGCAAGGTCATCAACCGGCAGCAGCCACGGCCAGCACCACGCTGACAACGCAGAACACCAAATCACGGATTCCCATCTCTCGAGCCGGGTGAAACCTGTACGAGCCATCGGGAAGCCTGCCAGGGCGAATGTCAGGGGGGTAAGCGTGATCAGAAACACCTCAGAAACAGCCCCACGAGGGCGGGAGCCGGAGCCCGCGGCACGATCGCCCAGCCGTTCACGGCCATGGTGTCGGCCTTTGAGCCATTGAAATCGGCCCCTCCCCGCATAGGCTTCGGGCAGGGCATTGATCACCTTTCCAGACCAGGCCCGCAACTAGGCCCCGGTGCTACCGGCGATGGCCCGGGAGCGGGCAGGCAACGGCCAGCAGCAAGCCCTAACGAACAGGGTTTGAACTGGCTTGTGTCAGTGTGAGCACAAAACAAATGCCCAGCCGGAACGGATGGTCAGCAGCCGAACACCCAGAGCTCATCGCTCGCCAATCGTCGGGGCCTCCTCAAGCGTCAATTGGTCGTCCCAGCTCTCCAGAGTTCCATTCGGAGGCTGTTTTTCTCGGACCATTATGCCACAATTAAAGCCGTCCCCACCACAGCCAGGCCCGCCCAGAAAGGTCGTCGAGCCGGCTCGAGATTGGGCATCTTCAGCAGTGGTGCACGGGTCTGCAGGAGTTGGTGCAGGCAAGCCAGCCAGCGGCCAAAAGACATGGCGAGGCCTTCAAGCTGGCGCCCCTGGCGCCACCAACAGAAAACCCCTCCGCAGCTCGGTCAGCGGGTCCGAGCCCACAACCGCCAAAGAGAGCAAGGCTCAACAGGCAGCACTCCGCCGGAGGCACCGCAACGGGCGCTTTCGAGCCTTGATCACTGGATCCTTGATCACTGGACCCTTGACCGTTGGCCTAGCAGGGCCACCCCCAAGAAGCCTGGCGTAGACCCGCCCGGCCGTGCCCAACCGCCAGGCTGGTGGACGCAGCAGGCCCACTGGGGGCCTGGCAATTGTTTTGACAGACTTTCCCTTGGCCGAGGAACCCACGCAGCAGGGGACAGCCGGCGATCGATAGCCGCCGCCAGTTGCAGGGGGAACCAGACTGCAGCGGCAAAGGGTTCTGGTCCCAGATCTTCAAGCCGCCGGCTTGGGAAATGGCGACTCAACAAAAAGAGGCTGGGCCTTTGGCCAGACCATGGCTGAGGGCGTAGAAGCCGCCCACAGCGGGGCCATACCAGCAACGCGCCAGGCCCATCTGGGGAGAGCGTGCTTCCAGGCCAACAATCCCCCCCCGTTTTTTTTTTTTTTTTTGGCAAAAAATCCCCCCCCCGGGTTTTTTCCCCCCGAAAAAATCCAAAGGGGGGGGGGGGGGGGGGCCAAAAAAGGCAACCCGCCGAAGCAGGCACTGGCCAGTCGATCGCCCAGCACCAAGGGGGGCGAAGTGGCTCGACCAGGGTCGTGCCCGCACAGAAGCGGAGCAGGCGGCCGCCGGTCCACAACACCCCGGAGAGCATGGCGGAGACCTCCGCTGGGCGACCTCGGCATGGGTGCGCGGCAGCCACAGAACCTGACACAACAGCCGGCCTTGGTCGCAGCCCACAGGGATGCAGGGCCATGCGCCGTGCCCGGAAGGCACGGCCAGATCGATGCAGCCGGAAGGACCGCTGCTGGCGGTACACCTGCGCGGTTCCGATCAGGAACAGCAGCATCGCGGTGTTGCCGGCACCAGCAGATAACGCAGGCCGATCCAGAGGCTCTTGGCGCTGCTGGGGCCGACGATCAAGCAGGGAGGAGGCCAGCCCAGCCACTACGAGGCCAACGGTAAAGGCTGATTCAAGGTCTTGGCAGACCAAGGGCGGGAGTTCACGCCGCATGGAGCACGAAGCCAACGCACCAGCAGCGAAAGGTGCCTGCCCGGGGGCGGCTTCTCCGGTCCCAGCAACACCGCCGCGGTGACCAGCCCATTGAAGGAGCAGGAAACGGGGCGACGAAAAACGATCATGAAGCAAGTGCATGCCGTAGGGGCCCACCAGCTGCGGTGAGGGTTCGGCGGCCATGGCGCCGAAACAAGTCGGCCAGCACGGTTGCGATGGCGACAATCAGGGCCAAGGGTTGTCCCTCAAATGCCCGGCAGCAGGGCCCCGGTGAAGGGCCATCAGAAATGGA
>Ga0163217_1051568_pt1 | contig 10064 bp, 10 predicted proteins | sample SynspAceP_FD_185933 | JGI IMG/M metagenome (GOLD analysis project Ga0163217, IMG submission 185933) | Saline lake microbial communities from Ace Lake in Antarctica - Synechococcus sp. Ace-P (PacBio error correction) | ecosystem: Environmental > Aquatic > Non-marine Saline and Alkaline > Saline ...
TTGCTTTTACAAAAAAAAGGGGAAAAGAAAAGGAAAAGAAAAAAATTCCCCTTTGCAGCGCTGCCTGCCCCCCCGTTCCCCAGTTTTTTTTCGCGCTGGTTTTTCAAAAAAACGCCCTCCCCCCGCCCCCTGGGGCCCCGACCATCGCCCGGCGCCCTCGCATCGCCCCCGCCGACTCCGTCCCCTTGTGCTTTCCTGCTCCGTTTTTTCAACAGCTGGCGCTTCAGCCCTCACGCCTCGCCGCCCACCACGGAGGCGCCCCCAAGCCGCCATCGCTCACCCCGCCGGCCCCCTCCGCCAGCCCAGCGCCCTGCGCTTGGAAGTTCAACCTCGAGCTGGCGAACACGATCGCCCCGGCAAACTTCGCCCGGGCCTGCAACTCCCCATCCCTTTGAATGATCTGCGTCCACTCGCCTGATCGCCTGCCTCAAGCCTGGCCGCCCGCCCTTCGGATGGTACGGTGGCGCTCGTTCGCCCCTACGCCCGCACCTACGCCACATGGCGAAATAACCCAACTACCTGCGGACCACGGGCTTTGCCATCAAGGTCCCGCCTCCTGGCGCGACCCTTCTACGCAGCGTGCCAGAAGCTGCTGCGGGAAGGGAACAACCGCCGACTGCGATATCGCAGCGGCTGGATCCGGCCCGACGCTGGCGAGATTCAGATGCTTGCTCGATCACCTGTGAATTGCCTGCAGCTCCGGATAGCCTTGATAGGGTTTGGCTTTCTTGACGTGAACGACCCCTAGCAAGATTCCGGTAAAAGCCAACGCGACGAACAGGACGCCGCTTTTACGGTCAAGCTGGAGCGCCTAGTTAATTTTCATATCCTTGGATCAAGCAGATACTCCTTTACTCCCTAAATATTCTTTACCAGCTTGTTATCCACTCCGAAACCGTCAAACTTCATCATCAAATCGACCATGGATAAACCCCCCGCTCCGACAAGAACGCTGCACGTAAACAGAATCCAAACAATAATTAAGCTTATTGATCATTCTTTCATCAATCGTCTCCAGTAAAGCCACTAAACATATTTTTCTCAATAGTTTTGTTTTATGTCATTCCATCGTTAGTAAAGCTTTGCAAAATAGGACAAGATGAATTACGAATGAATACTCTTGTTGCATCACATCACTGTCCGGAATTGAAGAAATTAACTAAACCGACATCTACGCATAGCGACACGCAAGCGATCGAATTCGTTAACATGGTGTAATCACTTCGAATCCGCGATCCTCAAACAGCCAATAGGTTTGCCGGCCAATCGATCACAGTTTTCAAACACCTACAATTTTATTAACCGCTTTTCATCATCATCTACCAAAGTTGACCATCAGAAAGCCCTGAGCATTGAATTCAGAACGCCTCCTCAAAAGAGCATTAATTCTTCGCATGCATATTCCCGATCTCTGCTCTGGCCTACTCATCACTATCGTTAAATACCCGCCTAGTCATTAAAATTCCCACGACTTGTATCGAGTAATGCACCTAATATGAACCGCGGATCATAACTATCATGGCAAAAATGTGATGATTAACTTCACCTAACCTCCCATCTCCCCACGTGCGTGATCTTCAAACTAAGATCGTTGTACCATCCAAACAGCCTTTGTCCATCCTAACCCATATCATTTAAACATCCTCCAATTTTGTAATGTTGTTTTCCTGACTACTTTCCTTTGTGAAACATAACTTGTTATTGAGGTTCCGTAACCACGCCGATGCTCCATACCTTTCCGAGAAAACCACGGCTCAAGTACATCGGGGCATATAAAAACCATCGCAATTAAAGCCTTCCAGATTTATTCTCCATAAAGCTACCTGGTCGCCCGAGGACCACTTCATTGCACGCTACACAATCTCTACCGGCTGCTGATTCCCAGCGACCCACGATTGAGAACATGGTATGAGATCATGGTCGTTCTCACATCTCAGTGATCCAGAGTTTCACTTGACTTGAGGTTGCATGCTTGCCCGCAGTGGTCGGGGAAACGGGGTAGCGCCATTAAGTCGTTGGAAGAACAGCCCCTTGAGACAAACCGTGGCGTGGGTCCAGTCCATCCCCTTTATTGGCCTAGCGCCGTAGCCCAGACTCCCCAGGGCTCCTTGATCAGGGCTTGCTCTCCTCCGCAGCGCGCCAGACGCATGAAATCACTGCCGGAGCGATCCTGAAAAATCGCTGTCATCAGTGGACAGCAACCGGCCCGAGCCGACGGATCAAATGTGCGCGCTCGTGGCCATGCGATGACCGCGCTGTACCTCTGCAATCGACAGCCCCAGCCCTGGCCACGGCCGCCTGGCGCTCGTCGATCAGCAACCGCGTCCGGCCCGGTATTGCAAGGCCAGCGAATGCGTGGCCGCTTCTCCCTCATCGAGATCCGGCATTCAGGCCCGGCTGGAAATGGTCCAGCAATCGTTGAGCCAGCCAGCCTCCAGTGCCGCGTGATGCGCGTGCTTCTCTGCAAGGAAAGCCTCCGGTGATCACTTCATCGCCACCACTTTGGGATGAGGACCTCAACGAACACTTCCTTCAGCCATCCGATCCCGTCAACACGGCGAGCCGACAGAGGCTTGCGCAACTGATGACGACTCCACCATTGCCCAGGGTGTCAAGGTCGCGTTGGTTTCGGCTCCGTCAGACGGATCACGGGATCCCCACCCGCGAGAGATGGAGATAAGCGGAAGTTGGTCCCATCTCGGCGACCCGGCGCGGCGCGAGCCCTAGGGAGAAGCACACCATCGCGGAACAGGGCAGTGGCCCAGCGCGCCCGTACGCCCGTGCCTGCACAGGCCCGCCCTGATCGAGCCCATTCACACCGCAATCGGAATGCCTTGAGCACGAACGACCATGCCCTGCTTGGACTGCGCAGGGCCTCGCCGGATTGGTTTCTTTAGGCCTCGCGACGCGGACGGCAATGCTAGGCCCATCCCTCCAGGAGATCTGATGGATGACTCAAGGCGGATTGAGAAGAGCAGGCAGGCCCTCCTTGGCCATGCCCCCAGCAAGCCACCAAGCCCTTGCCTCCAGGAGTCGCAGCTGATCCCTGCAAACAAGTGGCCTGCCGCCTCTCTCCAACCGAGCAGCCAGCCGCGCTGCCTTCCAAAGCACTCCGCTGCTGCACCTGGCGGGAGCACTCCCTCCTTGGTGGCCGTGCGGGTGATGGCTTCCAGCTCGCCTACGACTGCTGGAACCTGCTGCAGTCACCGTAAGGCGCCTGCCGCCGCAGTGTTCACGCCCCAGGCCACAAGGACCTTCCCTCTCCTACGCCAGCTCGCACGAAGCGCCCGGCCGACCGTCTTTTTCGCGATGCCCGGCGCACCTAATGCCGCATGCTCTCCTTCCTTAACCCCCGCGCCCTGCCCGAGCACCTGCTCCGCGTGCTCGTGATTTCGATGGCCAACGGCCACCGACCTTCGTGTTCCTGTTCGTTGCCGAAATCGCTCGTGCTGCGCGAGGGGCGGCTGTTCTGTGATGCGCTGCTCGCCCGAGCACCGCTGGCCTGCCGAGGGGCACGCCCGATGCCATCGCCGCTGGAGATCGCGTCCTCCGCCCCGGCTGCTGCCGTGCCCGCGTAACGGACCTGCTGGACTGGGCACTAGCGAATCCGCAGGCGGCGCCCCACGGTCTTCTGGTGCGCCAGGACCGCCGCCGGCCTGTGACGCGCGGCACCATGACTGATCCCCGGTGCAATTTTCGTCGGCGCCGATGGCCCGGAAGTTGCGGCCAGCGACTTTGGCCGACTGGACCGCTATCACTCGCTCCTGCTCACACCAGATGCATGACCCCAGGCGTCGTTCGCCGCCCGGTGCCCATCCCCTGAACCCGTGGTTCAGGCCCAGCCCCTTGGCACCGGCCTGCTCAGCCCCACTGCATCAGCTCGCTGCGTCTGGTACGCGCCATGGTGCCTCCTCGGCCATGGCGATCTGCCGCACCTCGGTAATGGCCCCATCAGGTACCTCCACTACCGCCTCAAGAGCGATACGAGACCTGCTTCACCGCGCGCCCTGCCGGGGCCGTGCGCAGCGCCTGGTGGTCAGTTTCGGCAACGGGTGCCGGAACCGATGGCGATGAAGCGCCCCGCCGAACCGCGGTCCTCCAACCAACACCTTCATGGACCTGCCTCCGCGCGACTCGATTGGAAAGGAGAATCCGCGCCGCTCCTGGCCGAGCACACCGCCTACCTGCAATGCTGATCGAACAATTCGCCGCGATGCGCCGTTCCCGCGCTAACATGGGACCCGTCCCGCAGCTGAACAGGACGATCAGCCTCCGCCGGCAATCCTTTGGCCCCTGCTCCGCGGCGGACGCACAAAGACCTCGGTGTTCTCCACCCTGCTGGCCCACGGTGCGCTTCTCACCCGGTGATCCGCTGAGGCAGGAGCTCGGGTGTCGCGACCGTGACGTCCGCCACATCCCCCCAGCTCGCCCCGCCCCAAGTTTGGTGAATGGCCCACCCTGCATGAGCCGGCGGATCAGCAGCGCTGAGCTACGCCACCACTCGCGCCCCAAGCGCCCAGGCGCTGGTGAAACCCATGCAGCAACGGCATCCGACGCCGTACCCACCACCACCATAGCGATCCCACCACGAACCCCTACGCCTGGCTCCCCCTGAACTCGAAGCCACCGCCGTGCCCTGCAAATGCCTGCAACGCACCCACGTGCGTGCCATCAATGACGCCATGGCGCAGCTGAGGCCACTACCCCGACCGATCCCAGCGCCAAAGCGAGCCTCGATCCATTGCCTGATTGATCGCCCTGCTCGCTCCACCTCCCCCTGCTTGAACCCTGAACGGCGCCACCGCAGAACGCGGGGGTGACGAAGGGCCGGCCAAGGCGCCGCATTCCGACCCCCAATGCCTGACGGAACAACTCATTGATCGAGTACGCCACCGATCTGCTCATGGAGGAAGTGTCACCGAATTACGAATCCCCAGCGCCGATTCAGCGGCCCCTGCCGGCTTCCTCGCTGCCCGGCCAGAGCGCGTCTTCACGCGCAGACGATCTCTTCTGAATCCTGCCGATCCCGCAGTTGGCAGCAACCCCAAGCCCAGTATTACCAGGCTGGACCTGCGCGGCGATGACCATGTCCGCCTCGCCGTTGCAGTTTCGGCCAATGCCCGCTGCGCCTTCAACCCCATCACCTTCTATGGAGCCTGTGATCGTGGCGCCCAATGTCCGATTTCATTGCCCACAGCGCCTGAATCCCAACAACACCAACAGGCCCTGGTTGTCGAACCGCGCCATCCCTCTGCAAGGCTACATCTGCCGGCGCGGCTCGATGCGCTGCGCCCCTCCCCGGGACTCCTTCCGCCATGCCGACCAGCCCTGCCAGGCAGCACGGCCGTACCCGTCTCGAACCACCTACTCAGCCCGCCTGATCTCACCGATCAAGCCCGACACCCAGGCCATCAACGGCAACACGCCACTCCCGGCCCCACACGAATGGACTGCTTGCCCACCTGTGTGGCCTTCTGCTGTGTATCTCTCGGGCCTCCAGTCGCCCGGCCTCTGCCCCCACAGCCGCGAGCTGAAGCTGCTTGGCCTCTCTCTGCGCTGTGGCCAGGCTATGCTCCGGGTGGCATCGCGCCTGTGCAGCCACAGCTGGCGAGAAGTGGGCTGGCGCCAGCCCACCGCGTGCTGGTGGTCAGCCCGGTACACATTGAGGTGATTGCGGAAGCGGCACGGCACCACCGTGCAGTACCTTGCGCAAGAAACCCTGAACTGGCCAGCTACGAAACGCATTCACCACCGTGGAAGGACACGCTCAACCTGCCGGCTGTCTCATGGCACCACGTGACCCCTGCGCAACCCTCAACCCGAACTGCTTCGCGCTGATGGCCACCTGCTTGGAAGGGCGACAACATTTGGCGTCTCGCTGAGCTCTCATGAAACCACCAGACCCCCCTGCGCGAGTACAACCTGCCCGATCTGAAATCCTAACCCCCGGCGCTGACAGCGCCGCTGGGCCTGTTGTGACGTGCCGGCGATCAGGCCCACAAGTGAGCTGGACCCTGGCCAGATCCTTTGGTCAGCGATCCGGCCCTCGACCCTGCTTCCCGCGGGCGAATGGATCGTCTACCGAAACGCGCGGCTGTCTCGGTGACCGATGACCCTGAGTGACCACACCAAAGCAGCCCACGCCCCGATCCCGATCCGATCCCACCCGATCCGACTCGCCGCTGTTGGTTTCTCTTCGATCGCTCTTAAGCGCCTGAGCAAAGCAGCAGGAGCAGAGCCGGACGGGCTGCTCCCAATCAACACAGCCCGCCGATGGGTGACCATTCCTAAATCCTTCTTTGGATCAACTCGCGCAGCTCAGCAGCGCACGTCTCCTTGAATCACCGCACACCAGCCCAACCAAGAGCCGCGACACTGACCATCGAAACCAATGCAGCCCGATAACCTCCACCTGGATGATGGAACCGCTCACGAGAGCAGGACGACGAGAACCCCTCGAGAACCATTGCTGGCGATGAGCCACGAGCCGAGCCTGCTCCGGCGGCGCGCAATCAGCGAGGCCCTCAAGCCCTGAGCGCCGTAAGACCACAACCGAGCCGCGATCTGCGCACTTGAAGCGCCAGCTCTCCCAGTTCTCCCAAGAATCAATCCCATTAACGACGGCGCAGGAGGCCGAGCGGCAGAAGGAACAGCTGGAACGGATATTGCACCCGCGAGCCCCAACTGGAAGCCTCTTGCCTGCCCGCAAGGTGAAGCTGGCCAAAGAGCGATGGCCCTCAGCAGTTGATGAACTGCGAAGAATCGGCTGCTGGAGCGCTTGTTCATTGAGCCAAGGGCCGTACCGGTGCGACAACCGTGGCAGCTTCTGAATCTCCGCCTCTCAGGTGCGCTGAGTTAGGCTCACAAAAGATGCAAATGGCCGTGACACTTCTCGAGCCGATCGACAGCAAGGCAGCACGATCCTTGGCGATGACGCACCCTCGCTTGCTTCTGAGCAGGTGAGCCGTTGCGCACGCACCCGTGCTCAGTTTCTCTTCACCACGCGGCGCCTTGGCCCGAACCGGTGATCGCTTAGTTCGATGGCAAGGCAAACGACCAACCTCCAGAGCATGACCACCCAGAGCTTGTACCTGCAGCATGGAACCCAACCAGCCGCCAGGCGCTGATCCACTGCATGGCTACGATCTGACAGAGCAACGAACTGAATCGCTGGCCCGAGCACATCTGTGCGGCCTTTTTTTGGAGAAGAATACGCAGGAAAGCCGTGGTTCCGTTTAGCTGTTTGAAACGGCCCCGTCTACTGCTGTGAATGAATTGATCGACAATCAAACCGCACGGTGCAAGATAAGCAGAGGTGTACGAAAAATAAAAAAACAAGATCCAAAAAGGGGTAACTATCCCTAGAACTGAGAAACGCCAGCGGACATATGCATCGGAAATGTCGCAAATAACTGAAAAACCCAAACACCGCACCATGAGGCATCACACGACAGCGTAACGAAGCCCGGCAGGCGCGAGAGGAAAGAGCAAGCTGTTGTTGGGTTTTTTTGGTAAAAAAAAAAAAAAAAAAGCCCCCGGGGCCCCCTTTCCCCCCCTGGGCCCCCTCCCCTTTTTGGGGGGTTTTGGGCGGCCCCCCCAAAACAAGGCCCCCCCCCCCCGGGGGGCCCTGAAAAGGCCCAAAAAAAAAAAAAAAAAAGTTTTTTGGGGGGGGAAAAAAAATCCAGTCGGGAGCGAGCGGGAGCGGCCGGAGCAGCCGCCTCCAGGACAACCAGCGCACGCGGCGACGATGTCCCCTATCCTTCGGCGGCTTCTAGATGCCATCTGCAAGGCAGTTTTTGGCGCCTTGGCGCCCCTGGCCGGTGCTACACGACCCAGGAGAGCGGGAGTCCCTATCGGCCTCATGCTGCTCGCTTGGTCTGAGATCGGCCCAGCAACCGTGGCGAGGTTGTGTGCTCACCCAGCGACGCCTTTGCTTCCTCCTCCAGGCCTCATGGTGCCATGAGCTGTGGATGCCCGTGCCAGCCGGCCCGACCGCGACAGCGAGAGCTCATTGACAACGGATGCCGCTGCCGAGAGCGAACCGCCCGTAGGCGATGGAGCAGCAGGAAGAGTGTGCGAGCCTGAGCCAGCACGGGGCGCCAGCAGGACTCGTTGTATGGGCTTGCATCGCAGGAAAAGGCGAAGAACCCAGCCCCCACGCCCGTGTTCACCGATGGCTAAGGCGCGAACGCTGCGTAGCCCTGAACCGCGGCGGCGCCAAGCCCGAGAACGCACGACGCTGCTGCAGCCCAGGGCAACCATGGGGTGCGTTTCGCCCGTTCCGATGACGCCGACCTCTAGCGCGCGTGCTGGTGGCCGATCCTTCGCCTGATTGCCTACCTTCGCGCTAAGCCGCGTCGTCGTTAGGCCGCTGCTAATCACCTGTGAGCACCTAACCTCACACCGTTGTCTTTCAAGCTCTGTGTGCGTAGCAGGAGCAGAGAAAAGGCCGCCGCAGCGGGCCGGAGGCTCAGATCACCGAGACGTTGCAGCCTGGTGCCCTGCAAGAACGGGCGATTGCGAAGCCTTCTCGCAGCAGCAAAGCGTCCTCTTCCTTGAAGGCTTGCCGCGCTTTCCGAAAACTGCGCCCAAAGCGTGAGCGCCTCCCTGATCCCTTCGGAATAAAAGTGAACGATACGCGGGCGGATTCGCAGTAGGGTGCTTGCATGCGAGCCAGGCCAATACGGTGAGGGAAAACCCGTCCCATCGCACGCTCGCGCAGGAAGCAGGGCCCGCGTAGCGCTTGCCAGCCTTGCCGAACTGACAGGCCCAGTGCAGCTCCCGGTCGCCGCGGGCTAGCGCACGCCCCACTCTTGCGCTAACGTTTTGAGTTAGCGCCGCAAGTTTCAGCCTCGAATGAATATTAGGCACCACCGACCCACCCCAACCCCTGATCCTGGCCGCCACATAGACTAGTGCGTGCAAGCAAAACAATTGCCAAAATTGCCCTTGAAAGTGTACGCTCAAGAAGTTTCGGCAAGATTTCCCCTGAAAAGATACTCAAATAAAACTCGAACAGCCCACGTAAGACAGAGCCAACCAAGCGATTAACGGCGTAACTTACGGCTGGCCGCTCGTCCAACCACGACATCGCAAATACGTACTGTCAAAAAGTCCCGACAGCAAAATCACAATGATTAATCCCGGGACATTGCCAATCGCTGGGGGAAAATGATCGGCCTCTCTGAGCGCAACCATGGCGATTGCCACACAAGATGCCCAGCCACACGCGGAATGCTTAAAAGTTGACGCAAGAGCCCATAATCTCTCCTGGCGTCCCAACTCTGCCCCTGGGCAGCAGAGAACGCCTAGGCGAGAACAGATTGCTAGGTGCTGTCCACCTCGGAGGGCTGTTAGATCCACGCCCATCAATCAAGTATGACCAGCCAGTTATGCAGAGAACTCATTGTGTGCCTCGCCCACAACTCAAGAGCCCTGTCAACCTTTCTCGTCCAAGGATCCATCTGTTTCGCAACCCACCTCTCAGTACTCTCTAGCAAGCCGAAAGTCTTTTTCGATCTACGCGCCTAAAGGAATCGGAAACTGGCTTGGGAGAAAATGATCATAATGCATCCGACCAGAGTGGAATCTGATCTTTTTAATGCCCATCCTGACGCCCAAGTAAAAGTTTTCGGGGGTGGCTTCATCCGTTACTGCATCCACCACCCGCATGCGTGGAAAACATTCACTGCAGCACGGCGAGCATTGAATCCTTCTTTGCGTCGTCACATCCTTGTCGTGACAATGCAGCCCCCTATACCACCTGTTATGGCGAACCAATAAGCGACCATAGGCTCGGTATGAAGCACCACTATGAGAGCCACAGACTTCCCATACTTCCCCTCGGATCATAAATAAAGGCCCATCTCAAAACCATCTCTGCTGCGTCTCCGTGAGCCATCTAGCTTATGGCCCGCCAGAGAAGCATCCTAATTCTGTCAAGTCATAATGCAGTCCAAAACCCAGGGAACCTCCACCATTCCGGTCCCCAGAGAAGACATCAAAACAGAATCCCAAAAACGTTATCTCTGTCCCCCAGTTCAGAAAGATGTCACCCCCTCATC
>Ga0163217_1119247_pt1 | contig 10064 bp, 13 predicted proteins | sample SynspAceP_FD_185933 | JGI IMG/M metagenome (GOLD analysis project Ga0163217, IMG submission 185933) | Saline lake microbial communities from Ace Lake in Antarctica - Synechococcus sp. Ace-P (PacBio error correction) | ecosystem: Environmental > Aquatic > Non-marine Saline and Alkaline > Saline ...
TTGGCTGAATCAAGAGCCCACTCCAGAGCGGCAATCCGCCCCCACGCCAGAGGATAAACGGCTCGAGTTTCACCTTGTCCAAGCGCCTTCACTAGAAAAATTCCGAAGTGTTTTCTTCTTGCAATAGCAGCCCAATGTTCATCTTCCTCATATACACCCCGATGAGACAAGGGCTTTCACACACACAAGGGCAGTGTAGGGCGATCACAGAGCACTCAGTAAATAAGATGAATGAAATTAGGCAAATGCTGCTTCAGGTCATTCACATAAACCGAAGCGGAAACTGGTCATATCCCGGGAGTATTTGGGAAATCCGCTTTTTGAGCCGGTGCTTGTGCAGGGGTCAGCAGCGGACAGAACCAGAAGCCCAGTGACCCAAAGCGGAGTAGTTTTGCTGGCACGGGGAGGAGCCATCAAGTCCATCAAACATAAGGAAAGTTCTCCTGAATGCGCCGCTTGGCCCTGCAAGGGCCGGCTCTAACACCCGGCAGCCAACATCCGATTGAAACGATCTGACCATTCAGGCGGACGGTTGCCCGCGCCGATCTCGTCGCAGCGGTGGGACATTCGTCTGGAATCGAGACGTGAGGGAGGCCCTGCTGCTTGCGACCACGAAGCGTGGTAAACCTTGATTATGTTAGCAGAAGCGAGAGCCTTCGATGGCTCCTTCTCAGGATCGCAACCTCGAAGGCAGCCCCAAAAGCCGGTTTTACAGAGGATCAAGTACGGACTCCATGGTGGACCATGACCGCCTTACCGATTTGAGAGTCTCACCTGAGCCCACAAACGCCAGCTCGACCACTGGGATCTCACATGGACCGACTTTTGCCGAGGTCGAACTGAACTGAATCACCCCTGGCTCCTGCCATGACCACAGAACAAGCCCGATCTCGCTAAACAGAGCCGAAAATCGCTGGAGCGAAGAGGCACTTAGATCCTCGGATTGGCGTCGCAGCACAGGCCTGGTCTTTCTGCCGCGCTCACACCCGACACTTAGGAAGGAAGGCAGTAATCAGCTCCAGGCACTGTCTCGGCTCACTGTGACTGTCGCCTGTCACGATGGATAGCAACCAGCAGTTCCGCCACAACGGATTCACAGCTGGGGCTTGGTTGGAGAGCTCGATTTCCACCAGCTTCAGTACATGCTGGAGCCACCCGGGAGGCGCACACACAACAGATAACGCTCCCCGTTGTGCCCACTGTTAAAAAGCGTCCTCGAGTGAGATCATCCCCCAGCAATTGCAGAGGGCTGCAAACCCTGGATCATGCTGGATTATTCCGGCAAATCTGCTCTGGGTTTTTTTGAGCAGATGGGCCGCGTCCGACATTCTCATGCCGCTACAAAACTCGCCTGCGCGATCCAAATCTACAACCACCAATGTGGAAATTCCTGGGCAGTTTTCTGGAGCATGCCGTAGCTCCCTCTACGCCGATCCCGAATCTGAAAGCTGCAAGGATACCTGGCCTGCACAGCATTTCGCCGCCATCTCGTGCTGAGGCCGTGCAACGGGTCAAAGGGATTCTCGCCGCCGGAAATGGCCCTACCCAACCACCCGAACACCCTCTCTGAATTGACAAGCCGTGCGGCGTTGCGGCTACATGGCTGCTGGTGGGCAGAAGCACAGCGTGGAGAATTTCGGATGGCTTCCAGCCTCAGTCAAGGAGCAGAAGTACTTCCCACACAACTGGTGCAGCGCACTTCCGAGCGGCGAGTCGGTGTACATCACCGGCCCTGATCAAAACCGCAGGGCCTGCAGAACACAAGCTGGTGGGTCAGATGCAGCCCTTGCTACGAAGCGTTTAGGGCTGGGCCGTCAAGGGCTGGCGGGAAACCAAATACCCTGCGCTGGTGTCCCAGAAATTCCGACGGCGAAAAATGGCGGCGTATGATGAATGAATTCCCTTCAGCCTTCAATCAGGCCCATCAGAAAAAATCGCCGCATGGGGAAGTTGATCCAGGCCCTGCAATCAGGCACGGTGGCGATCAATGGCACCGAATATCTGGAGTTGCCTGGAAGCCGCCGGTGGTCAGCGCAGCTAATTCCCGCACATTCAGGCGATCCACCAACACAAGCTTGGCAAAAAGTTGCTAGCCAAAACCACTGGCAGCGCGCCCCACCCACAGGCCCACCGAAAGCGGCGAATCGCTGAACTGCAAGCCCAACGATCCCCAGTTCTCAATGGCGGGAGGTCCGTGGAACCAACAACCTAGTTGGGTGGGAAGGGCTTACGCAACGATGCTGGAGCCAATGAACGCAGCTCAGCGTCCCGCTTGCCACAGGTGTTTTGATGCCCTTGGGTGGCGGGGGATCCTGCCGTGAACCAAAACCCCGCCTAATCAAGGAGGCGCTGCTCCCAGGTGCTGCTTGCTGGAAACCAGCTGTTTCCGCTATTGGGGCCAGCGGCGTCTGGACTGACTTACGCCCTGCGAGATTTCGGCGTGGGTGAGGCGGGTATGGTTAGGCCGCTGACACCCAGCTGTGGAGGCTGAAGCTCGGCACCCTTGGCGAATTCACGGTGTTGTTCCGTTGATCAGGATGGCCTGTTGGCTCAGGGCATGGGCCGCCTCATCAAAGGGTTGAATCTCAGCGCCTGGTCCTTATTCTCAGGCTGCTGAGCTTGATCTCAAACCTCCGGGCTCAAAGTATTTCAGAGCAGCCTCCAGGAATTTGCCCAATGAATCGTCTACCGGTAGCAAAAGCACGACATTGACCAAACTCGATTAGGTAGCAAACTCGCACACCTTCAGGAGTCCGGTTCGGCTGGCTTTGAACAGCTGCAGATGCAAATGAACGCACACGCTTCGGTCAATTGCCGCCAATTGAAGGCCGATTGAAGCGGTAGCTGAAAGGCGCCCAAGTAGCGATCAAGCGTACTTTTCGAAGCGAAGGGCAATGGAAGCTGCCGCTGGAAGCTGGTTTTCAAGTTGCTGAGACACCGTGTTAATCCAACGGAAATTTGGTAATTCCCATTGGGGATGACGACCCTTTACGACCAACAGGATGATTGCAAGCAAACCGACTTCTGCAACGGCGCGAAAGCAAGCCAGCCCATCGGAGATCATTCACAGCCTATCGCCAGTGAATCTTATGGGCCCAATCAGCAATAGCGGCAAAAGAGAACGTGGGCAAGGTGCAAGTTTTTATATACGGGGGTGGCCCGCCTCATCGAACCACGCAGAGAGACGGTCTCGAACGATTTTTGCTGCTGGCACTCTGTTCTCGATACACGACAGGCTTTGCCCCACAGCGCTTCTCCGCCAAGTAGGCATCATCCACCTGCACCCTTCCCCTCTGAGGGACATATGGCCGCCCATCACGTTCTTTCATTGCTGCATGATCTGTTCTGAAGCAACCATGCCGTGTCGGTAATTTGTTATTAAGTTCACACGAGAATGAGCCTCAGAAGCCTAGTGAAAGGAGATTCCTGTCTTGGCTTGGCCGACGAGGTAGAAGGCAAGGAAACCAGGCTGGTTCAGAGGTAACTTTGTTGCCTCCAAGATGGTACCGGCCGTGGAGGTGGCTGATGACGACAGCTCGCACTGAACTAGCGACTTGTTGGCCGCCTAGCCAATGAATGGCCCGTACTCCTTGCCCTCACAACGTGGGCAACGTGAAACCATCAAGGCCAGCGCGCCTGTTTTCCAGGGGAACTTCACATTTTTGCTCGGTTCCGTAGAGCCTCAATTAAACTTGGGCAGCGACAGGCTGGCCTGGAACTGGATCCGATTCATAGCCAATGGCAGTGACGACTGGTATTGCTACCCAGCCTAGGTCCCAAAAGGGCTTGCCTGCGGAGCTTTTGCTGCCCTAATAAGTGCCAAAGACTTCACACCAGCACTTCGGTGCCGAAGAAGCGTAGTCTTCGGCAGACTGCACGCTTGGCCAGCGTCCCCTGGTGGTGAGCATCAGTTCTGGGACGGCAAATCGCAGAAGGCCTTTGAAACCCCCGCTGCTCAGCGAGCGCTCTGATCCTGTTCTCAGCTTTGGCCGGGCGGCCGTCAATCGGATCCGGTAGTTTGCTGCGACGTGCCTCCTCAAGCGCTTCAAGTTCTGGTCATCCATGTCCTTCAGCAACAGGCTGGTCATCGCCCTGGCCTTGTCGGCATTGACATGGATTTTGCCTGCTTGGCCCACCGAGTCCACGGAAATCTGGCGGGGCAACTCCAACCCCCTCTCGAAAATCCGGGGCTGATCGTGGCGTTCTGGTAGGACTGAGGAAGTAGTTGTTGCAGGCCTCGGTGTACCCGATGATCCCGGCGAAAGGCTCTTCAGGGCCGATGCCCCTGAAACTCCTGCCTTGCTCAGGGTGGGCAGCGCCTCCTTGCCGCCGCCGACAGTCGCACGTATTCTCTTGCAATTGGATCGGCGCATCGCGATCGCCAGACCAGGCCCCAGCTGTTCAATCGTGACGTTGGCCGCGTTGCAGGAGCCAGGAAGAATGTTCCAGCCCTCCGCAGGCCTCCTCGCTTCGGTGGCGAGATCCGGCCCCCGCCCCCCAAAAAAAAAAGGCGGGCCCCCCCCCGGGTTTTTTTTTTTTTTTTCCTTGCGGTTTCCGAACTGTTTGCGCACCACCAGTGCAACTGGGTGACCACCGCCACGTCCAGCACCGGCAGGGCTGTTTTGAAGAACTCGAACGTTCCATCAGCGGCCAATCACCAGCCACCATCCGACAAGCATGGGCCACCCCAGGCCAACCTCCGTGGCGGCCAGATCCATCCCCTTGGCAAGGGCATACAGCAACGGCAAGCTGACCAGCTGCGCTCAGCTTGCAAATGAGCGCAGCTGCAGCTGTGCCTCATTACTCCTTTTTTGCCCCAGAATGGATCAATCAGTTTCCGTCGCCAGCATGGCCCTGCGCTCAGCCGCGAGTTCCCCGCCATCCCCGGAGCAGAGGCCTGGGGGACACCTACAGCGAAATGCCCGCGGCGCTGGTGTCTCATCCGTGCAATAAGTCGTTGCGACAAAGCGCGCGCTTCATCTTAAAGGTTCACGGAGACGCAGTACACGCGCTTGTAGCGGGACGAGTAGGAGTTGATAAGTGCCGAGCTGAAAACGGGAGGCTGGGCGAACTGGGAGGCGACTTTGGCTGATGAAGCACGGACCAGCTTGCGGCTGCATGGCCTCACGTCCAAGCTCGGGCGCCGGATCCGCGAACTGGAGGACACCGTGACAGCGATGGTGGGCTGAATTGATGAACGTGAGCGCCAGACGGCTCTGGCTGGTGGAAGATGTTCAGGGCGGCTGATCACCCAGGCACCGTTAGAGCGCATCCAAATGGCCGCCTAACAGACTGCTGGAGCATCGAGCATGAAATCGCGTCGACAGCAGGGCTCTGCGAACTCACGCCGCGCCAGATCAACGGCACTTGATCAATGAACAGCATGAGCGCGGGTCCATCCGAGAGATGTGTTCCGATCTGCTTGAGCAGAGCCTATCCAGAGAATTGCCGGTATCACGAGATAGACACCGGTGCTCTAAGCACGCTGGGAGGCGCATGCATCACAACGCTCAGAATGTGAAGCCCTGAGCCAGCTGCACGATCCGCCCAGATGTTCTCCTTTTCCACGGCGCGGCCAGGCCTGCTGGGCCAAAGGCAGCTTTCTCAAGCTGTTCGGTGGCATAGCCTCAATGCAGCTGTGCAAGGCGCAACGGGATCCAACAGGGCTACACCAAGTGAACGAGCCTGAGCTGGCCAGATTTCTTTGGCGGAACCCCGGTTGGAGGCCCCCACCGCCCACTGTCGCAATTGGAAGTCGTGCTATCAGCAAAAAGGAGGCTGATTGCGTTGCTGCGGCAGTTGTTGGCTAAGATGGCTGGTGGTCGCGTCGGCCTCCAGCTTGTCCTTGTGCAGTTGAACAAAAGCAAACGCCCTTTTCTTGCCGATAGAGCTGCACGGAGCGTTCGATCTTGGACGCCGCAAACCGAACAGGGGAACAGAGGGCTCATCGGTTCGAGGCGTCATCCCCTGGCTAGCGGAACAGGGCGACAGAATCTGATCTGATTCATCTCTTGATCGCCGCTTGGCGGATCAGTCAGAGCGGAACGCGGGCGGCCGGGCGATGGCTGGGCACTCAGAATTCCCCCTGCCATGACCCTCCTCCGTCCTTACCCGCCGCTCCAGATGATGCCGGTCGCCCCTCTCGGGAGACCGCCTTGCAGGTGGTGACCCACTGCGGCTGGTCAGCACAGCATCGCCCGACTCGCACTGGTAGTCTTGGGGTTGCCACTGCCCAATGCTGCAACCGCTGCAGGTTCTTGAATGCTGCGGCGCGGCTGTCATCCCACCAGGGCCTCCTTGCCGAGGTAGGTTGGCAAAGGCGATGGGGTTGGGCTCGAAGGGAAGCTCGCTGCGGACAGGGGCGCAGCAACAGCCACTCACGCCAGTCGAAGTGGGATCATCTGCTCACTAGGGATGGGGTGAATGGGGAACGCAAAGCTGAGGTATGGCTCCACTCTTTTCAATCATCCCCCAGATCACCACTCCCGCTTCAAGGCCGCTGGTCATTCCATCAAGATGGTGGGCTCGATCGGCGTGGAATCAATCCCTGAGTGCTGGCCAAAGCAAGAGTCACGAACGCGATCGATCCAACATTCGTCTGCTTTTTCTCCTGCTGAGCATTGAATCGTTGTGCACACAGCCGGGGCCGTTTTGTTCGTCGCGCTTTGTCCGACAAAATCGTGTCGTGATTGCGCCCGCCGGCGGGATGCTCTGACACCGTTCGCTTCCTGCTTCGGCCTGCTGGCTTGGCTGGATCCTGCTCGAACCGACCACGCCGCGCGGCATTCTGGCGATCACTTGGGCGACAGCCAGGCCCACTGACGCGAAGAGCTGTGCCAGCGCCATCCCGCAGCCGAGCTCGCCGCGGCCGATCCCGAGCTGGAAAGGGCTGGCTGGCCCAAGGTGCTCGCCGGCATCGACGAGCCGGTGCCGCAACCGCCGCTGATCTGGGCGGCACGCCTCTTCCGCCGGAGGCGGGTCTGGCAGGAGCTGACCCTGATCCCGCCGGCCGCACGGTGACTATGCGAGCTGCGCCGCCGTCTGGGCGAACTTCCGCTCTCGGGTGCGGGCCGGTGACCCCAGGCCTGCGGGCGCCACACCGCGGCGAGGTCGCACCTGGCCATTCCTGCCTCACCCACGCCCGCACAGGCGGATCTGGACCGCGCTCATCTGGACACAGACGCACCGGCTTCCCCTCTGGGTAACGGGAACTTACCCAAGCTGGGGCCTTGATGCCAGCGAATAAATAGACAGCTGACCTCTAATTGGATTGTGGATGACTGGTCTCTAGTCCACGATATTCAATTGGAACATGTAATGCTCCGTATAGGAGACAACTAGGGGCCATATCGACAGACACATGGGAGTGACCAACCTTCTCGGCTGATCGACTGGCATGCCATGGAAAAGCTGCTCCCTTACATGCCCGCGGCCCAGAGTAATAGCTGCACTAACTCTAAAGAGCTTGAGATCCATGAGAGAGAGGTTAGGGTCCTTAGTCCGTTGCTGAACCCTGCGCTGGCGTCAGAGAGCGCTGTTCCGCCACGGCGCGTTGTGGGTGTCCGCGCGGGGCAGTCGCACTGGCCGAGTTACAGAGTCTGGTGGATGACCGGGCTGCCCCAGGACGCGTGACGGCGCCGCCCTGCCAAAACAGGAATCCTGGCCCGATCCGCCTGGACCTGCTGGTTCGGCTGGCAGAGCCTGGAGGCGCGTTTTCGGCCGCCAGCGGCGGGTGCCTTGGGGGCCCCCGCACCTCGATCTTCGCCTGCTCTGGTGTGGTTGCACGGCCACAGCCGCCGATAGGGGTCGCCGCTCCAGCTGGAGTCTGCCCCACCCATCGCCCTGCGCCAGCGCAACCTTTCGTGCTGCGCCGGCTTGGCGGCGATCGAGCCAGGGCTGGTGCACCCGGGGAACCCAACAACGGCCGCCGCTTTGCTGCAGCAAGCTGCTGGCGGCTCCAAGGAGACACCACCGCAGCTCCTGCCTGGTCGCACCTGGCTGGCCTGAGTGGGGAGCAATCGCTTCTGGAGGAACCCGCGCCGCTACGCAGGCCGGTCATGCCTGGAATCCCCTCAGCCCCTGCTCCCATGGCTCCGCTGCCGCCCCCCCGAGCCGTCCACACCACCTGGAACACCACGGCGGCCCTGCAGGCCCGCAAGATCCGTTTCGAGGCTCAAGCCGGGGGTGCTGCCGTGGGGGTGGAGGGCACCTACGGGATCATCCGCCACCCGGCGCCTCCCTGGCGGTGCCGTAGCTCGACGACGGCCGGGTGGTGATCCTGCGCAGTACCGCTTCGCGGTGGGAGCCGCATCCTCGAGTTCCTGCCGGCACCCTGGAAACGCGGGCGAAGACCCTCTGGTTGTGCAGCGCGAGCCCTGGGCGAGAAGCCCGCTTCAGCGCCGCCCGCTGGGACTTCGCTCGGCTGATGCTGCCCTGCCCCGGCTACTCCGACGCCAGCTGATCCACCTGTTCCTGGGCCGCGAGCTCAGCGCCTGAGCGAGCGGCCCCCCGCGCCGACGAGGAACGAGGAACCTGGAGGTGCTTGCTGATCGAGCCCGCCGCCCTCGATGCCCGCCTTGGCCAGTGGCGATGGGCCCTCGATGGCAAGAGGCGTCACCGCCTGGTTCCGCGCCCCGCCAGTGCTCGGCCCTGTATGGTGCTATCGCTCATAAGCCCGGAAGGGAGCACGGCTCGTGTCGCTGGTGGCACCATGGCCGTCGACCTGCGCCTGGCCGACAACCTCGGGCCTGGGCAGCCTCGCGGGTCGCCGAACGAGACGGTGAGGGAGTATATGTTGCTGTGAATCCGCCTGCCTTTCTGGATCACTGGTCGATTAGGGTCGCTCCCCAAACGGTTGTGTAGTGGTCGATCCGGCCGACGCTGGCCCCGGGCAGCGGATCAATACAGTGGGCGGCGGGCTGTGGTTTCCTCGCCGAGAAAGCCTGCGCGAAACCTCCAGCCCAAGGCTGGCGCGCCGCCGGCCAGCCCAACCTGCTGGTGGCTTGCACGTGACCCCGTCGCGCTTGGCTGCCCAGGCTTCGCCGCCACGATCGGCCGGGGCGTGGTGGCCTGGAACGGGAAAGTGGAGCCGGCCCGGGCCGGGAGGCGCGACCGCAAGTGCCCGCCAACCCTGCAGGTCCGCTGGCCCGGAAAGTTGCTCGGGGACTGGGAAACGCTGCTGGTTCCCCCGATAACCCTCACACCGGCAAGTTGGGCGATCCTATGGGTCTATGGCCCCTAAACTCGGCGCCGCTGGCGGCAACAGCTGGAGGAGAGGCCCCCGCCGCCACACTCACCCCCACCCGGCGGCCCAGGGCCTGCAGGATCTGGACGCGGCTGCGTCAGGGCTGGAGAGCAGCTGCCGGCGAGCCGGCCAAGGCCTTGAGGATCTGGCCAACCTGGGTGCAAGCCTTCCGCCGGGCGCCGCCGAATCTGCGCCTGCCGGCCTGGGTGAGGCCGGCCCGCCCGGAGAGCAGCCTGGAGGGCTTCGCCATGGCGCCTGGCTCAACTACGACTTCCGGCCGCAACCTGCCCGGCGAAGCGGGAACCTCCGGCTTTCAGCGCCGCCCCTGGCGGCTTCGGCACCCCTCAGTCCCCTCAGGCCTGGGCCGGCCCGCCCAGGCGATGAGACCGGCCGCCCGGCAGCGGAGAGCAGCAAACAGGCGAATCACCGTCTGGGAGCAGGAGCTTGGCCTGGCGCGAGTTTCACCAGCAGGCGTTTTGTTTCCATTTTCCCGCCCTGGCGACGGCGCCTACGGCCCAGTGCGCCAGTTTCCCCTGGGAAGAACGATCCTGTTTCGCTTCGGGGCCTGGTGCGAAAGGGCCTCACGGCGTTGCCGATCGTGGAATGCGGCGATGCCGTCAGCTCAACGCCAGCGGCTGAATGCAACACGCTGCCGCATGATCGTCCCGCCTCCTTTTTCCCTGGTAAGGATCTGAATCATCGACTTGGCCGCTGGGGGAGCGGGGCCTTCATGGAGGGCCCTGGTGGCGGCGATCTGGCCGCCAACAACGGCGGCTGGCAAGTGGAGCGCCAAGCAGCGGCATGGACCCCAAACCGTAAC
>Ga0163217_1068809_pt1 | contig 10063 bp, 3 predicted proteins | sample SynspAceP_FD_185933 | JGI IMG/M metagenome (GOLD analysis project Ga0163217, IMG submission 185933) | Saline lake microbial communities from Ace Lake in Antarctica - Synechococcus sp. Ace-P (PacBio error correction) | ecosystem: Environmental > Aquatic > Non-marine Saline and Alkaline > Saline ...
AAGAAAGGGGAAAGAGAAGGGGAATTTTGGTCCTTTTAGCAAAAAAAAACAAAATTTACAAATTCCCCGTTTTTTTTGGAAAAGCCTCGAAGTCCAATTTCCGGGACTTGAAAACCCACCTAAATCCCATTCTTTTCAGAAACCTGATTTTTCAAGAAAAGAAGAAGGAGGTGATTTTAAAAAAAATTTAAAAAAAAAAATCCCAAATCCTCTGACCCGAATTAAGTTTTCTGTTTACGATTGGAAAAGCCCGCGAAAGAGCTAACGGGTCAGTGGATTTTCTGAAAATTAATTCAGAAAAAAATATTTCTGGATTAAAGCAAGGCCGAATTTTTGGTTCATTGGTGGGGTCCATAAATGGCTTCTCAGAGGCAGTTTTTAAACCAACGGCCGAATGCCTAAAAAATTTTCCTATCTCAAATGACTTTTTTTTCACAACCAGAATTGACGACCAATCAATCGAAACAGCTCTACGCGAGCAGTTCACGCAGTTAGACGTGAGAATGAAGCCCAGAGCATCACGAATCGCTAGGAGTTACCCCCATGTAATTTTTGATAAATATTGTGTTTTCAATGTTACAAATTTTATCTTAAATATTAATTTACTTACCATGGGCTAGTTATCCATGAAAAAATCAATCCCCTCAATCGTCCTTTTTATCCTAGCACAGACAGTCATGGTCTGGGCAAGGAGAGGCCTATTGTATTTTGATTTGAATTAAAAATTGAAATCTAAATCGAGCAGAATTTTTGGAAACAAGGGCAACTGTCCCCCGCTACAAAGTTATTTTCCGAGCGATAGATGTCCAATCCGGAATTGCAAGATCAAAAAAAGGAAAAGGAACTTCTAACTCGATTTTAGATAAGAAAAAATTATGCCTAAAAGGTAAAAATAGCCCTATGAGAATCAATTTTGAGAAACCTCAATAGAAAACTTTTTCATGAAATAAGGAGCAGCAATTCTAACATTTCACGCTATGCTTCAGGACGGAAAATTTGACTGCGGTAAAGTTGGCTTCAGCGGCATTAGGGTTTATTGTTTGCGGATGATATCATTTTGAATTATAAAATTGTAGAGAGACTGATTTATCATGTTTCAGTGTAGTTTTGATTTTTGATGATCAGGATATAATATTTGAAACATACACTCCCCTATTGGAGGGAATGATCAGTCGCCTTTTTTTCTGAAGTAAGAAGCCTTATTTTGCAGCCTATAACCCAACATAGAATTCGCACTTTAATCCATCATCAAGCGATTGGGAGATCCAACCAAGCACTGAATGAACAACTCAATTTTTTAGAAAGTCTCGCTGCACAATTAGCAGGCTTACAATACACAATGATGCTATGCACATTTTCAAATCAGCAAAGTTTTTACTGATGCCTCGAAATCAGTTGACAAAGTTTAGTACTTATCCCATCTGATAGAATTAAAGATTTGAAAGATTTAAGCCGATTGAGGCAAGGCCTACAAAACCACTGGTCGAGATATTAAATAAAAATAGCTTCCATTTCTGCTATCAGCCTCAGTCTTCTTCCCACTGTCACCTCAAATGAACAAGAAGACCATTAAAAAAACATTTTTATGATTAGTAACGCATAACTGGCTTTCAAAAAGCATGTTAAAATGTTTTCTTAAACAATATTCTTATAAACCCTGGATCGACTTTTAATCAAAAAGAGATTTTAAAGTCCAAAATTAGAGGATGAATCAGTTTGTTCCCTACGACTCCACATAACTATATTTCTCAAGAATGAAGCTAATATGGATGACCTCCCGGCCGTCGGACGTTTTTATGGGAAATCTCCTCAGGTTCGCATCTCGAATGGAAATAATTTTTCCCTCAAAAATAAATCATATCCAGCAAGGAGGAAATTGAAGTCCGATGTGAACCCTAAATTATCAATCTAATGTATCTCCCCTTGATTTGATTCCCTTTTTCATCTTGCATAGGTATCACTTTGCCCACTCTGAGCATCTTCTTGGCTTTCTTTCCCTCTCTGCTTGAAAGTTGGGATAGAATAATTGTCTTCGCTCATCGAAATAATCTCCAAAGCCATTATCGAAGTCTAAAAGACCTGAAAAAACATCCCTACCACTTACCTAAAAGTGCTTCCTCAAACTTTGGAAAACAGATCTGATCCTACAAAAATAGAAGGGAAGCATTTCGGGAAACATTTTCCCTAGTCATTCCCTGACTCGCCGTTACGCTTTCAGTTCATATGAATATACCGATAACCTTATTTTTTACTACTGACATAGATTCAGGATTTTATTTGATAAATAAGTAGTCCACCTGCCCAACAAAGTTCTTCGATCATAGCCCTGGCACCAAAATATTGATCATGGTTTGATTTTCCTAAAAAACCACTTTAGTTTAGTGTATTGTACATACTTGGAAACGAGCATTGACTCCAGCTAATTTCCGAATTGCCAATCTCTAATAAGGAAGGAACTAGATCTACTATATTATTTCTAAAAGTCTTTTGAAGGCTTCTAGCGGTAATATAAAAATCTAGGTTGTAGGTCAATTCGTTCCATCTGAAATCCGATTCGATTCATCTTATGCACCCAGCAAATTCCACGAAAATTTGATTACTCGCCGGACATTTTCAAACACCTAGACTTGAACCATTATGAGTAGACACACGATCGACGGACTGATCAATGTATGTACCAAGTTGCAATTACCCTGAATATCATTTCGAATCTCTTGACCTGTCCTGGTCATCTCAGAACTGATTTGGAAAATTAGGCCCAGGCTTTTTAAGATCCAATCAAAGGGAAAATTCCAAATTAAAAACCCCCCCGATCTGGGTAGATCATAAAGTCATTGAGTCGTCGACTATCCAAGGTACCATATTCCCCATAAAATTCGAAATGGCCTTCTGCCACTTAGCCATCTAAAAATCCAGCGCTAAACGCTGCCTTGTTAGTCTCGATCGGATCGTAAAATTCCGGACCTTTTCGACAATTAAATACTCGCAAACACATCACTGAAATCTGTGAATGTTCTGATCTATAGAGATGATTGGTAGAACCATACCCCCCAGAAAAAAGAACCAGACCGCATTGGGTTTGATACTAAGGTACTATCCAGAGAGAAATCTATCCATCTTCTGTTTAGGATAACAGCCCCTGGATCTGCTTGAGTTAATGAATCTGGCAACGGAGGCAAATGTTAGGTGGACTTTAAAAACCCAGCGATTATTTGCCCTTCAAAATGATCCAATTTTTGGTGTCAACTGGCTTCCTTGTATCGGCGGTAAAAATGTAAAAAATCCGGGCAATTATCAAAAGCAAGGAGCTTCTCACCATTTCCCGGCCCCACCAAAGGTTTTCAGTTGAGACCGCCTATTGAGTAACTCTTTGAAATTTGTATTGCGAAAGCTCGATTGCCCTAAATAAAATTTATTGTACGCTTTAGTGCCAATCGCTCAGGTGGATCGATTTCGGTTTCATGTACTCATGTAACAAAGAACGTCGCCTGATGCGCTGCAATAGGAAAAGCCTAAAGTCTCTATTCTGGGCCATTCAAAATCTCAAAGGGCTGAAGCTGAACTAAACCTTTAATTCTTGCATATGCTCTCCATTATGAATTTGAAACCGCGATTCGAATAAAAGCACCATCGTTATCTCACATGCATAGTCTGGAAATCATATTGCAACCGATAACATCTGTAAAATCAAGAATTTCCCTGACAAAACCCTCAGGCCAAACCTTCTAAGAAACGGAAGTGTCGAAATCTACAATGGTACTATCCAAATCAAAACATCTTTTACCCCAAAAGCTTCTGTGGATACAAAGGTCGTATCATAAAAGAGGACAATGAGTCAACTTTGCCAAGTAACTGCCGCCTCTTCTCAGGTAATGCTCCCAACAGGATGCCGATAGAATATGGTCTGTGCTGAAGTATTGGAGAGTAACCCCAAAAAAGAAAAGTGAAGCTAAAAATCCTTTTATAACTCTTGCGCCACATATTCCAAAAGTTTAGAGCCTCTACTGTATACCGCTCAATGACCACGATTCGCCCGCAACTGGGTCCGGGAAATTAGCTGAAATCAAATAGTATCTAATAATATCTGACTTTCAATACCACCATGTTCTAGCTATTTTAGAAATATGTAGCGTGTGGTATTAATTAGAAAGCTCCAAAAAGACATAATCCAGGCTGATTGATTCGTGTACCTTCCGCTTGTTAAGACAATTTTGTCTAAAATAAAGTATGCGGATAAGATGATGACAAGCAATAGGTGGATACACAGGGTGAATTAGAAAAGTTGTTCTAAAAACTCTCTTATATTGCCAACCCAAAAAAACAGAAGTCCGGTCCACCAATACTATCACTTCGAATTTCGTCCCCAGCTATCAGAATCACAGATATCGATTGGATTTTAATACAGGTTGTGCGGGCGGCAATTTCGTCTATAGTGACCGCCCAACTCCTCATATGGTAAGAGCCCGCGACTGTGTCTCTGGAATAGTGAAAACTTCCATTTTCCAAAGTTTTTTCCAAATCTATGTTTGAGAAATTATTTGAAAGACTAATTCACTAGACTCCAACGTATCCGTACAAGAATTCCTATTACGAATAAAAGGTGAGCAGAGAGAATAATACACTGAACCTTGACCGATATTTAAAACCATCATTAAGCATCAACATTTTAAAAAAAACAAGAAACCGAAAAACCATCCATAAGTTAGTAGAACTCAGGCCTGCTATTGAATTAGAAAACCAAGTAATATTCTTATTTTTTAAAAAAAAACGATAAGAAACAGCCAAATTTTACCATTGTTGCTGGCACGAACCGAATTTCCATGAAATCCACCAATCATTCATCGCACTTCAAAAGCAACAAAAGAGAGAAAATCTTCAGTTTAGGCTTGTCCCACACCGGGCCCAGCATTACATAAAAAGTGTCTGGAGACTTTTTGAAGCAGGCTAAATTACCCCCGTAGCCTGATGCTTAATGCTGGCGGTGGAGGTGGCCACTCAAGCGAGTCAAACGCAGCTACAATGGTTGCTTTTGAAAAAGAACTTTTGAAAAAATCGCCCAGATATTGTTCTGTAGTGGGAATGTCACTAGCCAATACTAGCGCTCTATTGCCGCCAAAACTTCAAAATTGAGGTCGCACAATGTCGAACGCGGTATTCGGTCGTAGACCTCACCCATGCCCCCGAGGAGATCAAATCGGATTGACGGATAGAATTACGGACATTTTTTCACCACCTCAGAATCGCAAATGAAAATCTAGGAAGATGAGTAGCTGAGGAGAAAATCCACTACGGTCCGGAAATACCAATGATCGATACCTTAATGGCGCAGATGAATCGGTTTCCAAACCTGAAGGCGATTTTGAAGACTCTCGAAACAGGAAAATTACTCTTGTGATGACTATGCACAGACCTCTAATGTAGATCAAGAACACAAGCTCAAAGCTATGATCGATGCAAATCCTGAAGGAACAAGGACTTCCTATAATTTTTCTGTTCATCCGAGACACATCAAAAACTTAGAAAGCCCTCGGCATAAATGCTCCAAATCTCCTGATGGTGGAAACCATGGGAATATTTAGAATTCACTATTTAGTGAAAAAATGCAAAAGGAGTAATTACCGATTCAGAGGAATACGGGAGGAAGCCCTTCGTGATGAATATTTCCTGCATAACGCTCCGAGTAATACGGAACGTTGCGGAAACCATTCCATCTTGGCACCAACGAATTGGTAGGTACAGATCCAAATAAATTGAAGCCATATCTGAGAAAATTATGGCCCGGTTAACTGGAAAAAGACAAGAATCCCCATTGATGGAAAAAAACCGCAAAACGAAAATCGTAGCATTCCGCAAAAACTTACACAAATAAGCAATGAATTCGACTGAACGCGTTAAGTTCTTGTAGAACACTACAAGCTTTCAACCTCATCCAAAGGTGGTTTTTTCAAAGAAACATATCGCTCTAACTGAGACCCTTTGTCAAAACGTGACGGAAATCTCTGACTTCGATCTATTCTTATTGACTTCAGAAAAATCAGCAAGTTCACCGAATCAAAAAGTGAAGAATTATGGTACTCCACGAAAGGTAATAACTCACGGTACATTTACTCGATGACGGCTATCAAAAATTAAGCTTGGACAGTCAAAACAGATTCTGATGCCGTCCTTTTGGATTAATGAAAAGCCAATACAATTTTGAAGTCCGAAATAATCAGATGGCTACGCCTGTTCAGCGCGGTAAGCTCCAGTGTTTGATTCAAAGATTTGAATTACTTTCACCAATCGGAGTAACTGAATCAATTTCTGAACAGGTGGATATATCCCTCAAATTGACAGAAAACAAAGGCTCCCGATTGGAGCCTAATCATGTGATAGTGGTACTGTAGAATGAGACTGACACTCTCAATTCATTTTTACGCCGGAGCTAAACTCGTGAAGATCTAACATGGCACCATAGACTGAAATAAACTCACGCTTATCATTTAGCAAATATGCTAATACAAGCCAGCTTGATCGCCGTCCGCTCCAAAATGTCTTATTGAATCAAGTTTTAGCTATGGAAGGGAACTGTAAAAATTGTCAGTTGATTCCAAATCCTACAATATTTAGAGTTGACCTTGTACGTTTAGAAAATACCCGCTCCCATCCATGACAAGCTTTGGTAACGCTAAACCTGTATTGATAAATATACGGACTGACAAGCCAAACTTCTTGTATTTGTTCAGACTTCACCTTCAAGCACGTCCAATTGTCTCGACTAAATTCGATCAACATTTCTATCGTTGATTTCGGTACGTAGCGTTCTATTTCCATGAAATTTCAAACCGAGGAAGCAAACTAGGTTCTTTCTGAACTCAAATCTAATTCCCACAACTGTCCTTCCCACATTCTCGGCTGGAAAGAACCACATCCGAAAGAAACTGCACAATCAATCGTCTGCAAGAGATTATAAATGCACTCACCCGAAAACAATTTTGAACCTCTTTCTGAATAATTCCCACCTTAGAATCAAAGTTATGATCCGAGTGAAGTCAAATTACCATCCACAGATCACTTCTGATCCTCTCATTAGTACCTATCACTGGAATACCACCAAATAAAAGTCCTTCCAGTGATGATACCAAAATCTCCGGCAATAGATAAACTCTTAAAGAAGGTCTGCAATGTGTCTGAAGCAGATAATGCGTAAAAATTCCGACCGTTCTTAAGAAGCTGTAAATTAAATAAACTGTAGTTAAGGAACACATCTGAGACCTGCTCATGCACTAGAAACATCCCACTGCGACCCGCTTCAGCGCGATAAATCCCTACTATGCTTGTGTCTGTACGTTGTTGATCCTCGCAACTAGTTTTATTTAACCCAATAATCGACTCTCCCATACAACACTCGTCAGCTTCAACATTTAACTCACAGCTAGGAATTTAAATATCTCCGAGTCTGACACAAGTATTGACGTAACAACCTTACCAATGAACTATTAACAAAGTGCTGCACGCGAGGGCTGCAGCGTATTAGAGTACGTAGATCCCAGAGGGAACTATATTCTTGTATACATGTTTTTAACATTGCATATACGGCGAGTACAATGCGGCTTTCTATGTTCGCTCGGAACGCCAATAACTAAGAGACACTTCATCCTGAATTACTATCAAAGAAGACTACGTGCAATAAGGAATATTAGTGGGCAGAGACTAACACATACATATGGCAGGCACTACTACGGTGTGCGATACAGGATAAGGTGTTATGTCCTGGCATCTTGAATTACATATCTTGGAAGCGTTAGATCATATAGAGATGTAGGAATTGCTGAGTACATTCTATCACGCGTTTTACTAATTCTAGTCAACTCGAATAACAACCAACGCACATGGTCTTGCACGTGTGTACGATGATAGCGAAAACTATATGGATCGAATCTGATTTGGTTTGGAAATGAGTTACAGCAATCGAACGGAGTTGTCATGTTATTGATCACTTATTCTAACAAAGATGTTATACATTATACCATAATAAAATAAACGCTCTGCTAGCGCGTGCTAATGACGGAGTCTATAATAGGCTGAATTAGCAATGCTACAGAGATATGTACGGCAGAACGTGCCGCGGTGATCGAGATCACAGAAGCTGTGTACTAGTGCCTCTCCATAGGACAGTTGCAGAGCCAATAATATGCATTATCAATTAATGGTGCCAAAAAACATCTGACCTACTGGGCCTACTGAGTGAGTCGTATATAAATTAAATCAGAAGATAATTCGAGGCTTGCGTGCGCACAAGACTCTGACAGCAGTCAGTTTGATTACCAATGAAGTACGCGGAAAAACCAACACATAGGTATGATACTCGCCTTCTTACAGCCCAGTTAGTATGTAGCAGTATGGTAGTTTACGGTTTAAACTTGATATAAAGCCGTTCTATACGTACTGAGCTTGAAAAGGAAGCTGGATACGGGGCGGCCGGAAGCTGGCTCGCATTGTGCCGATCGGGCGGAGATGTGATCCCGAGCCGGTACAAACGGGTTTAATAGCGGCTCACTCTCTGTGGCAGAATGCTGCGGGTGCAATAACCTCAACGTTTCACTCCGACTGGGACCAGACACTTCGTTAGCATCGATGCGACAACATATATTGGATTTTCGCTGGAAGAACTGGAATTTGTTGGCTCGGGAGGCGCATAAGAATTTTCAGTTGAAAGCCCGTGACTGGCAAGAATGGACACAGAAACGGGTGGAATTGATAGACCAGGTTCCTCGTGTGTTTAGGGATACGTGCGGCGTCCTAGTGGCCATTTGATGAAGCTTTAGAAGAATTGCAATGCGGGTTTGGCCTTTTTACGAAGAAACCAGAGCAACGGCTTTTGTTACGGCATGCAGTCACCGGGTCATGTTTCCTGCGGGCATGTTGGGACGAAAAGACCCACATCGGAAGTAAGCCGCGGGTTGGCGATGTCATAGGATTCGGTGATGTGTGTATGTATTCGAATTGAGACCAACTGACAGGTGGTGATCGGCGGGGCGAGGCGAAACGATGAGGACCCGAGACGTATGTTCCCTTCGATAAAGCAGAGGCAAGATCCGGTAAGTAGCCAAAGTTTCGTGGTGTCTGATCTATGATTGGGGGAGGCGATGTCGAGAGTATAACCCTTCGCAAAATTGCCTATTAAAGTGATGGGCAAGTGTTATATAGACCGAGGGGACAGAGTAAAGGGGAGGCTAACGGGACGGAAGGAGAAGCATAGAGACGCGCAGGTTAGATAGATCGTGATTGGGCGAGTCTCCTGCGTCCTTGTGCTGGGCAGGCAAGCTGTGGGCAGCAAGGATGAGTTAGTCTGGGAGGCTGTGCTTCGTTGCACTTACGTGTGCGTGAGCGCTTGGTGGGCTTAGTTCTGTCACAGTGGATAGAAACCAGGAGAGTAGTTAATTCTAAAGCCCAGTAACCCAGCCTATTGCAGGTTCATTGTTTTTATGGTGCAAATGTTACTGAATTGAGCGGCAGGTACGCGAGAATTAGGAGCGGTAATCCGGGCGGAGGATTAGCGCTGATTACGACGAAAGCATGTGAGTGATATCGTCAGAAAAGTAGTAGACGCTTATATGATAGTGATTGCGATGTAAGAAAGGGAGTCTGCGGTCAGTCGCGAGGGATATATGGAGTGTCCAACCACGCTGAGTGGATGCTGGTGAGATTGTAGTGGAAGGGAAACTCGATTCATGCAAAGAGGCCCGACGGGTTCGGTCTGCCTGAAGGCGCGCAGGAGGGGCGGCAAGGCGTCAGTCATTTAATACAGGGGGAGGAATATTGTCGCATGAACAGAGGTTCCGGTCCTGATGGCCGCCGACGACGCAGAACAGGCGGGAGAAGACGCGGCGCAGTGCCACAGGCCGTCAGACGCAATATTGCCAGCATGTGTCGGCCGCTCATATTGCAAGCGGTATTTGATTTTGTTGGCAGCCGTCCTATGTGATATCTGGATCGCTTTGGGCTGGTCAACGGACGGGCTTGCACTGCAGATGGGTTAATCCCGCCCTTCAGTGCGCCGACCGTCGATGGCGTCGTCACA
>Ga0163217_1055517_pt1 | contig 10062 bp, 7 predicted proteins | sample SynspAceP_FD_185933 | JGI IMG/M metagenome (GOLD analysis project Ga0163217, IMG submission 185933) | Saline lake microbial communities from Ace Lake in Antarctica - Synechococcus sp. Ace-P (PacBio error correction) | ecosystem: Environmental > Aquatic > Non-marine Saline and Alkaline > Saline ...
AAAAGAAAAAAGAAGGGAGAAAAAAATAAACGAACCAAACCCCGGGAAAAAGAAATTGGTTTAAAAATTTTTTTTGGGGAAAAAAAAAGTTTTTTTTTCCCCCCCCCCCCCTAAAAAAACAAAGGTAAAAAAAGAAATCTTTTTTTTTAAAAACTGAAAGAATTGAGGTAAACAACCCCTGGGCCCCCTGTTTTAAAAGGAGAAATCAAAATTTTCCCGAGAAAAAATGGAAAACAAGGGGCCACAATTGGCCCCTTCCAAAATTAAGGCCATACTAACAAAAAACCGGTAAACAGAATACCCGATAACTTTGGATCAAAGCCTGAAAATCTAAAAGGGTTACCAGCAATCGAAATTTTTTTTGCCAGAATTTTTTTTTTTAAAGAAAATCAAGGTGAGGTTTAACGTTTGGTAGAATTGGATTTCCCTCGAATTTTTTAGGCATCATCGAAGAATATTTTTATCCCAAGAAAGGGTAAGTCCCATGACCCACAAAGGTTGGCCATTTCTTCCAGCCTAATATCAGTGGAAAATTTTTAGAATTATTTTTTACGGTGAAACTTAAAAGTGGGAATAAAGAAATTTAATTGTACTCTTAATTACCGCGGGCCGAAGGGAATGGGATTTAAATGGGAATTGGGTCCCACAAAGGAAATGAAAGAATGGGCACTTCGGCGGCATTAAATACCGGTATTTGATAATGGCACGGCCCTATCGCGTGAATCCCCAACATGAAAGTTCTTGTATGAAAGCCGGCATAACTCGACCTAGCTTACCGTATTTCATAATGGAAGGTAGGAGGCAATAGCAATTAATCATTTAGGCCTTTACAAAAGGAAATCAAAGATAAATATCCTATGGAATATTATGGAGGCCGGAACATATGATGTATACCCACAAACCTTCCATGGAAAATTCAATAAAGAATGTTTCCCCAATTTATACTAATACGCATATCAAAAAATAATGGGACAAAGTATCGTCCCCAAAAAAATAATAATCCCTTTAAAATTAAATTTGGATTGGCGGGCCAATAATTATTTGGGACGACCAAGCTCTATTTCCATTCAAATCGCCATTTCTATATGTACCTGAATCAATTTTGCCCCAAAAAAATCCGGCACACTTTTACTGCCGATGTCTTGTTCAAACAGTGGTCGTCAAAAGAGATCAAATCTGGAAAAAGTATTTTCCGTTCACCAAATAAATGGTTTGGCATAGGCCTTTGCTTTCATTCCAAAGTAGTTCCCGTAGCGGTTACAAACCCCTACCAACTGGCAACAGTGTATCCGCTCTAGGGACTATAAAATAAATAGGCCCAATTGCTACCACTTAATACTCTACTCCAAAATTAAATTATTATTAAAAACTTGCACTGGCTAATTTTTTTTAATAATTTTATCCCAAGCGGCATTATTGCTTTTATTACCATAAACCACAACATTTCGTTTTTGGAATAGTCCCCCTGGGAAGAAAAGTCGGTTATCCGCACCAATTCAATATTGCCATTGGCCTTATACCAGAAAGGTATCTGCCATCAAATCGCGCCTGTTAATAGTAACCAATCATTCTCAACTTTGAAGATCCTTGGTTAAAAAGCAATAATAACCAAATACCCATCATTTCTAAAGGCATCTTTAACGCCTCCCGTTCCTATGAGGTCCTTTTCTTCCCAAAGAGGGATTGGACACCATTTTTCCATTGGCCCATGCCATTTTTCTTTAAAAAATGTTTTTTTTTTGGATGAAAATAATTTCCTTTTCCTGTTTTAAATTCATGCTTTTGATTTCACCCGGTAATTGGGGAAAAATCTAATTTCCAACAGACAACAACATTTTTCGTGTCCTACTTTAAAATCCGGGATTCAAGTTGAAGTCAAAAGAACTAAAACCTCAAAAGGAACTTTTGCTGATGTATCGAAAATAAAATGGGAAGAATAGATGAAATACTCCAGGAAGAAGCCCCGTACGAACTCCAATTTTTTAATTCCTTGCCCTCAGGAATAGTTTTCGGTTGTTTTAATAAGGTTTAAAATTGGTTCCATCTACACTATGGTCCCCATACCAAATGTGTACCTCCTGGATATTCATTAATAGGTAAAATCTGGATGAAATGTTCCCAAACGCTCTCTCATATCACGGGCAATGGAGTTGGAACTGACATTATCCTTTTTCGCCAATGTAAGCACATATACTCCGTGATTTAGATAGTTCCCGAATTAAATTTCAAAGTCCTACTGGGCCGTACCTTGCTCCTTTCTATAATGTTTTTTCCACCGCTGTAGGTAACCATCTCAACTGTCATGCGTTCGAACATTTTTTGGTGTAATTCCCCATAATCGGGTTCTTTGCCTCTGCCGTTAGTCTTCCGCATTCTTCGAAACCGCCCCACCCCTGGTACAGCAACAAATCCGGATACCCCAGGCACAGGGGCCGGCTATTGCCGCAAAATGGTCGGGGTAGGTAGCACCTGAAATACCATGTGCCATGCACCACCCATGAATGTCCAGTTAGGTAAATTTTTATTATTGTCCGGCTTAAAAAAGCTTTTACTAATCTGCCAACACTTCCATGCATCCATTCGTCCCCAATCTTCCCAAGCAAAAGCCCGAACGGTCTCCTATTCGTTTGGGGCAACTAAGTTCCCAAATTCCTTTTTTGCTTATAGGCATTCCCTGATTCACTGCCTTCACAGATGCCCATGTTACCGAAAGAAAAAAGTGCCTGCTCCTTCAGCAATTTCCGCTTTTTGTCAGTGGCTAGCGCTGTAATAATTGTATACTGTTATCAATATCACTTATAAAAGTTCTCTTATGATGTTTTAAAATTGGATTTCACATTTAAGGATAAAGGTTTCCAAATTGGAAACCAGCTGTCCATCTTTTGTTTCAACCTTAGATTTACCCTACCTGTGCGGTAGTGGATATCCAAGCTTGTAGACGGATGGAAAAAGGAGTTTTTATACACTGAAAGGGTGGAAATATCGGAAACCACGGTGGTAAAGTTCCCTTTTTCGTTCACCCTTAGCCACTAATAGCATAATCCTTGATCCAAATTTTACAGTAGCAATTTATAACCCTAATAGCGCCTTAATAATCCTTATTTTCCTCTATTAGGAGTCCGGAACCGTTTAAATCTCGAATAGTAAATTGACCGCGTTTTGGGGCTCCAAATAATCGCGCCTAAATTCTGGGAAAACGACCTACCTTCAACACGAAAACATAATCCCTTTTTTTTCAACTTTAATGGGAATAAAGGTTCCAACCATAAATCATAGTGATCGCCCTCATATGGATATCCGTTAATAGATGCCAATGAATGACCCGAAGCTTCGAACAAAACTCGTTTTTCTCTGATCCTGAATTATAGGTGGATATACAATAGCCAGACCTTAGATCCCTACGCAGAAAAACTACTGGTACTGTCTACCTTTATTTCGGTCGCATTTTAGTTCATGTCCCAAAATAAATCAATATCAAAATACCTCCCCCTTTATAACTATCTCCAGGGTTCATCAAGAATTGGTCAAAAACCGGGTCACAAGGAAATGTTTTGATGAAATTCAAAAAAACCGAAACTCCCGGAAGCGTTAAAGCCAAGGCCTTCAATTAAATACGTGTATCACACTTTTCTTCAATGAATATGCCTCCACCTTTCTTACCAAAAATAGGCTACAATATTTCCGGTTCGCTGTTGACAATAAGGAAATATATGGAACAATAAGTGAGCATCAACTAGAACAAAAGCGGCTTTTCTTACACAAATTTATCATGACAATAATTGATTATGGAAATAAAATATTAATTTCTATAATAAGTTCCCCAACACCAACCTATTTTAGACCACAACAAGCTAACTGAAGCTAAATGATGGAAATTATAATTTTAAAATCAAGACTGTTTGATTCTTAAATAAAGGACCAAAATATTGGCAAAAAAAAACCTTCGGTAAACGAAGGTGATTTTTTTTTGTTATGTATTAGAGTTTATTCCTTTTCCTTGGAAACTTCTTCGTTTCTTCAAACATCGGGCATACTCTGTAATACCGTGTTCATGTAGTAAATTAATACATTGAACGATCTGTTTTATATCACTGGCTAACCTATCCTCATCAATAATTTGGTAGCAAAACCTCAAACAAGTTAATTCTTCAATTTTATTATCATCCCTATGACTAACGGCGTTTTCCCCGCCCCTCTTCCTTTTCCCTAATCTTTTCGAACACCACTCTCAAAGGCACTTCTTTCTTCCAAGGTATAGATGGCTTAATCTCAGATAAGACAACTAACAATTGTTTCCTTAAAATAACGGTAATTTTTTACCATTCCAAACAGTGATTCGCACAAAAACCCGAACGCTCTGCGTCCAATAGTTTTTAAAAAAGACCTGGTTTACCTGCAATTGATAATATTTTATTAAACTCATCCTTGTTATTTTAATTTTCAGCGGCAAATAATGCCACTTTGTTTATAAAAGTAAATTGTTTGTAACGTGCTTTTTTCATGTTGGGAAAACGCAATTTCCTATTTCCACTTTTATTTTTCCCTTGGAAAATATTTCGATAACCTGCCTTTAATAACCGCTTTTTTTAGGGAGGACAATTTAATCGGTAAACAAAGATCCTCTATGTGTCGTTCATGTTGAATACCCTTGCTTAAAAGCCCATCAAAAGTTCCTTATAGGAATTGGAAATGTTCACCATAGGAAATAGTTATGGGTATCTTTTCTGGAGACACTCTTCTCTTACATTCGGAATACTAAGACATCCTTCCGTTAAAAAGCCCAATTTCCGTTCCTGTCTCTTTCCTCTATCTGGGCGTTGATAAAAACTTTCTTAAACCCTTTAAGCGCGGTCTTGTTCTTCCTCGGGTAAGGTCTTCATCATCTGAAAATGGCGTGGTATCCACCAAAAAACAAAACTAATAGGAAGTCCTATCTGGGGAGCAGCCAAACCCACCCCACTTGGCATTATACATAAGTTGTCACCACATGCTGGACAACACTCACCAATTTTCGGATAATCCTTTCTATATAACAGCGCTACTTTCTGAAGGTACCGGATTCCATATGCAACTATAGGATATCATACTATTATTTTCTATTTAAAATATGCTGAAAGGATTATTGTGCAAACTAATTTCCATCAACTAGGCTTATCCCTTCTTTGTTTTTTATTAATGGCCACTACTATCATGGTCTGAAAATGCCATTTTTAGAAATTAGAAGTAAAAAACGCTCATCTGTCCCTCTAACTTGGTAAATCTTTTGGAAAAAACACCTTCTAAAGGTTCTCAAAAAAGGCTTAATTAATTCTTCCTGATTCCGAGGGAGATTGTTTCATTTGCTTTTTGGCTCGCCTATAACCAACATCCTCAACATTCTCGTCAATTGACATACTTCCTTAGGAAATTCAAAAGTTGCTTTGTAATTAACAGTGGTTTAGGCCCGAGGCTAATTATTGGCAACTCATCCCGTTAACAGCTATTCCGTTCTTAAACCTCCAATATCCATGCTAAAATCCTTCCCACATAAAATTTTTTGCAAAAATAAAGAGATAATTGGTTATATGTGCAAAAAAACAAAAGGTTAATTACCTACACACTTATATTGCTAAATTGAATTATTAAAGAATGAAAAGAACTAAGAAAAACAATAGACAACCAGCTTGGGAAAATTCGTGAACTACTAAAGAAAATCCCAACCCCAAAATGCAATCGTGAAGTCAATAGATCTTTTGGATAACGGAAAATTGCGCTGTGCAGAACCTACCACGACGGTTTGGCAGATAAATGAAATGGGTAAAAAAAGCGGTAGTCAATAAGTTTACCAATTCAAAAATGGATAACCCTTGAAGCCAGGGATCTTTGAATTACCACGATAAAATGCCCTTAAAAAGAGGTTATGCTTGAAAAAAGGCCAATACCGCGTTGTTCCAATGCAGTTGCTAGGGCATGGAGCCATAATTCCGCAGGTACTATTTTGAATGCCAAGTTTATGTAAAATAAGGGGCATATGTAGACGAAGGGACAATGGTAGATACAATGGGCAACTGTTGGTAGTTGTGCCCAAATTGGAAAAAAATGTTTCATCTTAGTGGTGGTGTTGGGAATAGGAGGAGTAATTAGAACCATTACAAGCGCCTCCAGTAATTATAGAGGCACAATGCCTTTATAGGTTCAAGATGTTTTTTTTTGTTGAGTGTTTCGCCGTAGAAAAAGAGGCCGTTTTGGGTGCCAATGTGGTACTACAGCCTCAACAAAAATTAATAGATGTTACTGGAGACAAACCGGTAGAAAGAAAAGGTTTAGTAAACCGTCCAGATCGTTGTTTATTCCTGGTGTTATACCAAAAAAATTTCCAGCCGGAGAATTTCAAGTACCCCTGCGGCTTGATTTATTGGTAACCAGAAAAGAAAAGCACCAAAATAAAAAACTTCCCTTAATGAAATGCTTGAAGGGAAATATGATGTTGCTGTTTTAATATATAAACCAATGAAATCGATTCTTGTAGACGCTTGATACAATTTGTTACTGAAAATGGGAATGAATCACGATTTGGAAAAAAAATTATTGGACCTCCTTTTTCCAAATCATAAAATAATTTTAACAATGCAACCAACAATGATGTATTCCTATGGAATGTCAATATGCCTTATGAGTTTTAGTTTGGAACATAATCCCAACAAAACCGATAAGGCATATTAACCTTAAAATGTTGAAAATATACATTTAGAGTCAGTTGATGTTGGTATATTTTGAACAATAACATAGAGGCCGTAAATTCTGCCAATTTCCTTTGTAGGCCCATAAAAAACATATCATTATAAAAAAGAGGACGATCTCACCGAATTGCGGTCATTTCTCAAATAATTTAAGAATAACTCCCATCATGCGCCTATAACATAACACTTGAAGGAATTAAATAAAGGTTAAAGCGAAAGAATGCTCCCAAAGTGTAGCCAAACACATCTTTAACAATTGTAATATTGAGTAATTGGATTGAAGGAGGCAAACTTCTAATTGGGGATAAAAGACGGGGAGACACGCGACTTTTACCTTGGGATAATGGAATAATTGGAATGTCTCCATAAATCATGATCAGATAGAATAAGCTGGACGATTTTTATTCCGAAATTAAGAATCGCGGTTATAAGTAAAAGGAACTAGACACTTTGAAAAGTGGGTAAATGATGTTCTTTAAAAAAAAGGGTGCTAATTAGAATGATAAAAATAAGGAAAAAGCGCTTTTTTGGACTATTGAAAGGAGGCGGATTGTGTTGGATGTTTTTTAATAAAATATTCTTTAGACGGGAATAGCTACTGCAAATTGACAATAATAACAAAATTTTGTACCTAGCAAGGTTCCACAATCTTTTGGGAAGCCTAGCGTTTAAAGGTTTTGTTTACAAAAAAATTCCAGCGCTAACAGATGAGTAATCTTAACCCTATAGTATGGGGATTGGCACAGCGGTGAAGGATTGGGATTATCCTTCTAAGTGATGATAAGCGATAAAGCCTAAGACAACTACCTCTTGCAACTGCAAGTGTTTCTTTAAAATAGTACTGCTAACACTGCCGTATAAGTCAACATATCCCACAGGACAAGTGGTTTTGGGAAACTTACTTTCCAAATCGTCTCCCACGGAAATGGCTCCTATGTCCGTATTCATCCACTATTCGCCTGTTTGTTTTTATCGGTTTGGGGAATACTTCCATCAACATAACTAAGGCCCTAAACTAATTTCACCTTTCCGCGAATGGAATAATGGTAACCTGCCTTTTTTCCCTTTCTTAAGTTTTCTCAGTTGAAAACTCCCACAATTAAATGACCGCACATTTCCTTGGACTTTTTTTAGTATATTCAGAATGTCCCATAATGAAATATATCAAAACAACCCGCGGTATACATCTTTTTTATTAACTTTTTTGGTTCTTTTGTATGCTTTAACTTTTTTTATACTAGCGTATTTTCCCTTTTTTTTAAGTTTTAAGACTATATCTTTAATTGGTCAAAAAAAACAACTGATATTTTTAACGATCTCCAGCATCTCCACCAGGGCATCATCAAAAAATCAGAAAATTTACAGCTTATGGATAACCTTTAACTTTTCATTGGGATCACGTTAAATTTCCCAATTTTGCCATATTTTGAAGATAGAAAGTTAGTATGATTCGGTCATAAATGTTTTAAATCAGGGGATTAGTCCTAAACCAGCAAAGATACTAAAAAACGCTTGATTGCCAAGAATTTAATTATAAAAAAAAAAATAATTCAACTGGTATAAAAAATCACCCAAAACTAAGGAAACCTTAAAAACACGTTTTAATTAGTCATACCAATCACTGATAAGGAACTTATTAATTCAAAACAACAATTCATGGCTCTTAAAAAACCTTTCCCTAATATTGGGAGATACTTTAATTGTATATTTTTTGGTTTTATATAAATGGCAAGCGGGTGTAAATTCCTAACAATGATGACGCACTATTGTCTATTAATCCCTATCTAAATAAGTTGGTAAAAAAAACAGAATTACATGCTGAGATCAAAGAGAAAAAATATCCTGCTTAATCATCACTTATAATGAATTGGGGATATATTGAAAAATATTGATCCATTGAATTTGTGGATGAAATTATAGTTGTTGACTCGATAGCACGGATGGACTTACCAATTAATCTGAACAATCATCCCAAAGGTAAAAGTTTATCAACAATGAAATTTGAAAATTATATCGGCACAAACATCCTTTTGCATAAAACAAGCTACGTATGATTTGGGTCCTTAATTCTTGGGATGCCGATGAAGTGGTTTACCTGATAAATTAAAAAATAAGAGATCAAGTGTAATGCAAGGAAAGAATTCTGAAGCATTGTTGCCCTACTGGTTTTAAACAGGAAATTATGGTTTCAAAGCAGTCCCTCTTAGATTAGTGGTTTGGCAAACGGAATTAAAAATTATCGCCTTTTTAGAAAAGTAAAGCCAATTTGCCAAGGAGAAATATAGCATGAAAACCCTTATAGTCAGCGCGGTTCCTCCGGAATATAAAACATAAACTAGTGCACTTTTGTTACAAGAACTATGAGGATTAATAAAATATAAAATGCTAAAATAACGGCCGTTTAAGCAAGGAAGCTTCATAAAAAGAACAAATTCAACTTATCTTCTTCTTTAATTATAGACCTTTTTGGAAAATTTTCAATCAATTATATTATTAGGTTGGGAATATAGATGGCAAGAAAAGGAATTAACCATAGTGCTATTTAATGCCTTGGGCGAATTTTTGAAAAAGGTACAAGGAGCTTCACGTTTTTGGGTAAGAAGGAGAAATTAACTTATTTTTTTGGTCGAATCAAAGTTTGTAAATCGATTGCTACACAAAATAATGGCGTTGTAACTAATACCCTATTTACTACCTCAATTATTGTTCCAAATAACGGCTGTTAAAGGCTTATTCAATATTTTAGATTTTTGAAACCTCATCCCCTTTCGTACGCTATCCCACAACCTTGGCATTCTATCAACTCCTTGCTAACTGTTAAAACACCACACCACCTATTATACTCTAGGTAACCTCACAGCTACGTTTATTTTGCGCTATTCGACGTACCCGTTATCCAACAATCTTGGGATAATAAGTAACAGTAGATTAAAAGGTAATTGATAGTGCAACAGTTCCTCTCCTTAAAAAAAAATATAAACCCATTATTTATTATATCTTTGCCCCTCCCTTATCTTGCAATAAGGTTTATTGTTTAAAATAAATAGGACCCGGTCCCTTGTTTCTGGATTAGTCCATTAAATAAATAATAAAACTCATGAAAAATTGTCATTTAGCTGCAGGTATTGATCAGACGGAAACCGCATTTCCCGAAACCTCTAACCCCCTTAAAAAATGGAAGTGTATCATGGAGATGCAGGTAAACACAACCTGGATGAACCTTAATATTTCATGCATTAATGTTGTTCGTTGGTTTTAAGAAGGATCTAATAAATTGGTAACGCTTTCCTGAACTTACTTATATTTACAAAAACCCATTTTTTTGATCAGAACACAATACTTC
>Ga0163217_1086269_pt1 | contig 10062 bp, 7 predicted proteins | sample SynspAceP_FD_185933 | JGI IMG/M metagenome (GOLD analysis project Ga0163217, IMG submission 185933) | Saline lake microbial communities from Ace Lake in Antarctica - Synechococcus sp. Ace-P (PacBio error correction) | ecosystem: Environmental > Aquatic > Non-marine Saline and Alkaline > Saline ...
CCTTGATATGCCCTTTGGGTTTTATGGACATTAAACGTTTGATTTTGAATTTTGCCCAAACGGGACAACCATCCCGGAATTCCCCTGTCTGTGGGGTTGGCCACCCGCTTAGGGTTCTTAGCCGCGGGGGTCCCGTTTGTTCAAAGGTGGCCCTTTGCAAAGAAAAAAGATTAATACGGCAAGGTAACATGCGTCGGTCGGCGACAAACCGGTTAATTAGCTGCCAATCCTGGCTTGAGCGCCGGTAAAGTTAAGTCTTGTTATTTCTGTCCGTAATCTTATTTCTACTGTGTCTTCGCTATTTGATAAGTGTCCCCCCTGAAGTGTCGGTCCTGGAAGACTGGGGTCTTGTGAGATGCCCTTCTTTCAATTGTTTAAACGCCTTGGCGCAAAAATGAAGTGGGGCTGCGGGGCTAATCTTCCTGTTTTATAGTAACCGAGGAAGCAATCCTCTTTTAACGTCCTCAGCGCGCGAGAGTTTTGCTGCGTTTCCTACCTACTTTGGTATTCCCAAAGCACCCATTCGGCGTTTTCTACCTATTTATCACCCCGGCTGCCTTCAATGGAGCACGAATCCACATGCGCACCTGGTTTCGCGACTTCACTTGCGCCTCCGTATTGAAAAAATACGAGCAAAGTCAGGTGCGGTGCGTGGCACTCACAACGAAAGCTCAACGGCAATATATCTACAGCGGTACCCCCGAGCACTCTGTATCCCTTTGCCGCGTAGCCTGCGCCACATCCCCGTAGAAAACCGGCCTAGGCGAATGCGGGGCATCTCGCATGAGGCCGCCAACCACTGAAAAACGGAGATTAACTCGTCTTAATTCACATTTGTCGGTTTCTCCCTGTTGCCGGCCGCTCTCGCTCTGAGGCTACATGTCCCTGGCCCCTTGGAAAACCTCTGGACCTGGGTTTTGCCTTTCAACGCCCAATCTTGGCTGCCCGCACTATGGTAGCTTTCGCCTGCACTGGAGAACCCGAGTGGTCTAAACTCTTGCCCGTTTGGGCTGGCTGTCTCAGTGGTACTAAGCCATACAGACCGGTGCGGTAACGGCCAAATTGAAGCAATTCAATTAACTCGAGGCGCCACCGGCGGGGGGGTTTGTCTTGTGCCCCTTATTCAAGAGTGTCTCCTGCGTAAATTGGTTACATGAAAGTAGACGGATCACACGTGTCGGACGGGGAAAACGTACAGCTAACAGTTCACGGAGAGCAATGGCCCACGGAGAGGTGCCGCGCGCAATGCCTTCTCATGTCCCTGGGTTTTACCTCCGCGTGCGTCGTAAAAATCCTGGATTTCGATATGCTTATATCCTATGTATCCAAATGAAGATCACTATCAGTCAAATCTTGATCCTCCAGCAGGGGTTCGAGCATAGCGTATAAATGAAACCAGTTCGATCCCAGGCATGGCATATCCTCAGAAGTTTCTCACTGAGCGAGGAGGCAGGATAATCGGCGACGCGCCCTAATCCAACCCTCCCTCCGCGCTTCTGTTGGAACTACTAGAGACCAAAGACAGTTTTTTTTTCCGGGGCCTGGAATGAATTTTGCATAATCTATCACGTGCTACGAGTACTCCTTGTAGAGGCTGCTTGATCCCCGGGCGCTAGGCGGAAAGTCCTGCCATTGCTTGGCGAGAAGCGGTGTCGAAAGCGTAAGTATTCCACGTCGTCTGAAAATGAAAGTCAGCTATGGCTGATGGCTCGAACACCGCCACAGACGCCCTTGCACGTTGTGCCCAGATTCCCCTGGGATGACATGGGAAAGGTTAGAGCGTCCTTATTTTGAGTATACGTACACCGAAGCAGGCCAAGGGCGAGCGGTATCGTCTGATTCCACCCATCAAGAGCATTCAAGGTCGTGCTTGTGCGTAATTTCCCGTATTCTGCTATTCGGTTTTTGCCTGACGCAACATTCTCTGTCAATGTGGGCTCAGGATTAAACCTGCACGCCAGAGACCAGTGAATTTCTGGCGCACTATATCGTATCCTACAATTGAGACTCCACAACGCTCGAGCGTCTTGGAGGCAAAGAGCGCGAGCATGAATCCTCAGTATTCGTCAATCTCGAGACAGATCCTGGGAGTTATTGTGTCACACCGAGAGCAAATTCGAGTCAACTCGTGCGCGCCGGAATATATCGGGCTAATAAGCTATCTGAGAGGTCGCTCTCGTCTCTCGAGGGACACTAAACGCAGATTATGCGTGCGAGGGGAGTACACCCGAGTGCGATCTACACGGTGAGGGCCGTATCTGCCCGCGGAATCACATCTCACGCGAATCTAGAGCAGGGAGGTCACGGCACCACGCACGAGCAGTGCTATACACACGCACAGAGCAATGATAGAGCTCCACACAGCACGACTCCACTAAGTAAAGACACACCAGAGATAGTCGTCTAAGAATGTGGAAGCTCGGACTGAAGGGTTCCCAGTGCCATTTGAGTGCTGCACCGCAGATAGCCGCGGTGGGCTTCGGATTAACGGGTCCCCAAATTTTTAGGGTCTTCTGATGAGCCCGGGACGGCGTCGCGTTACCGGACACATAGAGCGTACGGATCAAACAAAAGCAGAATAAAAAAACATGAGACTCAGAGTACTTGCTTAATTGTTTGTCAACTCAGAGAGTGCTAGGAGTGAACACCGTGCACCCCTGGAGCTGTCTGAGCGGCGGAACTACCGGGTGGCTCCGTCGTGATGGTTTCTAGCCAGCTTAACCGCCCACAGTCGCAAGAAGTTTGGGGCTACTGGAGGAGACTAAAGCTGACAATCTTTCACCTAAGTTCTCAACTGCGTTGCACCACGCTTTATGGGATTTTTCTTGCAGGGACAACCGTGGACATCAGGTTACGGGCACATATACAACGGATCCAACTGGTCGAAGCCTAAGACACTAGTCTGCTTCCTGCGACACAGGAGATTTACCCATACCGAGGGATGAAGGGCTTCACCTCGCAACCGGATGAATCAGGGGGGGCCCGATCAGCTCCTCCTCGAGAGCTTCGTCCGGACCAAAAAGGTAAGCCAGACGTAAAGCGCAACGATTTTTCGGCCAGGAGACAATTAAGATCCGCGCCTTACGGCAAGCCTGCACGCGGCCCCTTATGACTTGGTCTCTTTTATATGAAAATCCAGCGGGAGGTCCCCCCTTCCAAATGACGTCAGATTTTTTTACGGTTACGTATCAGGCGGAGAATCGTTTCTTTTGCAACTGTACGGCCCTTTGTTGCGCGGAAGGGGCTCCCGCACGAAAGTAGGGCTGGCGGAGACATGTTCTTCGCGGCCCGGCTGCGCGCAAAACCCGTCCCAACGAGCCGCAGGATTTTCTTTCCTTGAGCGGCGAAGGTTATTAACTGCGCGACTGAGTTTGCGTGCGATCTGCCCCGCAGAAGCACCATTTCCGCGGGATTTGTCCGACAACAGGGGATCGGCACCTGTGATCAGTCGAAGATGAAAAAGCCGTGAGAGAGCGAGAGAGCGATAGAATTCCTTGGGCTGATTGAGAAAGACTGCTATTAACCCGCGAAGCAAACTATCACTCGTCATTGTCGGCCGGGTGCCTGGGAACGTATTTGGTCAACCAGAAGGTACTTTCATGCGACGTGCTCACTATTAGCGCTGAGAAAGTAGCCGCTCCTAATGCACGCGGGTAACACGAAGAAGGCCTTGAGTGAACGATTAAAGTAGATCCCTGGCTGCGCTGACAGATAAGCGTTGAGAGCTAACCCCTCGTAGCCGGCCGGCAAATCAGCAAGGAAAATCTTATAGTCACTTTCAATCGGATAAATGGCTTTGCATACACACCCGCAATAACTGTTGTTCTTGAATCATTGAATATTCTTTGGAAGAACTCTCGATTGACTTGGGCACCCGGAGTCAATCACCCCCGCATGAGCTCGGGCGCGACGCCGGCGAGATCACACAATCGAATGTCCCCCCGGGTTCCATGGCGAGGATCCACATACACCTATCTGATCAAAATTAGTCCAGAACTGGGGTTGATGCGTATTGGTCCCATATCACCTCGGAGATAGCCTTAAGTACCTGGGTGTCAGCAAAATCGCATACATGCCCAATGTCATTCGAGGAACCAAGGTTACACCGCGATAATTTTTGGAATGGCATTGAGCATGATGCCACAGCAGCCGGGTTTTTCGACACGTGAAGGCATACGTCTTGAGTATGCACATGTTTCAGTACTGCACCTGGGCGTAGGCAGGTAAAACGTAAGAATTCCAGCTGCTTCCTGAGTTGCCCTCCAGGCTATCAGCCTGCCCCTGCCCTATGCCCTATAAGTTGGGGCCTCAATCAAGCTTCCAAATGATGACCTATAATATGAAGCTTTCCACTAGTCCCATCCTCACATACGGCATTTCAAGCCGTTCTCGAGTCATCCTATCCGGCCAGGGTACTTTTGGCGCAGGTTAAGCCGACGATGAGGGTTGAGGCGCTTGGGTTTTGTGCCGCCCCGCGTACTGGTTGCCTTTGTTTCTACCACCCCACAAGTTAAGGTCCGCCCCCGCGCCGAGGTGGCTTCGGGCGCAAATCTCGCTCTCTGGGCGCCGGGGTCACCTTTCGCGCGGGCAAGCTGAGGTAGTGCAGTTACGCCGCCGTGGAGACTTCGCACATAGAGGAAGGGACACACCCTATGGCGCCGTGATTATGATTTGGATGGCCGATGACCAGCTAGGCAGCCGATGTGCGTCGTGGCAGTCCGGGTGTGAGGCTTCTTACTATGTGCGCCCCGGGCATGTTGCAAGGCCATTGCCTTTGCACAACCGAACTCTTGCCACAGATGTGGCTATATCCCTCAACTGAGAGCGACATAATAGTGCCGGATTGTCGGGAGAGTCCCTGCAACCGTAGTCCTCGGGGGGAGACGAAAGGACAGTTCCTTCCAAAGACCAAGCCCCAGACGAAACCTTCAATATGTGCGTTTTGACCCAGCTGGAGCGAAGTCAAATTAATGACGTTTTTTAACTCTGAACGCCTTCGCTGCCCCATTCGGCCCAGTGTCGGGGCGAGCGCGAGCGAGGCGCATAAAGCATGCCCCCACCTAAGTCGCACCGATACTTCTGACCCCCGGCTCAATTAGAATCCGTCGGTCGGCGTGAGGGCACGCGCTTTACGCCTAAAAGATCGAGCAATCTCCACGATCTTTTGTCTTCGTTGTTGATGGAGCAAGAAACAAGGTGAAGCATTGCGGCCCATGATGCCTTGGCTATGTTTCAGCAATTTTCCTGCGCCGAAGAATGTGCCGCCTGCGCTACGCCACCGACCGCGGCCCGCATTACAAAGTCTGGTGGCGCACTTGTGCGTCACTCTAAAGTGGCAAACTTCTTAGGCAGTGTTTAGTGCGCGCACCCGCTTGGCCCATGCGGCCAGTCTGGTCCTCGGCTACCATGAGATGTTTCCTCGCCTCTCATTCGTTCATCAACGGAGCTGTTAACATATCCCACGACACCTATACTGGGTGGTTCGCTTCGAGCTCGCCGGCATCATTTAATAGATCACTACTGCCGTAGACCCACACGGAATCCCGAGGTTTCTAGCCTACCCCAAATCACCATGTTTTATCGCTGTAATAAACGGCCGGCGGACCCAAAGGATCCAGTGCACGAGAAGATAGCGTCCAAGAGAATCTTGGTGCCTTGTGCGCGTCGGCCTGTACCCGTAGCGCATTGGAGGTACGAAACGACATAGTCTCCATGACCGGGCGGGCGTCTTTTTAACGAATCTTGCAACACAAGCTGTATAGAGCAAGAGCACTCGCCTTACCCTGCCCAATGCTGAAAGTAGATCGTCCTCTTTTTCAAGGAGCGCATAGATATCTGCCAAAGCTACTGCAATCTGCTTACGGCCAAATTTCCTACTGGAACCCCGCGAGAATTGAAAGCCAATGCACCAGGCGAATTTGTTTAAGCCCATGCCTATTGAGGCAAGGCCCCAATCGATCCGAACTAAGGCAACACTTTAACGCAATGAAAAGACCTTGCTGACCAACGCCATTGTGGTTTGACCCTTGAGCACGGTTTTTTTTTTATTGGCCGACTTGAACCCGGGTCAGCTATTAAGTGGAAGGCCGAACCGCCATACCTGGGCTGGTAAGGACGTGAACTTGCCGGCCTGCGAACGGAGTGCAGATACGTCCATCGATTTGTCGCTGGCGGTATCTTTGGATTCCGGGCCCTTGGTTGACACGCCCACAATCATACCTGTGGCAAAACGGCCGTCCTTGCGTGGGCGCTTGCAGCCAACTGGACCCTTGCTTGAATTACTTTCCGGCTGCATAGTGCTCGGGGGAATTGGCAAGCCTTTTCACCACCCCCGAGGATCATACAGATCGCGACCCGTAATGGTTGGTCCGGCTGAACGCAAGCCCCTTGAACTCTGGAATAAACCATCCCTGGGCGAACTGGTGTTCCAATAAACAACCCTGATCACCAGCTGCATACCGAAGCGGGCCGTCAGGGGTTGCCAGGAAAGCGGGGTATCCCGTTGCCCGGTTTCTGTCCCAACGGAATCGCGCCCCACCGAATTCCCCGAAACCCGGGCCCAGCCTCATTTTTTAAGCGAGAATTCCCCTCAATGCCGCGCGGGTGAGGGTTCGAGAGACTTGCTTTGCCGGGCTCCGCGGGAAGACCTCTGATTGGGGTGCGGACGCGGGTAAAAACCCCTGGGGCTTGCCATACCTGGGGACCCCCCCCCACCCTATTTCGACCCACTACGAAGTTTTTCTTTTCTCACGATTTGTTTGGCCGCCTCGCGCAAAAGAATTCGGCAATGTGGTTGTGCCTTGCCGAATAGCCCATCGAGGGCGGTGGCCCGGCAGTAAGCCCATCCGGTGCCCGTGGAAACGTCGCAGTCGAAAAGAGCGCGGGGCTTGCTGGGGGCCGGATAATCATAACACGTTCCACCGGCCCAAAGCGCCTGGGCGACGAGCACTTGCCACCTGTCCCTTGTGGCGCCAGGGCCGTGACCTTTTTGCCCTTCCCATCGCCCGTCGACCCCGCAAAGCCGAAAATAAACGCAAGGGGAACGGTTTTTTTCCCGATTCACCCGCCATGTCCCGCCGTCACCGGAGGCGTGGGGTTGTCGCTGGGTGTCGCGAGTTTCGAAATCGGTGATGTTCGGGTGACATGTTTTTTACGGTTCGCGCGATGTCTGCCCTTGGCGAAGCCTAAGAGCCGCTCGCTGGATAGAGCATCCGCCATCGCGCAGAGACAGGCAGTATTCCCCGAGCCTCTTACAGGTGTTTAGCGTTGACCCCGCGAAGCGCCTGGGAGTGGATAATCGGCATTCTGATCGGCGCCTCGTTGCCCCCTCGGGCGCGATAGAAGGACGCTCGGGCAAAATCGGCAGTCCTTTTGCTCCCGGCCAAAACCAAGCCCGATTATTGTGTTTTGCTGGATCAGCGGCAATGCTTGAACCAATGCAACCCCGGTTTGATGGAACACGCCGTTAATCGAGCGTTGTCATTGCAGGCGGCGCCTTTGCCAATGTTGGAAATAGCGGTTTAATGGTCCGCGGGAAAGTTTCAACAACGAAAACGGTACCCCCATTGTTAGCTGATGTAAACGAGTGGCTTTAACGTGAAACTTTAGGAAGTCTGGCTCATCGCGTATTCTACGCCGAATCCTGCAGGCAACGGGCAAGACGAACAAGGAGTTAAGAATATAGCCCTGGATGACAACCACCAATACCCAAAGGTGGCCCTGATGGTAACTGCGCTGGGTGTAAGCTTGGTCCTACTATGGGCAACTCGCACACGCGGCGGCGGGGCAATGTCCGGTCAAGGGGGCCCTGCGACCTCAAGTTGCCTGAGCGCGAATTGGCGCTTAGCCCGAAACAGGCGGCAAAATAGCCGTTCATTCCTGAAATCTGGTCACCAGCCATGTGATTGGAATGTTCGCCTGGTGCGGTGTCGAGTTCCCATATGAAACCGGGCTCTGCTGGGTTCTTTGCCCTGTGGGGAGCCGGGGGAAATTAGATTGCACACAATGGCCGCCCTGGTACCCGTGGACCCCTGGAATCGAGACGAGGGCACCGTGAGACATCGAAGCCAAGTCAGGAAACAAGGTAGCCCAGGCGGGCCGAAGGCCGCGCGCCATTGCTGACTCTGCCCCAGCCCCCCCTGTTGGGTCTGGCCAAACGCCGGTTGCCGGCCCCGACGCGGGAGCACCCGTCCGGCTAATGGTTTTTCTTGGACCCACGGAACGCCCGGCTTGGCAGCGGCCCATCCCCCCCACGATTAGGGTGTCAATAAGCCTTCCCAAAGCGCCACTAAGTTGCGGCTTTAGGCGAGAGATGACGAAGCAGGCCCGCACGTTTTTTTACGCAAAGCTGGCGAATCAACGCTGAAATTGATCTGCGGGTCAGTGGCCCCGGAGGAATGCTTGGGGTGAAGACTTCGCCCCTGCTTTTTGTCCTCGCGCAAAGGGGTAATTAGTTGAACTGGAAGCCGGCGATGGTTCGAGCCTGGGCGCGCGAGAAGCGGCGGTGGGCTCGGCCGATCTGGTTCCCAGTTTAACAGTGAGGTGGCGCCCCACTGCCGAAGCCGGATCTTTTCACCTTTACTCTTCTTCTGCGGCCCCAAAATGGCCAAAAGATCTGATTTGATCCTTGCCGTGCGCCCAACGGCGCTGGCGTGGCCGGTTTTCCCCTTCAGAGCCTGCCCAAGAATGCGCCGAGTCATCACCTCACGTCTAATTGGAAACCGGCCCACGGCGAAGACCCGATTTACATCACCCACCGGTTTTCTCCATCATACCGAAGGCCCCGTCTTGCAGGGGCTCTTTTTTCGTGCGGCGATGCGAGGCCAGAACGCCAGCGGGATCAGGAAGCCACGGCACCCATCTGTGCGCAATTTTGAATGCAGACCGAGGAGAGGCAATCGCTAGCCGTTGGTCCGAAGTTTGGAGTTTTTTTTTTCCCTGGCTGTGAGGACGAGCGATTATGAAAACCGATTTTCTGAAACAGATTTTTGGTCCCCCAGCCACTTTACACTCGTTTTTGCGCGAGAATAGAAGCCCAGTCCAAGCGTGAAAGCTGGAACCGCACCTGCGATCGAGGTTGTTTTGACAAAAAGAACCGGTGCGAAGATGATTTGTGAACGACAACCAACCGTCCAGGCAAATTTTCACTATGCCCCGCTTTCAGATACATTGGCGTGACGATGCTGGTTTGATGCTCTCACCATAACAGGACCGGACCCCCAATTGTGTCCAGAAAGCACGGTGTTTGGATGTAAGGGGATCGCCCCGTCCTTTATTTACGTGCCAAGCCCCCAACCCGAGGTCCGTAACCAGGGCGGGCGCGATTGACTGGGAAACCGTCCCGAGGGCCCGAGCTTTTCACCCTTTTATACGTTATATGGCCGCGTTCTAATAGAGTCGGAGCCGGCGAGCCCGTTGGCCCAATGTCCCGTCATCGAACGTCTGGCAGTCAGTACCAGTGAAGGCTGTCTATGAAGCTTTATTCAGACAAAGAGCTCGACAGCGCCCCGTTTGTCAGTTGCCCCGCCTTCAGCGCGTTGAGCGGATGACCAGGGGTTCTCTGTATTGTCCCATTAATCGCAGGCTTATTTGTTTTATAAAAAATAAGGTCCACCAAACACTCTCCTATTGTCGGTTTTTTTTTCTTTTCTTCTTTTTTTGTTGTTTTTTTTTTATTGACGGGCCGAAATGGTGAACAGATCGTTAACGGTGTGCCGCCAACGCGATTGTGCGGATGGCTTGTGGGTCTCGAGCGGCCGGAGGTTTATAGGGCCAGGATTTTGGCACAGGTAGGGTCTCGGCGCCCCGATGTCTTCGTATCCACTCCTTCAAATAAGTGTTCAATGGCGTTATAGAACGGGTTGAAATACCTGTAGAGGGTCTCGGCTGGACCGGTGCCGGAATAATGCGCCCGATCGCCAGCTATATATGGCGTAAGGTTTCCGGCCAGTGAAGGCACACGCGAACTATCACAAAGAAAAATATGGTATCCTACTGATTAGTATTTTCGAGATCCAGGAGCGCAGGCGCGCTTCACTGGTTTACTGGGCGGCGTCGGTGTCC
>Ga0163217_1088641_pt1 | contig 10062 bp, 15 predicted proteins | sample SynspAceP_FD_185933 | JGI IMG/M metagenome (GOLD analysis project Ga0163217, IMG submission 185933) | Saline lake microbial communities from Ace Lake in Antarctica - Synechococcus sp. Ace-P (PacBio error correction) | ecosystem: Environmental > Aquatic > Non-marine Saline and Alkaline > Saline ...
AAAAAGAGAGAGATAGTGTCATCCATGCCGGTCCAAGAAACCTTTTTTTGGGGGGGGGGGGGGGGGGTTTTTTCCCCGGGCGGGGGGGGTTTTTTTTGTTAACTAGCGGGAACGATTTTTTGGCCCCCCTTGGGGGTTTTTTTTTGGTTTTTGGTTCCCCACGGCCCCCCGCGGGGGCCCCTTTTACAATAAAATGGGGGCCAAATCGCCATGGGTGGCCCCCGCTTGGGAAAATTCCCCAAACAAGGCCAACTGGCGCTTACCTGCCGGGTGAATCATGTGCTGGACAACATGCCCCTGCGTGGTTTTTGGCCCTGGAGGTGGAAAGAGAATCTTTCGCACCGTTTCAATCCGGGCCCGGCGGCTTATCAACAGCCATGGCACAGCGTAGCTACGCCCGCAGGGGCATAACTCCGGCCGCACCCTTCCTTGCGCATGGACAGCCATAAACCCATGCCTTTGAACATTGCCGATGCTGGCGCTTGCTCAGAGTCCCCCTGCAGCTTGGCAGCCCTGCGCTGCCTATAGGCGGCTTATGCCCCCCCCCCCCCCGTAATTCCCAGGGGCCTTTTGAAGTAAGGCGATTTGACCAGGACTTGGGTCACTGATCTTGATTCAGGCCGCAGCCTGGCCTTACAGCGTTGGCTGAACGCTCCCTGGGCGCCCTGGGATATTCCGGTGCTGTTGCGCCAGTTACAAACGCGGCGCTTGGAGGAGACGGACGAGAAACGCGCTTTCGGCAGGCTGGAACGAACTGGCTGCTGGCCAGCCGGGAAACCGCCCGCGCTGTATCTGGAAGACAGCCAGCAGGGCGGGGCGCTACTGCGTTTTGATGAATCATTGGAGGTGCCGTCCGCCATGGCTTGTGCGAACAGGCGAGCCGCTGGCGCTGATCAGCGCCTTTGCCATGGCTGGCCAGCATTGGCGCCCCCGGTGCAAACCCGCTGGCACTGGGCGGCTCTGGAGCTGGCTGGAGAATCAGACTGGCGCGGCAACCAAAAATTGATACCGCTGGGCCAGACGATGCGCAGCGTCTGCTGGACGCGGCTGTTGCCAGCCTTACCGCCGGATTGTCGACAGGCGCGGGCCTGGCCGACGAAAGAAACTGGGTGCTGGGCTGCAGGTCTGGCCTTTGCCAGCGCCCGCAATGAACAAGCAATACACAAGATTGTTTCGACCTGGGATCTGATGAATATGCCGAGGAGTAACACCATGAGTTCAAACCAGCCCTGCTGTCGGCATCGCGGACCGGTCGGATCCGGCAAGACCGCCCTGGGTCCGCATACTCTGCGAGCGCCTGTTATCCGCCACTACGATCTGGGCCGTGATCACCAACGATATCTATACCCGCGAAGACCGGCGACTTCCTGCTGCGCCATGACACTGGCCGCGATCGGATCATGGGCGTTGAAACCCGGCGGTTTTTGCCCGCACACGGGATTCGTGAGGATGCCTCAATGAACCTGGCGGCGATGCTGAATTTGGCAAGGAGCGCTTTCCTGCGGTCGAACTGATTTTTGTCGAAAGTGGCGGCGATAACCTTGGCCGCGACCTTCAGCCCGGACGTCCGATCTGACGCTGTATGTGATCGACGTTTCCGCTGGTGACAAGAATCCCGCGCAAAGGTGGGCCGGGCATTACCCCGCTCTGATCTGCTTGATCATCAACAAGATCGACCTGGACACGCCGCTGTGGGTGCAGATCCTGGATGTTCATGGATCGCGATGGCCGCAAATGCGCGGTGAGGCGGCCTTTTGTTTTTCCCAATCTTAAAAATGGCACCGGTGTCGACGACATCATTGCCCTTCCATCGTTCGTCAGGGCATGCTCAGAGCAACTGCCGAAACACACTAAAGTCGAAAGGAGTTTTGAGCAAGCACGGATTATCAAGTCGGTTGAATGTTTGCTGTGGGCGTGCTCGCCATCCCCGGCTGCCAATAGGCGCATCCGGGCAATGAGAACATGAGTGGTTTGTCAGCGGGCTGGGGCACCCGTTGTTCGGCCTGGATCCTCTGCGTGGCCAATGCTGGCGGTGGGGTTCTGGGGTGCGCAGCTGGGCGGAAGGCGCGCTGGTTTTACCGGTGCTCTTTGTTGGCGTGATGCTGGCCGGCGGTAGTCTGGCGAATGCTTGGCCTGTCCAGTGCCAGCGGTAGAGCCGGGTATCATTGCTCGGTGGTGGTGCTGGTCTGTTTTCTGCTTTTGGGCCCGGCAGGTACCGCTGGCGGTCAGCGCGGCGCTGGTGTCCGGTGTTCGCATTGTTCCATGGTGTTGCCCACGGTGCTGAAATGCCGTTGAAGCCACCCGCCATGACTATGCCCTGGGCTTTTGCAGTTGCGACTGCCGCCTGCATCTGCTTGGTTTTGCCTGGCAGGTGCATGGTGGCAGCAACGCTCTGCCGGTTCGTCTCGCGCGTCATGGGCGGCGGTGATTGGCGCAGTGGGGCTGAGTATGGCAAAGCAGGTATGTAATCAGCCTGAGCCGCCCCTTCGCGACCAGGCGGTCGCTCCTACCAAAGTTCAGCTACGCTGTGCTCCCTCAAGGTAGGAGCGGCCGCCCTGGCCGCGAAAGCGGAGTTAAGCTGTGAGTATGTAGCCCCGTCTGAGGCGCCCCTTCCGCGACCAGGCGTCGCTCCCTACAAGTTTTCAGCTAACGCTGTGCTCCCTCAAGGTAGGAGCGGCCGCCTGGCGCGAAAGCGGTGCCGCAATCCCCAAGCTTGTTCAATTTAGCTCCCATCCCGCCAAGCCAACATCAGCTTGATCCCCGCCAACTCGCACATTGGTCCCTGCACTCTTTCAACCGTTTAGACTCAAAGTAGTATACAACGTCGAGGAATCCGCAATGCATGTTCTGAAACAGGCCGGGCTGTTTGTTTCGCGCCATTTTATGGATAGTCCCCCTGGGGTCGCCCTGATTGTCTGGGTACTGTTTTCGACTTCTGGATCCCGCGCCACCGCGCACAGCCTGTGATGACCACCGGCCCTGAAACTGGCGGTTACCACCAAAGTTCGGCCTGGCCTTGAAAGGAAGCGCCTGGCCGAGGAAGGCTTGAGCTCAGCTGAGAACCAGCCCGCGTTCGGTGGACAATATCCGACGCCGACGCGACGGTACGGGGATGCCATCAGCTGGGCTTAATCCAAAGTGGTCAGAGCAGTTGGTCGAGCGCCGCCAGCGCGATCGACTGAGGGCTTGCCACGCTGTAACCACGAAACCGCTCCTGGCTGCTTTCAGCGCACCGAACACCGGCCATCCGTCAGGCCTACCGATCTGGTAAGGCCGCCGGGTATCATGGGTAGCGAGGGCAGTGGGTACCTGGGCAGTAGTGCGCAGCTTGTTCCAAGGTACGGGTGATACCGCCAGTGGATTCCCAAGGCGACGGTCAGTGCAATCGCTGCGGGCCGTGCTGCGGCTGACGCGGCTCTTTGCCGGTGAACTGGATGCGGCCTTCTTCGTTATTACCCGCCGACAACAGCCTGATTCGCGAACATGATAGCGCGCCGGATATTTCGAACTGGTCAACCTGAAAGCCAGCACGCGCCTTCGCTGCGCGGTTGCCTTACCTGGAAGATCTGGCTATCCGGAAGGCTTGCCTGGCATATCCGAAGAATGTGCCTGACCAGGACAATACACCTTGCTGTCACCCGGGCCCTCTGGTGGTAAATCAACCCTTCCACCGCGTTGACTGCACTGGTATCAGTGCGAGCAAGGAAGTGCTGCGTGACGGCAATTTGCTGGACGCCCCAGGCCAGTATCCAGCGGCGCTGCCGATGAGCTGGATATGAAGCGAGGCGCAGTATTACCATGGAAAGCGGCACACCTTTTCTGCAGCGCTCCCTGCCATTCTGGATAAGCCTCGCTTGTCGACCGATATATAGTCCTGGTGATTCCGTTGATCGTCATCATGATGCCGCTGATGCCGCAGCATGGGCCCGATTCTATATCTGGCGAAGTAGCTTCACAGGGTTCTACAAGTGGTATGAGCAACTGGTCGCATCGACCGCCTGATCGTCAAGAATCAGATCAATGCGAAAAGCTTGAGGAAGGAAATTCAGGGGCTGCATGGAGCTTGAGGACGAGCTGACCCGGGTAGACGTGCGCTGTCCCACGCCCATGAGCTTTAATGAGCTTGCACCTGCATATTCGCTACATGATCAACCGGCTCAAAGCCATCCGCCCCGAGCCGGTTGAGGACAGTCTGCGGTGGCTGTGAACCGTCTGATCGAACACAAACTGCTGCCCTGCTGGATGATTGGTCCCACTCTGAAAGGGCCGAGCCAATCGCCACAGATGCTGAAGTGATTGATGATTCCAAAGGTGTCCGTTTCTACGCTGACGCCCAGTTCCTTGAGCCCTGGCGGCCAACTGCCGGGTATTGCGGTCTGGATCGACCTAGTTTATCGGGCGTGGCAAGCCAACAAGCAGCCGCTGGGCGGGCTATTGGCTTTGGGCGTGGTAAAGCGGCTGAGAATCTTCAGGCGGTATCAGGATGGGTGGAATACCGTTTACCTGCGGAATTGATTGATCGGATAAAGTCGTAAGGGCAGAAGGCCGATCCACGCTGAGAATATCCCTGCTTCAAAACCCCAGCGCCAGCACCGATCATCCAACTGCAACATTGCCGCATTGTAAGCACCGGCGCTGTGGCCCATGACGAACAGCGGTTGGGGTTTCTTTCTGCATTGCTGCCTTCTCTTTCCTCCACCAGGCGACGGCAAAGCTGCGCTGTCGTGCATAAGTCCGGATAGGTAATTTCTGATAACCCGGTAGTCCGCGATGACCCCGATCATGCCATGCGGCTGCCAGAGCTTCTCCGACAAAGGCGTAGTTGCCTCGCTCGCCGCCGCGCCAACTACCGCGTAATAGAACCACCACACTGGTGCCTGCTCCAGTTCTCCACGGGAAATACAACATCCATTCTGGCCCGCTCGTCTCTGCCGTAGGGCTGACGGCGAGTAACCGGTAGTGCTTGTCCGACGATGACAAAATTCATGGGCCCAAGCGGCGAGCACCGCCAGGGCCAGTGGCCTGGTAGCCAGAGCAGACTCTGCCTTGAAATTAGACGGAATGATAAAAGGACATGCAGGATTTTCCGTGTGAAGTATGACCGATCATGCCGTAGGTCTGTCGGTAAAAACTGCAAGCTGTTTACAAAGCCGTTGCATTTCGCTTTCGTGTGGGAGAAGGAGAACCTAACATGCTTTGCATAAGGCGTCAAGCTTGAATCATATGGGCTCGCAAGGCAAAGGCAATGGCAACAACAAGGAACTATAAGGGGAACGATGAAGGATGTGCTCAACGTGGCACTTGGGAGGCAGTGGACCAGGTACTGCCTCGCAAAACCATCAAGCGCAGTCAAGTTGGCCGTCGCCTGTATTCTCGTGCCCGCGGGCAACTGCTGATTAGAGGAATCTGCCCGGCATGGGCCAAACCACACTGTCCACAGGCACTGGCCCGGGTCATGGCATGCAGCTATCAGCGCATACCAAGTTCACGAACCACGACCTTTTGCCCGCGATATTCTGGGCCTCAGTGGTTTGGATCGGCACACCGCGCATTCGTCTTTCACCCCCGGGACGAATCTTGCCGACTGATTCTCGCCGACGAAATCAACCGCGCCACGCCGAAGAGCCAGAGGCGCCTGCTTGGAAAGCGATGGAGGAGGGGCAGGTGACAGTCGACGGGCCCCAACCCGGCCACTGCCCGATCCGTTTTTGTGATTGCCACGCAGAATCCGGTATCCCAGTCGGCACTTTGCTTGCCCGAGTCTCAAGCTTGATCGCTTCCTGAGCGCCTGTCGCTGGGTTATCCTTCGCCGCGGCGGAAAAATCCTCTGCTGATGGTGACGACCCGCAATACATAGGCTGGACGGCATTGAGCCGATTCTTAATGGAGCATGCTGCAGCGACTGCAGCGCGCGGTGCCCGACATCACCGCCAGCCCTGCGGATCATCGATTACATTCTTTGCGGTCTGGTGAATCGCAACCCGAGAAAGCCAGGTGTGCGCCTGGGGCCTGTCGCCCCGCGCGAGCCTGGGGCTGCTGCGCAGCACGCCCGTGCCCTGGGCATGCTGGAACATCGCAGTTATGTGATACGGCCGGAAAGATGGTTCAAGGCGGTACTGCCTCGGTGGGTCCAGCCACCGGCTGCCGCGGCCAGCGAAGATCCGGCGGGCCACGGCGGTGGCGGCTGGCCCAATGGCTTGGCAATGAGGTCGAGGCCGTCTGATGAAAGCTGCTGGGCGGCGCGCCCACCGCTTTGTCAATCGTTTTTTGGCTCAAGCGAGCGTATCCCCGCCGGCGTCACAAGGTGCGTCTTGATCATCGCAAGATATTTATCATCCCCAGCGGGCGGGTCTCGGCTTGCTGCTGTATGGCCGTCATGCTGCTGGGCCCATAACTATCAGAACAGCCTGGTTTATGCGGTCACTTTTTATCCTTGCACTTCTGGTTTCGCTGCATCAATACCTATCGCAACCTGGCCAGCCTGGAGCTGCCCATGCCTCCGGCAGTTCACGCGGTATTGCCGCGAGGCTGCGCCGTTCAGGTGCGTCTGCTGGACCGCGCATGCTCATCGGGGCTGATTCTGAGTTGGCCGAACACCCAGCCCCAGCGCCTGGAATGTTGGACAACAAGGTGACAGGCGCATCGAATCTTTAACATCCCACCGCACAGCGAAGGTTGGTTTCAGCCCGCGCCTGCGGATTGAAACGCGCTATCCCGCTGGGCTGTTTGTGGCCTTGGAGCTGGTTGATCTTGGACTGGAAAGTACTGGTGTATCCCAAGCCTCTGAGCCTGCGCTGCCCGGCTATGGCGCACGAAGGGAAGGTGATGGTAATCAACCGCTCGCGAGGGCGTCGACTGACTTTCCCAGGGTCTGCGCAATTATCAGGCCTGGCGATTCCACGCCGGCGGCTGACTGGCGCGCCTATTCGCGCGGCCAGGGTTACACAGCAAGATTTTCGCCCGAGCCCTTGCAGAATCCCTCTGGCTGGATCTGGAAGCAGACGCCTGGGGTGAATATTGAACAGCGCATCAGTTACCTGTGGCGGTTGGATAATGCAAACTGGAGGCACAATTCCCGGCCCTACGGTTGTCGCTCGATGGCGTGCGCTGGGCCCCGGCCGATGGGCGAGGCGCACCGTGAATCAAATGCCTGCGGCGCTGGCGCTCTACGGGAAAGCCGCAATGAGCGCACATGCTTGATCCCGCGTAACAGCCTGGCCTGGCTACCTGACCGCGCAGAACTTGGGTGCTTTTGCCGTAAAAAATTGCCGCGTTTAACCGCTCTGGTAGCGGCGCTGTGGCTGGGCTGCGCCCTGTGGCGGGTGCAGAATTCAGCGCATGCGCTGGGGCCTTTACCCGGCACCTGTTTCAAGGCTTGCTGCCATCGGCTGAACGGTGCTCGAGTATTTACCTCCCGGGCCGCTGATAGGTCTTGGGAATGCTGCAGTGATGCCTATTGCTGCTGCTGTTCTGCCAAGCTGTTGGAAATGCGTAACGCCGCGTGACGCGCTGGGTGGTTATGTTATCTTGGCTTTTCATCGTCGCTACTGCCCTTCTGTTTGACCAGAGCATCTACTGGCGCTCTAATCAGTGCTTCTCGCTGCTGGTGCTGTCGCGGCCTGGTCGGCCTGCATCAGACGCCGGGGCGTAACGATCCGGCCGCGCGTTCAAGACCGGCGCCGTGTTGCTGTGCAGGCCGTTCGCTGGATAGCTGGTGTTATTTTACTCTTTCCGCGCATTGGGCCTTTGTGGTCAAGTTCACCGTGCCTGGCCCAGAATGCCGCCACGGGCTGGCGAAAGCATGGCGCCCGGCGGATATGCCAACCTGCGCGCCTCCGGTGAGCTGGGCGTTCGCCGCGCCAGTTTTACCGGCCGAGATCCCCCGAGCCAACAGCCGAGCTCTATTGGCGCGCAACTGACCCTCAGTTACCTTTGACGGCGGCGCTGAGCCATTCCAAGTCTGGCTTCCGGGGGTAAATCCTGGGGAAAATTGGACGCAGCGGGGCGAGGCGCTGGAGTATCAGGTCATGACCGGTGCCACCCAGCCACCCTGGGTATTCCAGCCTGCGCGGCGCCCACACGAAGATTCTGATCTGGTGCTGACTCGTGACTTCATGCTGCAGTTCCAAGCGCCCGATCAGTCCCAAGAACCAAACTACTGCGATTCCTAACCCGGAAAGTATCCTGCAGGCGAATGAATTGGAACCGCTGCAAGTGCGTCTCTATACGGCCTGCCCGAGACGTGGATCCGCGCAGCCGCGCTGGGCTGCCGAATTGCGCAGCCAGTACCCTGCCGATGGCGACCTGGTTCAGGGCCCTGTTGCGGCCATTTCAATCGCGAGACCTTTCCATTACTACCCTGCGACCGCCCACTGCTCGGCGAGCACAGCAATGACGATTCCTGTTTGATAGCCAGCCGCGGGTTTTGTGCGCATTTTTTGCCGGTGCCATGACCTTCGTGCTGCCGCGCGGCCGGCTTCCTGCCCGCGTGGTCGCCGGCTATCAGGGCGGCGACAGAAATCCGCGCGGCAATTATGTGCGGTCCATCAAGTTTGATGCCCACGCCTGGGTGGAAGCCTGTTTTGCCGGCAGGGCTGGGGTTCGGTAGATCCGACCTTTCAAGTCGCGCCTGAGCGGGATCGAACGCGGCTTGCAGGACGCGATGCAAGGCGAAGGAGCAGCTTTCTGGAAGACTCGCTGATGTCGTCTGCCCGTTATCGCCAATATCAGCTGGGTCAACGCCATTCGCCTGGCTGGGATACCTGAAATTATCAATGGCAGTTGCGCGTGCTGGGGTCGAAAGCGGAACGGCAGATGGCATTTTTCACGCTGGCTGGGTACTCGAACTGGCAACGTGTCGGTGTAATTCTCCTTGTTGGGCGGTGGCTGCAAGTGAGATTCCCCTGGCACTCTGGACTTTGCGCCCTGGCCGCTTGCATAGCGAATCCCTCGGCAACGCGCCTGGCAGCAACTGGACAAACGCCTTACTCGCTGCATCTGCAGGCCCCACGCGCGAAGGGCCACGTGCGTGGCAGTCGCGCTGACCGAGCGCTGCAGAGCAGCGAGACGCCATTGCGGGGTTTTAATGGACGAGTAATGTACAGGCAGATGTATGAGTTTGGGCGGTCAGTCGCCTGACCGGCAGCAGCGTGCTCAGCTTACGACAAAGTTGGCTGAATCTGATCCGCCAGCTACCGCGCAGAAGAAAGGCGCGCGCTGGCTTGCTGCTTGAATAGATGACTTGTCGTGGCTGGGCAGCCTATATATGTTCTGCACGCCGCAATAGCGCCGCTTTCAAGCATCTCAGGTTACGGAGTACCCCATGCATCCTTTCAGCGCAATTCGTCACCCCCTCTGGCGTTGGCCTCGGCCTGGTTTGGGCTAGTGCCTTTTGTCAGTGGCGCACTGGGGTTATGGGTCATCCCAGACGCCCTGGCGCGGCGCGTGAATGGAAGAGCTGCTCAGCTACGCCGCCGTGATTCTGGCGTTTAATGCGCTTAATTCATTGGGGTTGGCATGCGTGCTGAAGAAATCCAGTGGGACAAGGCCCCCGTGCAACTGGGCCTGTCAGTCATATCCCGCCGCTGCTGGGGTGGGTTTGCCCTAAGCCTGCGATCAATCTGGCATTGCCGGTATTTTCCTGGCTTTGCCACTTTGTATTTTGCTGAACTTGTGGGGCGGTCATCACGCCTGCGCCAGTGTGGTACCCGGCGTTGCGCAAAGCCTTTTGAGTATCGTCGGACCATCTCGATGGTGTTGCCTGGTGGCCGACCTGGGTCGAGCATTAAAGGCCGACATCCTTGCCGATTGACAACCAAGGCACCGGGCCCCAGAAAGCTGCAGTTGGCCATGTCAGATCAGGATTTCTTGACGAATTCCCGACTTTGAGCCTTCATCGCGCGCAATACCCTCGATCTTTGCAATCGATATCATGGTCGCGTCAACCAGGCCGATGCCCCTTGACCTTGGTGCCGACCTTCACCACCAATGAAGAACCCCTTCACCTTCAGATCTTGATCACCGTCACACTATCGCCGTCCTGCAGGGATGCCGTTGGCGTCA
>Ga0163217_1094002_pt1 | contig 10062 bp, 5 predicted proteins | sample SynspAceP_FD_185933 | JGI IMG/M metagenome (GOLD analysis project Ga0163217, IMG submission 185933) | Saline lake microbial communities from Ace Lake in Antarctica - Synechococcus sp. Ace-P (PacBio error correction) | ecosystem: Environmental > Aquatic > Non-marine Saline and Alkaline > Saline ...
CCAATATAATTTCTTAACAGTATTTAATACTTTTAAAGTTCATTACTCACATAATTGGAATATGCTCGGTATCTGCAAGGTTTTATTGTATCTCATAAATCTTCCTCCAATTTTTGGCTACTGTAGGGTATATTCTCTAACATGGCTGCAGGTATGAGGAGGTGTGAGTGTAAGCTCCCATCTCAGTAGTATTTCGAGGGTCTGATGGACGGTTGATTCTGCAGGGTAGCCATGGGGCTGAGTACCCCGAAACGGCACGGACTGGTTGAACGCTGCGCTCGGTTAAAAATGATTAGAACGATCGTGTTACTGAATGACGATATATGGCGGTACCACCACGGAGTCTACCAATGCAAGATGGTTTATATTTCCTCACGCCAGCCAAGCGTAGCGGTTTTGTAGTAGAGGCCGCACACTGTGGTATCCGAGCCTGAGAATTTCATCTATTTCGGGGATACCAGGTAATAGATCGTTCGCTGGACGCAGATCTTCGCTTGTATAGGGCAGCGGCGCGACGCTGGTCACACAAGGAAGGTACTGGGCATGTATTTAATGGGCGTAATCCCGCCAAGAAAAATAATAACGTCCATTGTCCAAATTAATCCTGGAAACATATTTTTACGCGTGAGAATTAGATAAATTGGCATCGGCCGCACAATCCCGCTTTTTTAACAATGTTCTCTTTTGGTTCTCGTTAAAATTGGTATCCTGTTGTTCACAATTAAGTAATTTTCCCCCTTGGATTGCTAAATCATTATTCGGTGCGCCATCTGGAACATCAAATACACCGATTGTTAATTGGCAAAATTTTTTCATAAGGAAAAACCAAATGACCCCTTTGGTAAAGAATGTAGGCGCTTTCCCTTCTTTTGAATTATTTAATTCCCCTAAGGTCAATCTACCCATGGACGCAGCAGCACTTATACATAATTTCGACTTAATTGAGAATTCAGTAATCCGCGACGTTATCCTTCCCTTTCCCTGCCACCATGTTTCCCTCCTCATAAATAAATCTTCACCTCAGCATAATTTAGGGCCATAGACCATGGTGGCAACTCGTCTTAAATGGTCTCCATGGTTACCGCGGCATCATCTGTCCTATTATTCCGCATAATAAACCGCCCCTTTCCAAATATCTTTTTGGCAACAATGGTTCCAATTTCAGAGCCCTTCTTTTTTTTCTTCCACAATTTTTACGTTTGTCATCTCCTGTCCTGTGCTAAAATATCAATAGACTTTTAAACAATGGAGGTAAGCCATTTTCCATATGAGCCATTTTCCTATCAATGGCAACAGCATTTTCTCCGGCAACCCAAATGTGGTGCCAAATTATGAACGAATACCCTTCAGACCCACCTCCTTTACTAGCCGAAATCAAATTGTTTTAGATAACGTAAAGCCCCCGTGTATCAATTTTGTCGACTACTACTTGGTTCGCAGATGCAAAATCATTTTTTTCGACAAGGCCACTTTAAACCTCTAGAGCAGCATACCAAGGCTTCCACCCACCTTAATTCCCGCCACCTATTACCTGACAAGATAAATGTTCTTTCTGTAAGTTTGGCAATGGTTTTACTCTCTCCAAATTAGAAAATCGAATATTTTTGTCATTTTATAAGTTAAAGTTTTTAATGGAGGATCAAATTATTATTTTTCAACTAATGCCATTAAAGGTAGCTTGATTATCCCCCAAATCAAAGACAGATTGTTACCTCATCGTATGGTCATTAACAACTTCATTGCCAAAAGCATCTCTGCCCGTAGATCCTATGCCTTCCCGTTCAGGAAATTAAACCTTTTTTTCATGATATGTTCGTGTTTCTCCGATAATTTCTTACTCATACCAGAAACCAATAGACCGGTGTTTCCGGATAGTTGCATGGGCAACTTTACTATTAATTCAATTCTTATTGCCTTCAAAGATTTGTGGCCAGACGTAATTTACTACATCTTGGATAAATAAACTCCATTACAGAAGTGTTGGTTTCGGCGGCAATTTCACTCTAAAAAAAGGCGGCAACGTCCTATAGGTTGGATGACCCCTTTTATAATAAATGTCCATTACGGAGGCAAGCCAACACCATGATTCGAGTTACCGCTTTGGACAATCCACACAGGAAGAATTAACTCTAAACTGGCCTTCCTCGGTTTAAAAGACTAGTTGATGATAAGGGAGGCTTCACATAATTCTGTTTGTTGGGTATAAGGGATACTCACCTCAACAAGACATAATGTCTGTACCCATGTAACCGCTTTCTGCAAAACTTTAATTCCGTGACACTCATCGCTCAGCGTTTTAGAACCGGAAGATCCCGCGCACAACCGTCAAAAACATCAAATAAAATGGAGCTGGCGCTGGTGAGACCGTTACGTTTGTCTTCCTTCGCATCTGCATTGCCCTACCATATTCCTACCACCACTAGTCTTTGGTAACCCAATGGCCCAGCATCCCTTATTTCCAGAAACTAGTGCCTGTTTCTCCATGCCAATCGCTTGGGAAGAATCAAAAATTCCCCAGGATTCGCGTCCCTCAAGGTCGGCTAACCTTTTCATAGCCTCAAAACGTGGAGGTATAACTGCGCATCAAAAAACGTTTTCGCGCCTAGATCTGGAACAGATCAAAATCTTACTGTGGAGTCCACTGTTAAAATAGCTGAGAAAGATTCCTTGGTGAAATACTACACTGGAGTTTCACTTCAAAATGAATTTATAGTTGACGCAAGGAGCAAATAGCTTGCACAAATCCACAGATTGCTTTTCGCTCCCCTAGTATTCAATGTGAGTCATAATGATCGGCAGACTTGTCCATCCCTTAAAATTGAATAAATCCAATTGGTCCTAAATCTTTTCCAGCCCATAGAAGATTGCAACAATCGGACCTGGCTGGAATATTGTAGCGACTTTGCAAGGCCCTTGTCTGCCTCAATGGCACGCACTGTACTTCAGCTGAAATTCTCGGGGCGTAACCCGCTATTTGGGTTGGATACATCTGGCCAAAACCAAACATACCGGGCAACAATTCTCCCGAGCATCCATCATTAGCGCTATACGACAGCAATGGCTTTAAAAACACTTCTGTAACTGCGATTGGCTGCACCATGTCTACATCCTTTTCATGTTCCTTATCCGTTGGTGTGTTACACATAATGAATTAATTACGGGTCTTAACATCCATGACCAGAACTGCGGCATTAAAACCCTGATTATCGTTTCAAAGTTTCATAATGCTTATCAATATAGTATTGATGTTTGACCTGTAAGTTTTTCATACAAATGGGACAAATTCCTTTTTTCTTTGCTTTTTTTTTGCAAATACGTACTAAATGAGGTGCTGTATCCGGTATGGAAATGGTTTTTTAGGGTAAGTTCTTCAAAGTAGCGATAGTTGGTAATTGGTGCTATCCAATATATATGGGTTTTGCAATAATTTTTTTGAAGTAGCCTATTTCTCTGTTAACAACTTGACTTTGATTTTTCCAGGGTCATATTAGACTTGGTGCATTTGGCAAAACGGCCCAAGGTAGCTGTCTCCGCCCAGAATAAAATGAACTTGGCTATTCCAAAATAATCCGCACGTGTCTGCCCGCCACCTCTATGACCACCACATTTCCCTCCAAATGGGGCTGACTGGCATATAGTTTTAAAATGTCCTGTTTGGAATATCTAAATTCCAATCTAGTTTGCCAAAACCAATTCTTTGACTTTTCCATAAGACCTTTTTTTTTTGGTTACGGGATAAACGTATCACTTGTTGCGTAGGGTACTTCCTCCTCTAACCGTTTTTCCCGCAAGGATGTTTGCAACATCAAAGCCTTTGCTTATTGGAAATTGGATTAAAAGCCGGGATGAACTAAAAAAATGGGCGTCTTCAAAATTTAAATACAAGTCTCACAATTTGCGGGGCACGTTCTATCCACTACAGGAAACCTCCATTGCCCAACTTCACGCAATTAAGCGCTCCCAAAGAGTTTCCCTGACCTACTGCCAACAACTGGTGGAATTGGGTGTATTAAATAAATTGTCTGGGCAAACAGAAATAATAAGGCAGTCAACAGTAGAAAGAAAAAGTAAACTTCTTAGGATGCTTTCCTAATAACCCGCTTCAACCTTTATAAGTTTGTGGCTCCTTATTTTGATTCCTAATCTCGTTCCCAATTAATACTCCCTTTCTACAACAAAAATAGGAACTTATAACCATTTATACCACTCCCCCTGGCCTTTTTTTGAGCGTAACTATTATGGTCCGCTTGTCTTTTCCGAATCCGCTATGGAGCCAAACTCTCCGCCATAACTTACCGATCCTATTGCCTCTCTGCACTTTCAATAGCCTAAGAAAATCCTATTCTGCCCTTTAAGCCAATAATTCATCTGTCTGAAGCATTCATTATAACCATGAATCAGCTTTTTGTTTCTGGGTGGAAGTAAAAATTCAACGGCATAATAGGGTTATGAAGCTCATATTTATAAAATATAATCCTTTCCAAAAAGTAGGGTACCAAAGGCATCTCTTCATTAATACGGATTGTTCACCTGCCTTTAACGGGGGCAAATTCCTTCCTTGATCGATAGTGTGGCCAGCCATCTTCTTCAATCAAAAAATCAAACTATAGTAACATAGGGTTTTCCAACAACCTACATATAGCAAATAGTTGCATTAGATTTACATTTTTTCATCTTTCTGTAGGAGTATTAATTGAATCTGTCCCAATTCCTGAATTCCACAAATAATATGATAGCATCCAATTCCATGGGAATCGTTATCTGCGAATTGGGATGACTAATTCTTTAACCAAAACTCCACACATATCTTTTAATTGTGTATCTCTTCGACTAGTAAAATTTATTGGCCATTAGCTCTAATGTTGATAACTAAGTACCTCCAAGTGTTAATAGAAATATTCAAGAGGTACAAATCAAAGTTTTATTATTTGTCCAAAAGATCTTTTAGCTATGGTGTATGGATATTATAATAGGACTATTATTAATATTAACGGGCCTATACAAAGGCACTTAGAAATGGCTCTTGTGGAATTGGCCTCATAATAGCCCTTGTGGCCGGCTATAGCGGCGCTAATTTCATTTTTTCCTATATGTAGGGGAATATCTTTCCAAAAAATATGGAGTGGATGAACGATATATGAAATACTGCCTCGTTTTTTGATCCACCTTTATAAATAATTGTCCTCGTTGTAATATGGCTTGGGGAAATGTTTTTGACCTAAAATTGCCGATTCCGCCCATGCTGGGATTACTGAACAATAGGCGGGAGGTATAAATTTGGACACCCTAAAAGTAGCCGTAATCCTGGTGCATTATTGATATTTTTTGACAGAACCAACAATCATTAAGGATCGTAAAACAGAATCTATTGACGAAATCCAAACTCTACAGCCAGTAAAGGAAATGGAGCTTTGGTTTTTTAGTAGGTACTTAAGGAAAATAAAGCATATGGAAGTTGAAAAGCCGCCAATGAAACAAGGACAAAAGCACCTTTATAAAGATTGGGCGTCTAATTTATAATCATCCTATGATATACAGGTAAATATAAACGTATTCATGGATGATTATTGGTTCTTTATCTTAAAATCAACTATGGGTTACTACCTCCTTGGTATAGTAATTCACATCAGTTCTGGTATGGGTTAGTCCCTTAACATCTGTAAATGATTATAATTGGAAGAGGTAATTGGAAATATGCCTGATTTGTCCCAGGATAACTACAATAGTCAAAATGTTTGGGAAGAACAATTCCCAATTTAGCTAAGGTTCCAGCTGAAAGCTTCAAGTCCAGCTAGTTAACACCTTATTACTGCAACTGTCGCATTTCACCTTGTGAAAATTCAATAAGCGCGGCCTGGCCCAAAGGTTATAATCGGAATCCCTTTCGCATTCCGAATATTGAATAAAAATATCCTTTTTAGGATTTTTCCCGTTTGTCATTGGTTATATCCACTTCTTTTTTCGCCAAGTATTCGCCCGTAATTTCCCAAGTTAACCGATTAAAGCCGTTTTCATTACTTCTGTGAGTGCTTCCCTCAAAATCGGCAAGGACATTCACAGAATTATCTTTTGTTACAGCCTATAAATAAACCTGCCCATTACAAATGGTCCATGAGGCATAAAACAAATCCTTTTTTTCCATCTCTTCTTATTTTTATTATAAGAATGCAGAAAAGTAAAATGGTTGCGCAGAATTGATATTATTTTTTTTAGCAGCATGATTTCATTACTGCACCACCTCACCCATTGGCGCTTAGTGCGCGACGGCGTAATTCATTATTGTACATAGCCTCCAGCCTGTATCCCGCCGGCAATAATATCTACCCAAATAAAGAAGCGTTCAACAAACCCTAAATATTTTAGTCTCATTCCTCTTCAGTCCAAATACAAAATTGGCCCTATCTCCTTAAATCTGTAATAGGTTACCTCATTTCAGCAAAATCTCCAAAATCTTGAATCGTGTAATTTAAACTATTTCCATCACTAGGGAAACATTTCGGGACAATGCCACAACTTCTGATAATCTGCTGGTATTGGTCAGAGCGATACTTCAGCTACAAAATCCGTCCCCTGCACATTTATGGAAGATGGGTCCAATTTGGTACAATTCCCTCCCTTGAAAAAGCTACATTGGCCGATAAATTTCGCTGAACACCTTCTCTCCCCTACTGCTAGTATAGCCATTTTAATGATACTCACGTATAAAATATTGAGCCTACATTTTTATATTGATAGAATTGGTGCCGCGTTTTAATTTCGACTCCATATTGCCAGCGTTTTTTTGGGGGCCCCCCGTCTCATAGTGGTGCCTTTCGCCATTTACCGTTTAAACTAGCCCTTAATTCCTTTACCTCTATCATATCCGCAAACTTTGCCAGTGCTAAAGACAATTAAGCTGTACTTTGCGTACTCATCCATTGATCGTATACTTAAGTGCGCCAGGTCTTGGCCATTTTCGGCTTTATTTGTCTTTTAAAAGCACAAACCGTTTCCAAGACCTAGCTCTGTTTACGTTCAGGGGAACCATCGGTGAAATAATCATTTTTACTCCCGAAATCAGATTTGCTGATTTTATCAGCTGTTGGGCACACTCGCCTCTTGACCAACAAGGTGCGTAAGTAAGCTGCCAAGCGGTATTTCCCATCGTTTGGACAGATGGTCGTTTCCGGCTTAGTTCTGTTCATGCGAAGCAATGTCGCGCATTTCCCGAAAGGGCCAGGGTATACAATCGGTAATGCTGCGTCAAATCTGAAAAGGAAGGCCCTGATCTCCCATTGTCTTGCCATATTTTGCTGAATAAGATCCCAGGAAGACTTAAATTCCAATTGCAGAGACATATCCTTGTTTCTCGGCTTCCAATAAAAGTGACCCACGTAGGAGAACTCCAATTTCATCAGCATAATTTTGTCCTTGGCCAATAAGAGAACCACCAACTCCGGCATTTTGATAACTGCCTATTCTTTTAAATGGCAACTCACCCATATTATGCTGAAATCTATTTTCTTCTTGTTAGAATTAATATCAAAGAATATCTGCAACGAATAATTGGGGAAAGCCACTAGAGGTAGTCTGCATCCAAACACCCATGTCGGATTATTGAATCAGATATTTGCAACTCCATAAAATTCAAATGGGTGGAAGTGTAGAAATTCAAACTTCTGCCTTGTTTACTCCTGAAATCCCCAAATGTAGTAAGTTCCCATCGTTCTTTCACTATTTGGCCTTAAAACCACTTTACCTCAGGTATTGGATGGATTAATGGAGTTCTGGGGTCACCACAATCTATAGGACACCTCAATGTGCCTTTTCACACCATTCCCGAAGCTTCAACTACTACTTACTAATACGTTAAATCCGGCTACTTTCATTTGAAAATAGCCATTTCTCATCTTTGGCTGGGAGATAAGAAAAACGTATTTGTATAGCATCGCCTTGAATGCTAAAAGGAAGGGTCCGGCTTAATTCTTTTAAAGTCACTTCCTTTATCTTATTTTTCCATGGCACAAACGGTCACAGGCAAGGTTACTGTCTCCTCCTTGGAGTATCTTCTTGGTAAGAAGCCAATACCAATAAAGGGGTTTTCGCAACCGGTGGTTGTTTTTTCACTGGCGAGACACCATAAGCCGCTTGCCCTGAAATTTACCGCTATGACCATCGTACGTACGGACCAATAATCTAGGTATGTCTATTTATGTGATTGTGTTTTTCCCCTTTCCTTCAAGGAAAATGGTCCTAGATAAACACCATTAGGTTCATAAGCGATTTGCTTTTTTATTTTTAGCTCCCGTACAATTCACCGTCTCCTCCGATAGGCAAAAACTTGATTTATTTTCCCCCGTAGGGCTCTATAACATCAATCGTCAACATCCCAACCTAACTCCCAAAGCTTCTCTCGCATAAAAAGAATTTCAAGGATTTGGGGGTTTTAAAGCGCGGTTAAATCAATTGTAATCCTTCATCCACTATTTAGCAAATACTATAGGTCATAGCCCTGCCCTCTTTCTCTTTTTACCTTGACCGTGATGCTTTCCTCGGCCGTAACACATCTTGAGCATGGAAATTTCTGGCTGTAGTGTTCGGGTCCCAATGGATCCCTCTACCAATATGGGTAACCAACTCCCTACATCGGGTATAGGGGCAATCGTTTTAAGGTGGCTGGCATGTGGCTGCAATAAAACTAATGTTAATGTAATACATTCGGGGCGTGTACAATTAGTTACGGGATTTTCATTTTGTTTTTCCCCCTTTTTTCCGATTCCAGCCAGAGCGAATGCAATACCTCAGTTCCCGTTTTTCAATGGTGACCCAAGCTAATGACCGCCTTGAGAAACCTGGAAGGTAACAATGGCCTTTTCCCCACTTTAATAAACTTCCTTATCCCGTTTGAAAACAATCAAACATTGTGAGCTGCTGAGGATCATTTTTCTTTGATCTTTCCAGCCCCCATCCCGGCCAATCCACATAAATGGGTTTTACTTGTAGCAATGTCCGCCTAATGGATCCTCTACTCTAACCAAATCATGCCCCAATCAGGATATTTTTAGTTCAAAATAACTGATGCTCTTAGCACTTGAATTTGGTATTAAATTTTCTCACCATACTTTGCCTGAATCACTGCTGGTAAAAATTGGAAAGATTGTCCCTCAGAAGTTGCCCACCCCCACCTCCAGTTAACTTAATAAATGGTAATTTTAGATTTTTTGGCGGCTTGGCCATTGCCCAATTCATCTACCGTTTACAACTTCAAATTTATGGGCTTCATCTGTGAGCAACAATGCCTCTGGTCTTATCAGCCCTTGGGCACATTAGACCTACGTAATGTATGAAATGGCGAAAATCTGTTTTATTGTCAAATACATCCGTATAAAAATCACTCCATCTTCATGATCCTTGGTATAAAGTGCACGCTTTAGCATTCCAGGCCCTGAATATTATATTTGTGGGCTAAGGAAAAGGACGCCCTTGCTCGGCATTAACAGTGCTATTAAAACTACTTGAGTCTTCCGTGGCAAAAGCCTAGTGGGATCAATCAAAATATAAGCTGGAAAATTTTTTTAAAAGGTTTTTGTAGTCTGAATATTTAAACGTGGCGCGTTACATCCGCCTTTTAAGTTTTTAGCCACCGCTCCCGTGGAGCCAAAGCTACCTGTAAGTCCCTTTTATAGGTTACCACCGGACAACACCTCATCTTCGACAATCTGTTTTAATCTTAAGTGACTTAGGTTTGATCGTTTCGATCTTAATTGTTTAGTAAAAAGGATGCCCCGCCTACAGAAATCTTGGCCAGCCAATACCAGGTAGGTGCAATTTTCATCTGTCCCTTAAAACAAAACTGTAAAAATTGCCTATTGGTTTCTGTCTTTACTTCGCGAAGCACCACCTGTTGTAGGGTTCTATTAACTCCAGCTTAACGCGGATGCCCCTTATCCGGAAGTTTATTAGCGTTATCATTCAATAGAAAAGAAACAAAAAGCTTATCACGAACCTGGAGCCAAAACACCTCTTTCCCCGGAATAAACCTTTAATTCCTTTTGCAGAGCAACGCCCATCAACATTAAACTA
>Ga0163217_1112111_pt1 | contig 10062 bp, 12 predicted proteins | sample SynspAceP_FD_185933 | JGI IMG/M metagenome (GOLD analysis project Ga0163217, IMG submission 185933) | Saline lake microbial communities from Ace Lake in Antarctica - Synechococcus sp. Ace-P (PacBio error correction) | ecosystem: Environmental > Aquatic > Non-marine Saline and Alkaline > Saline ...
CTGAAACGGCAAAAATGGACCCTGGAGGGCGCATTGCGCGTCAAATGAGCGTGCATTCCAGGCTACCGTCCCTTTTCACCAGCAAATGAGCATGTATCAGCTGGACTCGCGCCGCCCGCTTTCTTGGCCGAGGAGAACATTTTGCGCCCAGTAATGATCTTTCGAGATCGGCAGTGGAGGGTTCCGCAAACTTCCAGTTTGCCCATCACCTATCATGTTTCGACCTACCCACGCCATCCGAAAATCTGCTGGAAACAGCGGATCGGGCCCGTCCTTGACCGGAATTCGCGCAACCGTCAGCAAACGCCATTCAGATTCAATCGTGCCCTTAATCGAAGCATATACCGGCACAGCATACCTGTTCGATGTTGGTACCACCAGCAATTGAACGCTTTTGAAGCCACCTCCCAACCGGCAACGCGATTCCATCAACCAGACGCCACCGAACTGCCGCAGCAAACTGGAGATCACCCCGACTAGCCAGTGGACCGTTTACTTGAACGAAAGCCCGCGCCAGCGGCTTGGCACTGGGCACGGAGATGCACAAGCGCCGTGATCGCTTCTGAGATTCCACCTCCCGTGGACACAGGCGATGCCAACGGCAAGATGATCGACCCGATTGAGCGCCAGGATAACGATCCGCAATGCTAATTTCTAATCTCATAAATATCTATATGGAGCGTCTTTTGAGTATTTGGTGTGGACAGCGATGAACCATTCCGAACAATGCCCTGTGTGCTGCGCCCCGGTGAGCGCAATGCCCTGATGCCGGCTTTCCGCCTCGCGACGACGAGGCGTAAACCATCACCGTATGGACCGCGACAACTAATCCGCCTGTCCGCGAGGATATGCATTCATCACCCGGGAACACCCGCTATGCTGCAAGCGGGAATGATTCTGGTGCGTACCGGCAGCATGGGTAACAGAGCGCAAGTGGCCGTGCTTCACGAACAAGGGTCTGAAACCCGCACCTCTGCTGCTCGAAGCCTGTTTTTTGTCAGCGGAGGCCATCGGCGCCAAGAGCGTTGCAAAGCGCGTATCTGCCGACCCACGCCGGTCCGTCTGCCTGCTGTGTCAACTGCAACGACCTGCCGCCAAAAGGATCAGCTTTACACACTGGACGGCAACTGGATAGCGGTCACCCAAGCATACTTGACCAGCCAAGATTGCAAATCACGCGATGTGGTGCGCAGGCCAATTGGCTCAATCAGGCCGAAGTGGTCGCCGACGTGCAGCACCGGCGGTTTGGCTAGAACAGCCAGCCAGCGCTCACCCTGGATCTGGATGAGGAAATCGACGACTAACGCGTTGAGGGCCAGTCAACCCGCTGTACGCCCCGAGGAGATCGACACCCTTGCGCGGCACAAGACCGAAGCTTGGCGCAATTGGCCATGCCCAAGGTCAGGTTGATGCTATCCGTATGCCTGTGGTGCAATCTGGGCGTCTTGACCGAATTGGTAGCGGATCAAGCGGGCCAAGTAATCCCGAAAAAAACGCTGCACTCTCGCTTCTTGCCATCGCATCGCGGTGGGCCCAGGCAATCATCTCCTGACAATTAAGCGCTTCGAAGAGGCAAGTAGCTGACCACACACCGCCGATGCCCAGAGTCGCAGCCGCTGCCACGCAAAAAGGTACGTATTGGCGTCGGCAGGCTTGCCGATGGCGGGCGGCGATGAGGTTCCAGCGGCTCGCTGGGCGAGATAATAGGCACCTCCACCTCTGCACGACCCTTGCCATGCTCCCTTCGCCACCCGCGGCAGGTAGCCGGCCAGCGATATCAATCCGCTCCAGCACACTCCAGATCGGTTTTTCCTATTAATCGACAAATGGTGCTATGAGCAGAGTGCCCGCCTATCTGCGCCAAAGTCGGCGGAAAGGCGCTGCGCAACCCGCGGCCCGCCCCGGCCAGCGCCGGACATGGCCATAATCCGAGCATCCCCCACCACCAGCAACCGATCAGCCCCCAGATGCAACGCCGGACTGAATAGTGACCCGCTGCGTAACCGCGTCCGTCGCCAAAACCACTCGCGTTGAGCTGCACAGCGCAAACAGAAGGGTACGCGGAATTAGGCCATCAGAATGATCGAGCCCAGCGGAGTTTTGTAACAGACCGCACGGCGGTGCCTGTCCAGGCATAATGCGCTCATCGCCCTGATAGAAGCACACCGACTCCGCGACTCTGATAGTCCAAAGGCGCTAACCGATACCGCACGCACTGCGCTAAGCAGCGACTCCTCGATCTTTAGCAAAATGCAGACTCTTGCCCAACAGATGCCGGCCAGCGGCCGGTTATCCAAGCACGAACTGCGGTTCTTGCTACCAACCCCATCAGATTGCGCCTGTCCGCTCAGCGCCTGAGCCATTACCCCAGGCCAGTCGGTCGATACACCTGAAATGGCAGCGGAAGTTGGACCACACCGCCTGGCATGCGCTGCACGGCATAGTTGATCGCCGCGCATTGTCGCCAGGGCCAAGCGCAATTGATTGCGCCAGCCCGAGTACCGCAAAAATCATGAAAAGGGTTGAGACGTTATCGGCAAAAGCCTCGTTGATCGCTTGCAACACCACCCTACCTATAAGCCGCGCAACTTGCGCAACCACCGCCGACAACAACCAACCGTGGTGCCCGGTCCGCAGCCTACGATGCGGGCTCTTCCGTCACGACGGTCCCGGCGGCGCTTCTTTTTCGCATAAGGACACTCTCGCCCTCAGGGAGTCTTGCGAAGCCGCCCGATGCAAACCCACATTATTGCTCCGCTGCGCCAGGAATGGCCTGCTCGACGCCATGTTGATACGTAACGCGTTCCGCCAACATCATCGGGGCCCAGGAAACGTCCGCCAGCGAGAATGGACTGTCAGCTGTAACCATGAGCTGGCCCCTCCGCAAACGGGTCTGGTTAAAGGGAATCACCCGCGCCTAGCCACAGGCGCGCGAAAACGTGACTGGTGGCCGTGACGCGTGCGGCTCTGCACCCAAACAGCGCACAAACACGCCCGCCTTGCGCCCATAATCCGATCGGGTGCGTCCCAGATTGCTCGTCGGCGCGCAAGGGACTTGAACACGCCCGCCACATCTTCAACGGCTCGATCGCACGCATCGGCGTTATCTCTTTCAATCGCACCGTTGGCGTGCAACAAGTCAAAAGCCGCATTGCGAGCTCGCCGGTACATATTTGCCGTCAATGTCCGTGCTGCCGACAGCGCATCACCCGCCCCAGTTCCAGGTGGTGAAATGCAGCGACATCAAACACACGGCGCCCTGCCCTGCGCCCTGGCTTGTTCAAGGCTCCAGCCCACTCGATCCGCGCAGTTCGCCATCGCATGCCTTGGGCCACCACAGCCATGCCATTTCAAACAGGGCGATGCCATTGGAGCGAAATTGCCTTGAGCACTTCCTAGCCGGCGGGCTTCAGTCCAGTCCTGAAAGCACAGCTCCAGATTCACTGGCGCAATCATCCCTGCGCTCCGCATCGCCCAAGTACATTCCCCCATCCCAGAGCCCCGGCCCACCACAAACAGAACCGGTAAGGAAAACGCACACATCAACCACAACACCCAGATAGCCCCACCACAGCGCCATAGCGCGATGCGTCAGGCTGGAAAGAAAAAAAACCGAACTGCCTTCATTAAGGAACTGCCCATAAGAGAAAACGGTCACAATTAAAAAAGCATCTACCCAAAGCAGCGCACTGCTGCGATCAGCGCGCCCAACTATATAAGTGTGCGCACTAACTGGCTCTGTGGACCTGACAATGAACTGTTGATACAATACCTCGACCTGGCTCGAACAAGATCCGGTAATCAATCTCAAGGCGTACTGACCTCCACGTGAATTTTGAATTGGTGCGCCTGGACCGCGCTCGCGCAAGCACTGGCGGAAAAGAAAAGCAAGCGCCCGAAATTTTCTCAGTCCGAACAACCCTGTGGTGCAATCAAGCCTTGGAAAAAACCGACCCCATATGAACCTGAGCACCCTGGCGGCTGCTGCAGATCTGCAAAACCACGGGCTGTTGCCCCGTCGCCGCTGCGGTGCTCCCGAGAACTTCCGCCCCTTGGCGCAACAGAGCGGCTGTAACTGATCGCCGCCCGCCGTGGTCGTGAAAGCCGTTGGAATGGCTGCACAGAAGCCCCAGGCAGCGCCCGACCCTCTGTCGCAGAGCCGTGCAGAGCGGTCAGCGCAAGAACAAATCATTACCATCCCAGCCATCCGCTCACGGCCAACAGGTCCTACGCCCCAGGCGGCGACCTGGTAGTCCGCTGCGCCGGTCAGTGCCGGGTCGGAATTGCTCGCCGATGGCAATAATCCACACGTTTACGGCCCTGCGCGGCCGCGCGCTCGCCGGCGGTCAGGGTCAATACCGAGCGCGGATCTTCTGCACTCACTGAGGCCGCGAGCTGGTTCGACGCCGGCCATTACAAAAAAACGGGCCGGAGGATCTACCGCAAAGTCATTGAACTGCGGCGCACATCAGTCCTGGACGGTGACAGCTTGAAGATAGCGGCCATACTGATTACTTTGCAACCATTACGGGGTCCTCCCCGCACTGTAGTCCTGACCGATTCAGCCAGAAACGAAACCTCTTGCGTGCGTTCAGTCCTTGACACTATCTTTGACCACAGGCAACAACACATTGCACCCACCATTTAACTACCGACAGGAAGTCCATTGCTAAATTATGTCGTCACCTCAGGTAAAGCGCGTGGGCAAACAACTACCAGCCGCGCCAATTGGTACCGGACGCTTCTGCGCGTATTCAAGAACTGTCATCGTCCCGACTTCGATGTTGCCTGCGTACATCCTGGATTGATCATGGGCCTGGAACGCCGCGTTGGCTTTAATGACTTAGTTAACGCTATCAACGGTGATCGAACCGAATCAGACCGATCAAGGACAAGCGCTGTTGAACAAGTCTGGTTTATCCGCCCGCCCTCCGCAAACGCGCGATAAAGATGCGCTGACCGAAAAAGGTTGGAGCGCGTTCTGAACGAGTTGAAGGAAACCTTCCGATTTTATCGTTTGCGACTCCACCGGCCGCATTGAAAAGGCGCGCCATCTGCCAATTAGTAATTTTGCCGAATGAAGCCGGTCGTTGACCAATTCCCGAAGTCTCCTCTGTACGTTGACCGGACCGCATGCTCGCTGCTGTCCCAGAGTCGCATATGGCCGAGTAAAGCGAAGAAGATCAAGAACACCTGCTGCTTAAGGCTTACAGACCAGACGTGTGAAATCGGTGAAATGCTTCCGCAGCGATGTGGAAGATATCTCTTCCATTCCGCTGCGTGGGTGTGATCCCCCTGAACCCAGCGTACTGAAAGGCGTCAACCATGGCGCTGTAACCGTCCATCATGGACGAAGCCAAGCGAGCAGGTCAGGCCACGGTGACGCGGTTACCGCACTGCTGGGCCAGGAAAAAGCCGCAACCGTTTCTTGGGCACAAAAAGAAAGGCCGTTGCAGCGCCTGTTCGGAGTCGCAATGAGTCTTCCTTGACTACTTCCGTACCGCAAGAAAACAACCTCCACCGCCTCTGTACCCAAAGAGCGTCTGCAGATCATCGTCGCCCACATGAGCGCCAGCGTTCGCAGCCGAATACCTGCCGCAGTTGCAAGCAGAAATATCGACGGATCAGCAAGTAACGTGAAATCGACCGCGATCAAGGTTCATTTGCCCTGGACAACCAGGATACCTGCTCGATCCTGGAGCTCAATATCACCCTTCCTAGCGCCCTGAGCGGGATTCCCATAATGCAAGCGGCACAACCTGCCGGGTTCTGACGACCAGCTGTGGGGTGAGTCCCCCATCCCTGAACCCATATCCCATCTGCATGGATGATCCCGGCTCCTGACGTGTCAAACCGTCCATCGCTGCTATCGTACCTCCGTCCGACGATAACAAGATCTGTCCTGAATCACCCCTTGCAGGAAAACGGCTATCCCCGAACCCGCATATTCATACGTCTGGACTGGGAAACCTCCGGTTACTGTGCTGGGGCCAATCCCGACAGCCTACCGCGAGCTGTCACGCAGTTCCAGACCGGAAAACGCAAAAGGCCTATATTGCCCTGTGCGGGCAGCCAGACCCAGACTCAGGGCCAATCGCCTGCCACTGCGCTACTGACCGCCATACAAGCCCAGCATATAGCGATCAACGACTGGCAAGCCATGCGCACACTACAGCGCGTTCTGCAGCGGGCCCATACGTGATCACTGCGTGTTGAGTGACGCTCCGATCACCGGGCGCTCGCACCAGTTGCGCGTGCATATGCTGTCGATTGACATCCCTTTGCTCGCGACCAGTTATATGCCCATGGGAAAAAAAAAAAAATCCCCCAAAGCCCCCCGTTGGCCGCCTGCCCACCACAAGCTGGCTTTGCACGCCGCCGCAATTGGTAATCATCATCCGTGACCCGGGAACACATGCTTTTCGACAGCCCTGCCCCCTTCTGACCTGCGACATAAACCGAGGACCATTGTATACTCACACTGCAGCAAACCAGCGCGCTGCCGATTTATCCAGGCCTCCCCAACGCCCTTTCATAGCACGCAGCAATTGTGCAGCCTCAGCGCCGCTGCTACAACACCTGATGAACGCGCCGACGAGCTGGAAGACGCGGCCGCTATCGGTGACCCGCAAGCGACTCACGCGATCGCCTTTAGCCCTGGGCGTGCTGCCGATTTGCACAAGGCTTCGCCTGGTCGGCGCGCATACCGACACCCCTCCATTGCCTGAAGGTAAACCCAAGAAATGCCAACACAGGGTGTGGCCGCTAGGTGGAGGTATAAATGGAGGAGCGCTGCTTGCACCTGTTGATCGCGATCTATCTCTGCGGCCGGCCACCTTCCGCGTGCAGAAGCTGCTGAGCAGTCTGGCTGATCGGTTCAAGCGCCCATTGCGACCATCCCAGCCTGGCATTCACTCAACCGCGCTAACAGGGAAGGCTGCGATCAATGCCCCCCCCCCCCAGACCGACCTGCGCCGTGCTCCATGTCCAAACCGGGCATGCAATTGCGCAAACTGCTCAAGCATCAGTTTGCTCGAGCACATCCGGAGTTGCGCCTTGAATCAAGGTCCTGGACTACGCGTTGGCTCTATACACCCACCGCCAGCCACTCGGGGCTACAAGCGAATCTTACAGCTCCGCGCGACGATAATCCTGCCTGTCCTGCCAATGCCGGCTGAGTCGCTGCTTGGAGAGGATGGGAGCAGCCTGCCTGCTGTCCGCACCGACACGAGAAAATAGGCTCGAGCTCCCGCCTTGCGCGAACGCCCTTCCCTTGAAGATCTGGGCACGGCTCTTACCCCCGACAATGCCCGAGGAGTGCGGGCTCACACCTCGTTCTGGTATCTCCGACAATGCCCATCGCCAGTGCACCCCACACTGCGACCGGAACATGACGAGCGCCACGGCCCCAAACTGAATGCCGGCCGTGATCAAGGTCAACAGCAACCAGCGTACGCTACCAGCAGCAGACGACGCACTGTTTCCGCCACCTGTTGTCCGGTGACGGGTGTTTCCCGTGCAGATTTGTAGTGCGGAGCGCATGGTTTGGCACACCATCTGCCCCCATTACATCCAGCCGACATGCGTTAAAACCGCGTGGAATATCGGCGTGCAACCTTTGCCATGCACATCGATCAGGGAAGCTTCCGGCAGCCAGGACGCGCCTATCTGATCAATCTGTACTGACACATCTTCTATAATATTCAGCAGTTGATCTGACCCTAGCAGGCCAGCAGGCCCGTAAAAGAAGGCCCACGGCAACTCCAAAAATCGCGCTGGCCTTCTAGCCTTGCAAACTTACGCGTTCACTCCTGAACCAGAATCACCTTGCCAACAATCTTGTCCCCTGCTGCCAATCGGCAAGGCCGCTCATCACAGCCGCTCGAAGCTGAAGCTTGGCCACATGGTTCAACCACCCTGCGAACAACGGCCAGAGCCGCTCTCCATCCGCGCCAGCAACTCGGCCTTGTTAGTGGGCTAACGGGTGCCAAAGGTAAGACCCGGTCATTGGAATACGTTTTGGCCAGCAGACTTGCCCAGAATCCCTGCATCTCGATCCCCCCACCCATCAGCCCAATCACCACCCAACGGCCGCCAGCGCCAACAGAATCCAGATGGTGCTCGCGAAGTACACCCAACCGGATCCCAGTAACCACATTGAACGGCCCCTTCAGGCTGCAACGCATATGCCGTTTCGCAACGCAGCCGCCGCCGTTGCGCCCACGCCTTAACATGGGGGCTGGCATTTGTCTTCACGCTCAAAGGTGACCAGCAAGGTTACCCCAGCGCCTTGCTATATCTGAAATAGCAGCGGTTCCCCACGCCACTGCCGCCCGCGTGGATCAATACCTTATCACCAGGCTGCAATCGCCCAGCCTCGACGATATTCAGCACGCAGGTGGTAAATACCGTCAGGTACGCCGCCGCTTTCAGCCAGCTCAAGCCAGCCGGCAAACCTGGCAACAATGGCTCCATCTACTACCACCTCCTCGGCCATACCGCCCTGCAGCAGGTTGCCGCATCCCGGTCACCCTACAACCAATCGGCTGTCGCCTTGACCTCAATCGACCGTACTCGGCGCATTCCATGACCCAGCACCGGCGTTACACCAGCGGTGGCGGATACATGCCGCCCTTTGCCAACAAAATCAGCACTGCATTCAGTCCAGCGGCTCGCAACCGCACTCCGTAACCGAACCTTCCTGTCGAGCTTACTGCTGGGCTTTCGCGCCATTCCAGGAGCCCCTCGGCCTTGCAATCCTCCTCTCACGGTGCTCCCAAGTGAAATATGAGTTAATCAAAACGGGAACTCAGGCTCCCGTATTGCGCCTGAAACTGGCAAGCCTGATTCCCATCTAATCGGATACTCATTTTGATGAAACGTCTCAACAGTCCCTGCGTACTACTTGCTCGCGCGCTCATTTCGCTTTTGGCCACTTACTGCAATCCGCAGATACACATCAGCCGGCCACGCTGAACCTGTGATATGCATTCAGTCCACGCGGCATCAGATGAAAGCCAGACCTGAATACGGTGGAAACTGCTGCGTGCGTCATCATTACAACCCGTATTCGCCTGGATGAGCCTTGTCGAGCGACATATCGACGGTTATAGCGTCAATTATCCGCAAGCGCAGCACTGTTTACCTGCGGAGACATCAAGGCCTTGAGCATACGGCTACCCGCCTGACGACCTGTTGCTGGCTGCGAATCTGAGCGTCGGGTTTGCAATCTATCTAAGCGCTCAATCGAAGGCGTTGAGCCTAACGCCTGGAATTTTCCGGCAGCTTGCGAGGAAAGACCTGAAACCTGGATTCAGCTCTGACCAAAGAATCTCGCTGAACCGCAAAGAAACCGCATGGTAATCGACGAAATCGATCTTGCTGCAGCTTGCGCAACCAGATCAAGGAATGAGTATTACGCCTGAAACCTGGCCGGGCGCGACATGGACGGCATCAAGGAAAACTGCTGAGCAGCGCTACAAGGGCCAGCAGCTGCGCCTAAACCAGACTCGTAGCGAGGACGTGTTTTCCAGAACTACATCAACGCCTTGCCCAGGTTTAAATGATCGCACACCCAATATATTCCGCCAGAAAACGCGGAAAACTTCGATTAAACATGACCTGTCCGCTTCGAACAATTGCGCGGTCTGCAAAAGCATGACGAGTTTTTTACCAAGATCGTGCGCCTGTATCCCGCAGGCCCCGCGCCAAAAGCCAGAAACTCGCGCCCGCTGACCGATCATCCGGTCGGCCAGGAAGAGAAAGAGACATGATCGACGTCGTGCCCTGGCGAGACTGATCGAAGTGAGATCAAAGTTGATCCGCCGGCCCCAGGGCTCCAACTGTGCGCTTGAAGTGATCCCCCCAGCAACCACCCACCGAACCTCACCAGCCGTGAGTGAGACTGGTCCGCGAGCGGTCAACTGGAAGATCAGGCAGCACCATCATTATCCCAGTGCAGTGCGAGAACAGGCAACGCATTGGCGTTATTGAAGTGCCGGCTTCTATATCGACTTCAGGCACAACGCATGATGATCCCGAATACTGGCAGGCAGTAGTCAC
>Ga0163217_1079355_pt1 | contig 10061 bp, 10 predicted proteins | sample SynspAceP_FD_185933 | JGI IMG/M metagenome (GOLD analysis project Ga0163217, IMG submission 185933) | Saline lake microbial communities from Ace Lake in Antarctica - Synechococcus sp. Ace-P (PacBio error correction) | ecosystem: Environmental > Aquatic > Non-marine Saline and Alkaline > Saline ...
CGGAAAAAAGGGGAACCAAGAAGAAAAAAATTTAAAAACTTTTTTGGCGCCCCAAAAAAATAGACTCCCCCTTTCCTTCGGTTCCAGAGCCCCCACACTCACCGCCGGGCGCTTTCAAATTCCGGCCACCCCCTTTTTTTTACCGCAAAAAGTTTGGGTTTTTTCGGAAATCCAGTTTAGGCCCGCCCCAACGTCCCGATACTGGTTTGAAAGCCTTGGGGTGGTTTTCGAATAAATTTCCAAACAATTAGGTGTGCCCTTGCCACCAGGCCCTTGGCATCCAAAGAGCCTCGTCATAAATTCAAATCCTTGAAAATATGGTTTTGGACGGATCAAAACGCCCGATCTACCATCACGGCCAGATACAAGGCAAAAGCAACGAACCAAGCAAGCCGGACTGAACCAAATGCTTTTTACGACGGCGGGTGTCCAATGAGGTTCAAAGCGTAATCCCATGCCACGGTGCTGTGACGATAACCACATAGAGAGACCCCAACTTACTGGCGGTAGACGCTTTAGAGCACTGCTATGACTTCTAGCCATTGCCCTTTCAACTTCTCGAGAGCAAATCAACGAACTCAGATGCGCTCAAGGCTTTTCTTTCGGCATCGATTTCTGAGCCTTTGCGGCAGAGTGTCCTCGAACAAACAACACACTTTTAAGGCCGCACGGCCTGCCCTTCGCGCATGACCGTGCGTGACGGATAGATTTTGACCACCAAATTCGCGCAGGTGAATGTTTTTGCCAATTGGTGCGCCTGCCGGCCGACATTAGGGAGTATCCGAAACTCTGTGGTACATCGAGGCTTAGCCATGCGAGTTTGGCGCTCATTTTTGAACCGTTCTGGGTATAGATAGCGAACTGATTGCGGGCGCAACCCCAATTCTTCTGACGGGCCACCGCGCTGTCTTCTCCAAAACTGCGGATGGCCAGATAGATCCACGCTTTTGGTGGCAGACACTCAACACGCGCGCGGAAAGCTACCGCGGTTTGGTGGTTTTTCGGATGAACGCGGTTCCAGGCTTTCAATCCGCATTTGTCGTGTAGATGATTTTGCGCACTGCTGGTGGGAAGGCGAAGAAACGGGAATGACTCTTGCCACGGCGTCGCCCAGCATTGGAGCGATTGACGGGTACTTTTTGGCCCCAGTTCGGCCTCAAAAATCAGCAAGGAGATCTATCACCTACAGTGACATCCGTGGGCTTGATAAATCCGCTTGAGGTCTTTTGCGACGTTCTTGGCGATCTTCCCATCCGCAGAAGTTTCAGGGAATGGCGACACCGAAGGTGAAATGCAGGTTTTGGACTGTGGTTCAGGAATGCGGCATTGAATGGCAAATCTGGAAGGCCCTTGAGGCGTCCACCACGGCGATCAGGATGTCTTCGACGCCCCGGTTGCGCAAATTGTTCATCAACCGAGAAGCCAGAATTTGCCCCTTCATTATTGCAACCCATAGCCCCAGAACCTCACGTTCGCCCTCAGGGTGACGCCGCAGGGCTACGTAAAACGGCTTGTTCTTGACCTGACGGCTTTCCCGCATCGCGGATTTTTTTGACCCTGAAGAGCATCAGGAAAACAATGGGATACATCGGCTGCCAGAGCCCGGTCTGCCAGTCTGAATACTCCGCCAGAACGGCAATCTGTGACGCCGGCTGACAAATCGGCCAAGACACACTTCAGCCCGTAGACCTCTTTCGAGAGGGCGCGGATGTCGCCCCCCCCCCCCGGGGTTCCCCCCCCCCGGAAAATAAAACCGGCTGCATTGAGGCAATGACCTTGTCATCCAGACGTGTCCGGGTTTGACCCTTCCTTGATCAGTTCCGGTTCAAAAACTGCCATCACGGTCCGCGCGGAAGACATCAATTCGGCAGCGCCCCATCATTGCCCCACGTCTGCGGCGACGTGCCATTGCGGCGGTTGCTCCTGTAGGTTTGTGGGCTGGGTGTCAGGCCTCATAGCCTAAATGCTCGGTCAGTTCAGCGGCCAAGCATGCCGTTCCATCAAAGGCCGGCAACCTTCAGCCTTCATCAAGCCCTGATCGCTCCAGTTAAATCGTCCGCGTTCTCACGCCCGCTCAGCGCTCGTCTAAACTCCTGGGATATCGTCATTGTCTCATGCTCCTTCGTTAATGAGAGCATGGGCCAAATTATCTTCATACACGAAGATCGGACACTCCCCGACATACGGTGTGAATGCGCGCCCTTGACCTCGTTCCAATCAAAGGGCTTGATCACTATAGTCATCGCCCCGCGGTTTCAATCCATCCAATCCGGTCCGACACTTGTCGCGCGCGGTCAGAATGAGGATCGGCGTGCCGCCAGCGCCCTCGCCCGCAGTTTGCTTGAGAAACTCCAACCCGTCACCATCGGGCAAGTGCAGGTCCAAAAAGCACACGTCAATACCTCCAGCGTATGCAGCGCGCGATCTGCCCTCGTCAGCGTAGAGAACTCATCAACAATGTGTCGATCCGCTTCCAGGGCTCCTTGAGCGCCGCGCCAGAGCTTTTTCGCCTCGATCAGCAATAATACGCCATTGTGCTTCTGTCCAACTCCTGACGCGCGCTGGCCCGGTTCGGCCCCCGCGACATCAATCAACGGCATTTCTGTGTAATGCATTCTATTTTTGTCGGCTTATTCATCCAACTTCTTCCACCTCCATACGTAAAAAGCCGCAAGATCACCGCGCCCAGAAAAAACGCCGTTGGCGAAAAGCAACACATCGTCGCAAGGGATCCAGACCTCGCGTCACGGGCAAATACCTCCCATGTGGTGCCAAGTGGTCGACGATGGCATTCGATCGCCGTGTTCAGCGCCTCGACCGCATGAGGCCCGAAAAGAGGAATCAACAGGAACACAGAAAAATCTGCGACACCCGCATCATACCGTAGAGGAGCACCCACAAAGCGGCAGTGCCACGACGATGTGCCCTGAACGCAGTTTCCCCCAAAGCCGTCCGGACACCCCGACGAGTAAGCCGGCCAGCGGCAACACAGAATGGGCAAACATCCGGTCACCCGTTCAGGTTTCTCAGCGTGGGTTGTTAGGTCAGGCTTCATAACTTAGGCTACCTTCAACGTTTGTTTTGGCCGGGGGAAAGATATCCAGATCTGGATTGAGCTCTGCTGTGTGGATATCGAGCAATCCCAAGCAACGAGTGAACAGGTTGTCATGCGACAAGCCGCCTGTCCTCTGGTCGGTCCAACACAGCTTTCATCAATGCTAAAGCGGGATTGGAAATGCGTCAGACTCCAGCAGGATCAAATCGGCACATGGGTCTGTGTTCGGGTGGCCATGAAATAGGGTGTCGCCGTGCAAATAGAGCCCCACTTATCGCCAAGCGATTCACCGTGGTCGGACACAAATAAAACAGCGACGTGGCCAGTCCGTCATTTGCGGCCAGCATGTTAACGGTTGGCCAGAATTATTGAATCCGTATAGGCGAATTGTTGTTAATCGGTAAGCGTTGGTATATCTCCTGCGGCGTGCACTTCTTGAATCTGCGGTGCGGCAAGGCGGGTTTGAAGCGTCAAATTCTGCCGGGTAACGCTGAAGTAAAGGTAGGGCCCGTGACGTGCCGATCTGGGTGCAGCAACCAATACCCGTGTCCTTGTTTACCGATGCTATGTATTCCTTGGGGGTTCGAGAAAATATGCCATCGATACATCCCCCGTTGCAGCAGAATTCGGGTTCTTTGAGATTGGTCAATCTTGCGTGTGTCAAACCGCGCGGCAATCGAACTTGTCCGCCCGTATTATGGTCCGCACCATTCGACATTCCAGCCCCGCATGTCCCAACACATCCCAGCACGGTTCTCGGTCGAGGTACCTTTTTCAAAAGAGAGCTTGTCTTGGCTGAACTTGGAGAAATGCATAGGCAGCGACACAGTCGTGGCCGTGCCACATGAAATGCGTGTTACTGAAATTGGATGACGGGCAGCTGGACAGTTCCGGGTTTTGGCACATCATATTCGTTCAGGCTGAAATTCCTGGCCCCGTCGCGGTTTTCCCCCCGCACGCAACAATCGTCCAGCATAGGCTTTCGGCCGCGTCATAAGGCAGCGCCGGCTTTGCGCCATACCTGTGCTGGTCAGGAAACAGGTTTGGCAGAACGCGATATCATCTGGCTAACGGATCGCGCCACCAGCGCGCGCCGGGCCTGGTAGCTGCTCATGAAATCCTTCCGTTCGGCCGTAGGATCGACGCATAATGGATTCAAATCCACCATCAGCCAACCCTGTCGCAGAGCAAGACCTGACAACAAATGTCCACTATCGGCGTCACCGCAAGCCGCAGACCGTTCGCCGAGGGTCGAATGCGGTACCCACATCACAATGAGGCGAAGGGAAAACACCGAAGGCAAGAATATGGGTCACATAGCCCAGCGTTATCAAATGCCTGGATTTCAGCGACGTGGTCACCATGTGCATTCTGGAATCATGTCGCGATCAACGATAATACCCACGATCGACCCTAATACGCCACTGTCATGGGCGGCCAATATGAGCCATTAAAAATTAGAAACGGTTTTACTGTCGGCACCGAAATGCAAACAGGCTGAAGGGCCGCCAACGTCAGCAGAACACGGCTGCATATAGCCCATGTGAAAAGTAGGTGGCTCCGAGAGACGTCGCTGGCGGATGTACCAGAACGTACTATTGTCGACACCAACATGAAAGCGATGGAAAAGACGTCAGTAGGGCTGTGAGATGCTTATTTGCGCACGCAGAAGGATGTTCGGTATAAAAAGGCTTGGAACAAAGGGATGGCAGAGCTTTCGCAAGATTATTACTGTGCTCATGACCGCCAAGCTTACGCCGAAGCTACGATGCGTTTTAAACTGTATCCGCTGGTGGTCACACAGCACAAGCCCTATCCGCGCGTGATAGCTGGATGACATGGGCATTTGAAAACGTGAAAACGGGTCCTCATCATGCGTCCGAAGGTAGCTGTAGCGTCCCGCCGTGTCCCTCGCGAATGTAAACCCGGTTTCTTACTTGTGCGTTCGGAAAATGGCATGAATATCGCGGAAGCAGTTATTCCGGGAATGCCGGTCCCCCGCTGTTTAGCAACAGTCAGAAGAAGTCATTATCCTACAAGCCGCGCTGCGCCTGGAAGGTTTTTCCTTAGCGCCGTGGTGACTGCGTTTCCCAGCAGGTTTCAAAAACAACTGTGACATTGCACGCGACGTCGCAAGGACACAGGGCTTGGCAAATCGACAGTCATCTCAATCGGCTGATCTGGCGCCACGGTCGCGAAGCTCGCCGCTAACCTGATGTAAAGCTGGCCAAATCTTCGAATAGACGTCGCTCGAAAACGAACCCGCCACCACTGGCTTTGCGGACCTGATCCACGAAGTCCTCGATCAAGAGCCCCATACGGATTATAAACGAAGCGCGCATCAAACCTACCGGAAGGCTTCAAACCGTCTCGGCATCAATATTTCGCCGCTCTATCACCTACAGCCAGACGACAGTGCCATTTATTCGAATTGCGCAAATTCATTGCGCCAAAGATGGCTATGACTGCTCTTGGCGTGAGCCAGACCGCGCTCGTGCTGCAAGGCATCGTTGCTCGACAAAAAGTTCCTCATCAGCATCCCGGATGTCTCCTATCATCTTGTAAACAGTCGGGAACATAGCCAAAAACGCCGTTCATCTTGAAACGCGGAAAAGGGTTGGGGGTCGATGGCGCCAAAAGTGGTGGTGCCGAAGAATGACCCGTTCGCTGCGTCGGATCGCACGGAGATATAGCTCGGAAACCATAACGGGCGGGGGCAGTGAATGCGCGGCGTAGTGGGATCGTTGTTCACTCATCGATCACAATCTCCTGATCCGAATTGCTGACCTCGTGACACAGTGTGGTTTTCCACCTCCGAGCTCATCGCCTAACCGTTAGCCCGAACGATATCATTGTCGAGAGCGCTGCACTGTGATCCAGCGCGCTCGATTACGCGCGCTAACAGCTGCAAAGCCCATACCGGTCGCGGGCAATATCGTTTCAAGTAGTGTTGGATATGACCGCGCTGCGGACCCGATCCCGTCAATAATCTGCTGGAAAATCGTGAGCGTTGGATGGGGCATTCATGGCCTGAGCATCTCAAACTATGTCAGAACTCATAGCGCTCTTGAGAAAAGCTACCTTGCAAATATCGCCAGTGTCAGCGGTCAAAAATTTGGTTTGGGAAAAGGGCGTACTGCGTCAGTGTCCCACTTACGGGAGGCTCCAATTATTAACTGTCCGAGCGCACGATAGGCCCCTTCGCACAACCAAGAAGCTGCGGCAAATCGGCCCATTAATTGATCCGTCCAATGATCGAAGGTCAGCCTTACAAAGCGGGGTTTGGACACCGTGAAGGTAACCGGTTGAACTAAAAGCAAAAACATTAACTTCTAAATCAGATTGTTATTGAGAGGCGGGTCAACGACGGACAGATGACAGCGTTCCATATTGCCGGACAAAACTTCGGCCTCGGCCAGACCGTTACGCACTCTCCGCACGCTCACCCACTGGAATAATCAGAGTCGTCCAATCAGAATGCGAATCCTGTCCATCATCGCGGCCGTCTGCGTGCATCAGAGTGAACGTGAATACCAAAAGCGCGACACCGTTACATCGCCGGCAGAAAGACGCTGGCACCACCCACGCTTATCCGTCAGGGGCGTCAAATGCACAGCCAACTGCACAAGATACCGCAAACAAATGTCTGAAGCTCAATGCCCGTGCACGAGCGGCACCTAAAGACCCTGTTATGCCTGTGATCATTATCCGTTTTTGGCCGAATAAATGATCAAGAATCAAGATCGAGCTGCCCAAGCCAGTGACAAGAGGTGGGGTGAACTACTATCTCAGACAAAAGATCATTGCGATGCGCAGAACCATTCCACTCCAACAGTGAATCCGTTTCACCATGAACGGTAAGCCGCCTGCCTCCCTGCGCTCAAGTGGCGTTAGGCTTAGCTTATCCTGCCGCGTGGCGCGCGGCCTTTCGGCGTTCAGTAACCAGCACTGGTTTTTAGATATGTTGCGTCCCCCTCCGAAGCCCTGCAGCAAAAGGTATCGTCCAGCGAGGATCGAATACGTATCGCGCGACATATCAGCAATGGCATCCATGCGACTGCCACATTCATACACCACCCATCGTGGCTCTTCGTTGGTAGATCCACAGGTTGCAAAGCTTAACCCATTGCGCCACATTGCAAATTATGAAGAACAAGCAGGGTGGCCGCCGCGTGCAGCGTCCCCTGTGCGACGCGCGCCTCAAGCTGCAAGCAAGCTCATGCCGCAAGGTCAGGGGACACGGGTTCAAGATTGACGCCCAGCAGGGTCGAATCGAAACGTGTTTCCAGTGCATCCCTGCTGAATTATGTTTAGTCCAGTGTGAAGTACGCGCAGAAGCCGCCTCTAAACCAACACGTTTCCCGTAAAAAGCTAAAATGCTTAAATATCGTACGGCTGATTGCAGAGAGCTGGTCCTATTTCTTCCATATAGCCGAAATCTTTGAGTGTAGCTCAGGCTATTGAAATAGCCTTAGGTCCCGAGAACAGGTGGATCTACGACGATTTGGTGCTGCCCCTTCGAATCGCAATTTCTAAGGCAGAGAAAAATGCCTAATGGCTGTACCCCGCGTATCTTCCATCATCTGTCCTCCTTGTTGGAGAACGAGCCAAAATTAGCCATCTGAGGTCAATCGCATGTCAAACTAGTCGCTTTCTAACGCTCTGTCGGACGGCGAGCGTGCCACACGGCGCTGCTGGAGGGTAAGTTTGTTGGGAATTGTTGATTCTTGCGGACAGCAAAAAAAGCCACGCGACCTGATTGGGTGCGCTTGTGTGTTAAGTTTGGTTGCGGGAGTAGGATTGAACCTCGACCTTCAGGTTATGAGCCTGACGAGCTTACCCGGGCTGGCTCATCCCGCGCCGGGTGCCAATCGAGTATGTAATTGGGCTTATTAAATTGTCATCGCAAAGATAACGTTATTTAGAGGTTTTGCTAGGTTTGGCGGTGACACTACTCTCTCGCACGGGTCTTAAGACGGTCAGTACCATTGGCGCAGTAGCACTTAACTGCCGAGTTCGGGATGGATCGGGTGTTTTGCTTACGCTATGACCACCAAACCGAGTAAAACATCAAATGTCCAAGTTCAGTAACAACTTGGATTGTATGTGTATGCCTTTTTCTCAGTAGATTCAGTCTCTTCTACTGATCAAATCAAGCCTATCGAGCAATTAGTACCAGTCAACTGAACGTAATTACTACGCTTACATCTCTGGTCCTATCGACGAGGTGGTCTACCTCGGCTCTCAGGATGACCTGTTTGAGGGGGCTTCTCGCTTAGAGCCTTCAGCGTTATCCTGTCCGATCATAGCTACCCAGCACTGCATTGGCATAACAACTGGTCCCACCAGTGGATCGTTCACCCCGGTCCTCTGCGTAACAGGGGCAACTCCTCCTCAGTAAAAATCCTACACCCACGGAGATAGGGACCGAAACCTGCTCACACGTTTCTAAACCCCAAGCTCACGTACCTCTTAAACGGCCGAACAGCCGTACCCTTGGGACCTGCTCCAGCCCCAGGAAGAGAATGAGCCGACATCGAGGTGCCAACACTGCCGTCGATATGGACTCTTGGGCAGTCTCAGCCTGTTATCCCCCGGCGTACTTTTATCCGTTGAGCGATGGCCCTCCCCACTTGGACCACCGGATCACTATGGCCGCTTCGACTCTGCTCGACTGTCAGTCTCGCAGTCAGGCTGGCTTCTGCATTGCAAACTCAACGAGCGAATTTCCGACCGCTCTGAAGCAACCTCGCGCGCCTCCGTACGATTAGGAGGCGACCGCCCAGTCAAAACTACCCACACACAGGGTCCCGGACCGGATAACGACCCGCGGTTAGACCATTCAAGCAGAAGCAAGGGGGTATCTCAAAGGGAGGCTCCACGCAAACTGGCGTTCACGCTTCAAAAGCCCACCACTACCTGCAATGTTTCGGCCTAATGCCAGTTGAAGTGTCCGTAAAGGTGCACGGGGTCTTTCCGTCTAACCTGCGGGTAACCGGCATCTTGACCGTAATTCAATTTTCGCTGAGTCTAGTTGGAAGGGAAAAAAAACAGCGGGGACTCGGGTTAACGCCATTCGTTGCAGGTCCGGAACTTACCCGACAAGGAATTTCGCTAACCCTCAGACCGTTATAGTTTACGCCCGCCGTTTACCTGGGCTTCATTCAGAGCTCTCACCCTCCTTTTAACCTTTCATGGCAAACCGGGCAGGCGTCATAAAAAGACCCTATACGTCCGTCTACGACTCGCAGAGCCCCTGTGTTTTTAATAAACAGTCGCCACCCCCGTTTGTGCAACCCAGCCCGTACTTGCGTACAGAACCGGGCCTCCTCTCGCGAACTTACGGAGTATTTGCGAGTTCCTTCAACATAGTTCTCTCAAGCCCGCCTTGGTATTCTCTCTATCCACCTGTGGTCGGTTTAGGGTAACGATCTAACGAATGAAGCTATTCCAAGGAACCCTAAGCAAGCCCATTAATCCGATAAGGATGACTACCTTCCGAGATCCTCACTTCCAATCTGGCCCAGAATATTAACCTGGTGCCCATCGACTACGGGCCTTCGGCCTCGCCCTTAAGGGTTCCGGCTCCCTGCTCAGATTCGCTTAAAGCAGGAACCCTTTGGATTTTCCGGCGAGAGTGCTCCTCACACCTGTCGCTACTCATCATCTATCTCACTGTGACTCTTCCACGGGATCCCTCACAGGCCCGCTTCACAGAAAGCCCTTGTGTCCAATTCCCAACCCGAAGGAGGATAAGGACACATGGGAACTATGTCACACTAGCGTCTCTTCTACCATGCAATAAATGCATCCTATAGCTTCGCTCATGGCTTGAGCCCCGTTACATCTTCGCCGCAAAGAACAACTTAATTTAGACCAGTGAACTGTTACGCTATCTTTAAGGATGGCTGCTCTAAGCCAACCTCCTGGTTTGTTTGGCCGTCAACCTGCTTCCCACTTAGCCATGAATTAGGGGCCTTAGCTTGAGGTCAGGGTTGTTTCCTCA
>Ga0163217_1047930_pt1 | contig 10060 bp, 13 predicted proteins | sample SynspAceP_FD_185933 | JGI IMG/M metagenome (GOLD analysis project Ga0163217, IMG submission 185933) | Saline lake microbial communities from Ace Lake in Antarctica - Synechococcus sp. Ace-P (PacBio error correction) | ecosystem: Environmental > Aquatic > Non-marine Saline and Alkaline > Saline ...
CCGAGGCCTAGCGCCGCTTGTTATGGAGAGGGCCAGCAGTTCAGCGCGGTCCTTGACCAGCTTGGCGACGCCTTCTCGGGTAATGTCAGCGGAAAAGCGGGCCAGTCAAGTTTCTACGAAGAGAATCAAAAGCTGGCGTTCGCCTCCTTTTTTGGTTTTCAGCCATCCACCGATACTCCTGTAGATCAGACTTCGCTTTTTCATGCAGCGCTTTTGGCATTGCTCCGGTAGACCATTGCGGTCTTGTGGAACCCTAGCATCGTTGTCGTTCCGTGGTCGTATGTGGAATTGAGCGTTCGCTGGCAGGGACGACGTAGTCCAGGAGCGAGACACGGCTGCTTCTGGCGCGATCATCTGGGCACGGATCGGGAGCGCAAGAACGCGCGGGGCACACGCATGAGCGCGAGCGCTTAAGCTTCAGCCCGTTCAGCAGGTCGCGCCAGCTTGTCCGCGTTCTCCCGGAGACCCGTCCGCATGATCGCCAGAACATCCTCTCGCCATACTCCATCCGCCACCGGATAATCACCAACATACATTGGCGTGATCGCCCGTCCAGACGCGGGGTGAAGTTAGACCCCGTCCGCCCAGATTGTAGACGTAGCGCTACCCGTGGAGGTCACGCTTGCGCCAGGCTTCGTATTCCTCCCACAATCCGCCTTCAGACCGGTGATGTCGATGACTGGACAGCCCCTCAGCAATCAGGCCCAACAGGGCGGCAGCGCTTCGCTTGAAAATCCCCTGTGGAAAGATGCCTTCAGGTAAAGCCAGGGCAGCAAGTTCTTCGACCGACTTCGCTTGCGCCAGATAGGGCGAAACCAACGCCAAGGCGGTACTTGATCTTGTCTGCCATCCTCATTGGCACCTCGGTGCGAAACGCGCGTACCTGCAACGGGCACCGTCCGATCCCGGTCATAACCTCGCGCTCGGGCAAGAACCCGTGGCGCACAAGCCGCTGGCCGCCTTCCTCGTCCAAAAGATGTGCGTGCTCTGCAATGAACGACGACACCTCAGCTTTTTGGGAGTTGGCGAGGATGGATCGTGGATGAAACGGAGCGGATGTTTAATTTGTATCAGATGGCACCTAGGCGGTCCAAACAATAACCGCCGAGATGCTCGCTGCCACACCCGGACACAGCAGTCAATCTGTACTCTTGCAAAACATCACAGCCCGCCGGCGGCGGTTGGCGCAGGGGGTGGTCCGCGGTGGTCCTGCCAACACACGGCACAAACAACGGGACAAGTGGGCAGTTTTTGGCGCAAAGGTGGGCGATTCGGACAGGTTTGGCACCGTGGCACTCGATGCCACAGCTGGGCAGGCAAACAATTCGCAACGCACGGCGGCGCAGGCGGTTGGCGAGTGGCGCGGCCATCCAAGAAGGTGGCGGAATCTTAAAGGAGACTGCAATGGGTGGTTGGAAGTGGAAACACCGGTCGTTCTAAGATCGGGTGGCATATCAGGACAAGGTGGCGGCCGGATCAATTCCGGCACTGCGAGCGGTATAGGTAAGTGTTTTACCCAACAAATCGACTACAGGCCGCGGTAAACCACAGCCTTTCCAGACTTGCGCCAGTAAAAGCCGTTTGCTCAGTATTTTGATACGCTTCACGGCAACCCGCGGTGGCCGGACAAGCGGGCGCGCGATACCTTGAAATTTACCGAGATAGAACGGAAACGCCAACATTGCGCCGTGCAGGCGGTGGCGGTGGTGGGGTGCCGCGGGGGGCGCTGGCCTGATCACACAGGTGGTTTTGAACGAGCCAAACTCCATTGCTCAGGCACCCGGCGCTGCGGGGCAAAGCATCAACACAACGGGCATGCCCGTCACATGGCTGCCGGAATAAGCACGCGCATATGGAGCCGTCGGATGAAACCACCTTGCATTCTTCAACATGGGTGTGGGCTTGACGGCGCCATATCAGACATTGCAGCGGGTCCTTTTAACGCAGCGGGTGGGTGGACGGAATTTGATTATGCGGCGGGGTACTCAGCTCATGCTGGGTCATGATGGATAAAATCGAGCCGATGCAGCCGCAAAGTGGCGGACTCCGACCACGCAACAGCCGCAGGGTTGGCTGAAATGGTGTTACGATCGCGCACCGGCTGAAGCCATCATGTATTTTGGTGACCAATCAAGAGAAATCTTCCGCATCCGGCCGATGGGCAGATGCATGTAAAATGCCTGGCGCGGTCCAGGATTACGATCGTACGCCAGCTTTGCGCTTAAAGCAGGATCATCGGCGGCGCGGCGTCATAAATGGGTGTGTGCATCAGCGCTGACGGTGCCGAGACTTTGGGAACTGGTCGATCCAGCGCGCGATGATTCGCAGGCTTTGACGCCCTTCATCTGGCATGACAGCACACAGGGCTTGAACCACGGACCAATAGCCTCGACGAGAGCGTGCGTTCAAATGCCGGCAGGCGCAAATCTTGATGCGATTTGGAATGCCGCAGAGCAGCAGCGCGCATTGAGCAAAGGATCACAGAACGAAAGTGGGGCGGTTTTCTCTCTGTTTGGGTGCAATGGCGGAAAGGGTGATTGGGTGGCCCAATGGCTGAACACGCGATAGGCTGGCTGCCTAAGTGGTAAGGATCAGCTATTGCGCGCGCCCCACAAACCCGGACGAAGCCGGTCCCCAGATGAAACGAACAGGGCAGCGCTAAAGGGCCAACCACAAACACCAACAGCTTGGAGCCCAAAGACGGGCGGCAAAACCACGCATCATGAAAGCATGTAGATCATCTGCAGTTCTTGCGGCCTTCCGCCGTATCCGTTCGGTGTTCGGCGCGTTTTCAGGCCTTTTTTCCGGTGCCATTTCCACGGCATGAGTTCCTTTTCGGATGCGATTGATCTTGTGATCAGGCAGGCGGCTGGAGGACCATGTGAGCGCACGCTTCGGGGTCGACGTCTTCATCTTGGCGGTTTCCATGAGCGTGTAGGCGATGGCGGCTGAGCTTTCCGCGCCCCGATTGAGCCCATGAACAGATTAATTTTTTTTCTGCCAAATGCTATGGCCGGATGACCGCTCAACAGATTATTGTTGGTCCAGCTCGAGACGCCGTCATTAGATACCCGGGCGCTGTTGGGACATGCGTTCAGCGCATAGCGGATGCTTCGGCAGTTTTGGTTTGCCCGAGATCTTTGCGGCAGTTGCGCCTGCAGCCAGAGTTCCAACGCGTCGAAGCCGGCGGTGTGGGTTGACGCTCGAGAGATGCGACGAGGAATTGAGCTCTTCATGGGATTGGTTTGATTGACCGCAGCCTCCTTTTCCACAGAGTAAAGCTGTGGCAAGTCTTGTTTGATCGCTGTTTGGGCAATGGAGAAGGTTGCTAGTGGTGTTGTGCTCGAACACTCGTCGACGCAAACTTCGGCGCAGCACGATGTATCGCGATGCAGGCCTGTTCGCCTGGCTTTGCTATCGCTAAGCTCCATTTGAATCCGCGCATAGCGTGCGGCATGGACGTGACGGTTAACCGCGCCCGGAGATGGTTGGCAGGGGTTGCTTACGCCCTTCGATCGACGCTGCAACTGATACAGGACCGAAGGTTGGTGTCAGCCGCTGCCCGACGGACGATCGTCACCCGGACATAAACTCCCAGAGCCGGGCAGTTTTGGTCTCACGTGGTGAATGGCAGCGCACCATACTGCAGCTTTAGACAGGGGTGTCGGGTCTGCGACAGGGCTGGACCAACCCTACGCGCACAAGCAGTTGGCCGAATAATGCTCGGTCAGAGGCTCCAGGGTGGTAATCCCCCGAAATTAGCAGCAGACTGGCATTAAGTAGAGATTTTCCTCGGCCAAGAATGAACGAGGAGAAATCGAATGAAGACAAGCAGAATACTTAAAGCGCAATCAGATCGCGGATCCTGCGGCCAGCCGAAGGCGGAGTGCCGTTTTCTCAGCGTTTGGCGGTGACTCGCAGTTGGAGCGATGGGCGTCGTATTACAAGTGGCGGCAAGTATGGCGGCATGGATGCGTCGATGGTCAGCAGATGGGCCATGGAGGAACGAGACGCGGCGAGCATCTGAAGCGGATGTATGCGGACCTGAGCATGCAGAACGACATTGCTGAGGAAGCCTTGGAAAAAGTGAACGGGGCTATCCTCAACGTTTGTGAGATGGCCGAAACGGAGAGATAGAGAACGACGAGGGAGTCCAACGAATCTCGAGCTGGCATGCCAGTTATATCGATATAGAGGTGTTATCAGGTGAAAGACTTGCTTACGCTATGAACGGCCTGTCAGCGGAATGAGATGCCGAGTATGGCAGTTGGCTGGAACGGATAAGACGGCCATCGTAAAAGAAAGGTGCGGTTTGGCTTATGTTTTTTTGTATCTGCGCATCGTAAAAGCTTTGAAGTGAACGCAGAATGGTCGTGTGTACCGTATTTAACTGCGGAGTTGGGCTCAACTTGCGCATTAGGCCCAGAAAGCGGGCTGGCAACGGCCCACGCCGGATGCGATTAGGCGTGCAGAGGCCCTTAATCAGACTTGGTCAATGGACTTCATGCCAAGACCCGCTTGGCGGATGGGCGAAAGTCCGCACCCTCATGTGTTGGAACGACTTCAAATCGGAAGGGTGGGTATCGAAGTGGATTTTTCTCTGCTGCTGTACGCGTTGGTGGCGTGTCTGAACGAATTATTGAGTGGCGGTGGGGCACAAAGGTGATCTCGGGTGATACGGTCACAGATACGATAGTGGCTTTGCCTGATGCGATGGGGGCAAACCAGAGAGGGCACATAAGAAAAATCGCATAACTCCCGCCGGGGGTCGGAATTGCAAGCGAATTACTGGATGCAGAGCACAAAGATGCACATCTTTGAACGCTAGATTAACAGATTTAGACGAACGACATTAAGCTGGCTCTCATTGTGTTTGGGCGCTCGGTGGCAATCGCAGTGGTGTCTGGGCGCGGGTGGATGACTGAAGCGGGGGGGTCAAGCTGAATGTTGGGCGGTTTGTTCGCCGGTATCTTTTGCCGGCCATGGGCGCGTCGGGTGGCCGGGGCGGCGCTTGCCAGCTCACCCTCGCCCTGTTTTATTCGCTCAACCTTCGCGCGGGCGCCGAGCGCGTAGGGGCGGTGCTGTCTGGGCGACTGGAAATTATTGGACGCGATAATGTCGTACAAACGCCAGATGCTGGACGCCGGCCGCTGTATCGCCGGCCGTCGAGCGAGATAAGATCTTTCTTGAAACGGCCTGCGCGGGGTGGGTTTGAGCACCGCCAAGTCGCGCTGCCCACCGTGGTGGAGTACAAACCGGCGAGCAGGCCGTGTCGGCAATGAAGGTGTGTGCCGGAAGGGGCACTGGATCGTGGTGGCTTCACCGATTTATGCGGTGAGCTTGCGAGAGCAGGCCGGGGCTTGCGCGAGGATTAGAAGCCCTATGGATCGCATAAAAAATAATGAATGTCCGTGCCTTTCAGCCTTCATCATCAGGGACCTATGATCACAGTCGGCTTCGTCATAAAACTGACTCTCGTCCATGAAAGAGTGGGCCGCATACCATCCTGCAAGAGGTTGTCAATGACAAGAAGGCGTCGGCGTCCAATTCTTTCATCGTCGACATAGACGAGACCAGTTTGCCATCTCGTCATCGGAAACAAATGGAGGAAGCATCTCGCTACAATATACAGCCGACTGCTGAAGATCTTCGGAGCCATTCAACTCTGCGGGCGGCCTCTTAAGATCTCACTGGCCGAGTTGGTGGGTTGCGGACCACTTGCCGTTCTTGCGCGGCGATTATTTCATTGAAACTGAAGGACTCCAGGCGGTCGCTCATGTTTTGCAACATAGGCCCAAGAGCAAGCCGTGTTGGTTCATAAAGCAGTATTCGCATGTTCGATGATCGCATATTCACCATACGCAAAAATATGCACTTGATCGATTGTGGCTTGTGGGGGTCCGGCGCAAACGCAAAAGGCGTGCTCACTGGTTTTAATGTTAAGTTTCCACAGATTTTTGAGCAGGAAATTAGCAAGATAAGCTCTAGCCGCTCTGCTACAGTCCTCATAGTTCGGGTAGCGGCATACCGACGGTTTCGAACTCGCGCTTGCCTGTGCCTTGCGGCCTCTGTTCATAGAGCACCGCGGATCATAGCGGATCTGATGCAAAAGCCGTCCGGAGCGATCGCCTTGCTGCGGCGATTTGCGAGCGGTGAACACACTCAATCGCGCATCCGGCATGCTCAGCGGCAGCCAGCCGCTCGGGGACGTCGGTAAAAGCAGGATAGCGGTGGGTCGACGGGGTATTAAGTTTCGACTCTGCACTGTGGGCGTGCACCACTACGGTCCATCAATGCGCGGGTCATCGGGTTGTGTTCGAGTGCCAGTTTCAGCAAAAGACAACACACCCCAACGGCGCCGCCCTATCGTTCCGGTTCAGTTCATAGCCGTTTTCCAGATGCGCCATCGCATAAACTGGGCGGCCCCACCAGTTTGCGCGATCTCAAAGTGCAATTGCGTGCCGCGCTCGCGCGGGAATACATGCCGCGAAGATGTCCTTTGTCGTGATTGGCAAGTCTGGCCTGCGCGGGCGATTCGTATTCGGGCGAAATAACGTGCCCAGATCATTGAGGCATAGTACAGTGCTGTGAAATGGCACCTCTGCTCGGTCGAACTCCTCGCGGGGAGGCGGATATTCAGCACTCGCGCAGCATCGGCCAGGTCGCCCGCGTCTTCCAGCGGCTGCTAAGCTGCGTCCTGATCACGTCATTCAGCGGCGGGGAAATGCATATAAATGAATCGCCGCTCATCCTGCTGGTGTCATCAGCCCTTGAAAGTAAGCCAAGCTTCAAAACGATAGCTGCTGTACGGCTTGGCGGCAGGCGCGGCCCCCATTCCGCCGGCACGCTTGCGATCATGGACTGTAATAGGAAACAGCACGGTAGTATAGTCCCGGCGTCATGCGGTTTCGTTTTGGGCTGATGGTGTATTTCGCGCCAGGTGACCATGAGTGACGTCATCGCTTTGAAAAGATTTTAGCGTGACCCAGGGGCCAGACGCTTCCGGCGCCAGAAGCGGAAAGCTCAAAGTTTCTCTCCTCCTCTGCTAATCCTTCGGACCTGTGTGGGGGTCAACATTACCACCGTCGTCATTGCCCTTCCCAGTCGCCATAACTGTTTGCGGCATCTGGCAGCTTCCAAAGTTATTCCGGCATTTTGCACTCTAACTTGTATGTACCCTCACGCGCCGATCAGCTGTTGCGCGGGCTGCCAGATGCGATGAAAGAAGCTGTAATTCGTTGGCAAAGTTTCAGAGAAATTCACCTTCTGCCTGACGGACGCGCAAAGGATCGGGTTCCATAAGAGGTTGATTTCTCAAGGCGAGAGTTCCACGCGGGATGTTGGCGGTTGTCTTCGCGCGTGGCTTGTATCGATCCGGCAAGCCGACGAGTCACGCTGACGAAACTCAGATTTTCATCTCTGCTGAAAACCCTTGGCCGCGGAAAGAAAAATTGCAGTCCTCCATGAGGCAGTGGGCTTTGCAGTTTGCCTCCATTAGAAGTTTCGTCGTTTGGGCTTGCACGACATCTCTCGAAAGAGGATCCCAGCCAAGGGCACGACCAGTGCTTTGGTCTGATCACAAACTCGTCCATTGCCGCACGGTCGGGCGGCGATTTGCACCAAGCGTTTTCTCGGGAGGGCAATTGTTGCTGTTTGGAAGCGACGCGTGGGATTGTTTTTCCTGTGCTGCGCATCCAGCAACTTTCCAACGTAACGCGCATAGGCTCTTGGTCAGGTTTTGTCCTTGCTGATCAGAACAATAGTGGTGGTCAGAAATTCTTGCTATCGCGCCCGGATTGTTTGAGTTGTGGGTGGTCAGCCGAATTCGCTCGATCGCCTCGGATTCGGCCGATATAGGCGAGGTTCGCGGCTCGGTTTCATTTTGCGTTTCTGCGATCAGGTTATACACCCCCGCCGCTCGATGTCGGGAAATGTGCTTGCGCCAAGTTTAAGTGCTCTCCCAGCTTGTATGCGGGTGGGAAATGCGATGGCTTGGAGATCGTGCGACATCATGATTTGTTAGCAACGCGAATAGGCCGTTCGGAAGTCGGCCGTCGAGCAGGAAAATGTTGATTGAGCGAGGTTTCATAGTTTCTTTTCCGCCATCGGCCCATTGTTTTGCGTTTGGAAACATGCCTCGGCGCAATAATACGGTTCTCAGGCCGACCCGAAACTGAGCTTGCATTGCTCTTCTTGTCACTTGAACGGGCTATTCCTTTCGGATCGAAATTCTAAGGGTGACTGTTTCCATTCCTCGTTTCTGCTGGAGGAATTCAAAACCATCCGCTCGCAGCGATGATAGAATTGCGAGCGGGCTTCAAAGGCTTTGCGCAGCCGCCGCTATTCTCATTTCGTGCGGCACTATGGGACACCATTGTGATTCCTTCAGCGCCCAGGCACTAGACGTTTTCTGCCAAAATTTTTACGGGGAAACTTTAATATTATTGAGCGCTTTCAGCTTGCACAGCGTCCAATTCACAACTTTTTGAATTTTGGTTGCACGCTAAACCTTCCCGCCGCGGCAATGGGATTCATAGAATGTCGGCATTCTGCGGTGAGTCGTTTTTCGTGTGGGCAGCTGGTGAGGGTGTTCTGGTTCATCGGAGTTGCCCGCGTTTGGGCCTTCTGCGGTTCAACTTCCTGGTCATCAATGCACCCTGAAGCTTGAAGGTTGAGGGCTGCTCCAGCGAGCTGCGCTGATGCGGTGGACTTGTTTAACTGCCATTGAGGTCAGAACTGCGGGTCCCAGGCGTTGAACGCACGCAAAAAAATTGTCATCGCAATAGACGTCAGCGTGTTTATTTGTTCGCCATTGTCAATGATGCGAAACGTCCAACTGGGCCCCTTTTATCTAAGAGTCCACACTTTTGGGGAAATGGCATGATATTTGACGGGCCGCGCCAAGATTGAACGGCGGATTGTAAGCGCTCACTACTGCATATTGAGGCGGTCTCGGAATTCTTGACCGTTCGGCCGCGGTCTTAGCGTTTCATCCAGCTGCCCGGTGCGGCTTCCAACCAAGCTGTCTCAAGCTTTCAAGCCATGCCTGGCTTCGCCGATGGGGTCCGGTCACAAGAGTCGCGTAATATATTTGGTGCCTGTGCGTTGATACATCATTGAAGCGGCGCAGCAAAGGCTAAAAATACGTGCCATTCATTGTAGATGGGCGTTGCCCTGACAGAATGTTCCTAAACTACCTTTTCAGACCCATGACTCCGGATGGGGTGGCCAGCATGCGGCAGTTCTTCCTGCTTTTGCGGTGCTTGCTGCTTTTTCGTATCGGCCGCAAGGAGCTGAGGTCTTGGTCTCCACGACAAGTGCGTGGTTGCGTTGGTCACACCGTCATCTCTTTGAACGTTCATACCCGGCTGGCGGCAAGAATCGGCGGCTGATTTCGCGTGGAATTTTGCCAAGATTGCCCTGTAAACCACAACGCAACCCGCAGCAGCGCCGTTTGCAATTGCCAGTTCTGGTCTGCTCTGCCGTAAAGCGGGCCTTGGAGGCGGAATGATTAGATGTCGACGGAATTCGAACAGATGGGTTCGGCATGCAGCACCACCAAAGCTGCGGGCTCGGGCATCTCAACCAGCATCATGATGATTAAATTGCAGGTTCAAGGTGCGCTTGAGGGTTTGGGCGAGCCGTGCCGCCGTTCCCCCTTCACTCTGGCTTCGCGCGGGCGGGCATTATCACGGCTGTCGCTCCAGCGCAGGTTCCGGTTGTGGGGCGGCCGCAAAAACCACTAGGCTGCATTCATAGCCTGCTTGTCGGAAATTGCTTGGTGGCTGGACAAGGTGAATGCGTTGTCAGCAGCGGCAGCAGAAACTCAGGGCATCGGGAACGGGGCGCATCGCACATGATCTGGCCCGATAGCGTGCAAGTTTGGATGTTGAATGGTCAAACGGGTGCCGGGGTTGGACCAGCATCGAGAAGGTTTGATCCTGGTTGTCGGGGCTGACGCTGGCGAGGCCATCTGGGCAAATGGCTCGCGCGCATCGCTACGGCGGGTTTCGACATCCAGGGCGATAAGGCGGAGTTTTCCCCCTTCGGGCACCGATGG
>Ga0163217_1083034_pt1 | contig 10060 bp, 8 predicted proteins | sample SynspAceP_FD_185933 | JGI IMG/M metagenome (GOLD analysis project Ga0163217, IMG submission 185933) | Saline lake microbial communities from Ace Lake in Antarctica - Synechococcus sp. Ace-P (PacBio error correction) | ecosystem: Environmental > Aquatic > Non-marine Saline and Alkaline > Saline ...
AAAAAAGGGAAGAAGAAAGATAAAAAAAAAATCGGTTTTTTAAATCGGGCAAACCCAAAGTCCCCGAAAACTACCCCCCAATAAAACCTTATTAAGTTTTACTTGTGGGAAGAAAGTGAAAATTTTCATCTTTTAAGCCTAATGAATTTGAATTTTTGGACCTCCATCGCACTTTGTCCCCATTGGAGGGAATTTTTGTACTCCTGAGGTTACTTCCCTTCCCCTCTGCTGCGCTTTTTAGTAAATTGAGATTGAGTCCATAAAATGAAAAGAATAAAAAAATCAAAAATCACTTAAAAAACTATTTCCACTAAGTTCTTCAAACCGGTTTAATTTTTTGCCTAAAGCCCTAATTCATAAAGACTTTTTTTGGAAAGTACCCCTCATTTTCAAATTGGTAACAAAAACCTACTTTTGGACAGAGTAAATCCCAATAATATGTCCCAGAGCGCCCTTAAATTCTTCCCAAAGCTTTTTTTAAGGATGGTCTTCTTTAAGTAAAATAAGCTGCCTGGCCTTCCGATTTAGTAGTCAGATAGGGCAAATTATTCGAAGCGGGAACAAAAACTCTAAACTCCGATCCTTCCTTCCTCCCTTAACTTCTACTAGTAACTCCCCCCACCATGCGCCCTTTTAAACAATATCGTAACTCAATGAAAAGTCCAAGGCCTGTTCTTGCCACCGTCGGCTTTGGTGGTTAAAAATGGCTGGAAAGAATTTTTTTCTTTGATGGAGTCGGGGATACCAAAATCCGTTGTCTTGGACAGCAGATTTGTAACCCCTACCTGCCCGTCCGGGAAAGGCCGAATCCCCTGAAGAGGACTTCACCGACATTGTTTTTTTACTATACAGGTTGGCTTATATTCCAACACCTGCCCTTCAAGGGGGTTGGGGGGGTAGTTTTCCCGCTTTTTCATAACACTGCAATAAAAAAGCATTATTGATCAGGTTTAAGCTAAAACACGTCCGAATGTCCTGTGGAATGAACTTCCACTTTTCGGGAGGTTGGGAATCAAAAAGTCCTTGGGAAAAAAAATCTGAATTAAAAGCTTTTGTCTTTTAGCTCGGAATGCCATAGTAACTTAATCGGAGAAATTCATCGCTAGGGCATTCCAAATCAGTCAACACTTTTCCGCCCTGTGCTTTTGCGAACTAAATGCTCCAGCATTCCTTTGACGATATCGCCGGCTCGCTTGCCCGTGGTGGTTGAATTTTCTCGAATTTTTCAGCAAGGTCTTTTGAATGGCTTTTGGTCTCTTCTTTCTCCTTTATCCAGTTTCTTCAATTGCCTTCCTTGAACCAGTTTCTTTATTTAAGCTCAGAAGAAATTAGTTCACAAAATTCAGCGGAATTCTGGATCTCATGAGCGATTGCCCGGCTGTGAGCTTCCCCAAGTGAAGCCATCTTCTCGGGATTGGATGAGTTTGGGCTTTGGGTGGATTTGAGGTTGTCTTAAGGCGATTCAACTTGTTGGTTTTTTGAAAGCAGTGAATATGTTCGCTTGCTTTTTCTTTTCTATAGCCACGGAAAATAAATCAAAGCAATTACGACTATCACTCCGAGGCCACTCAGCAAAACAAAATTTGCTAAAACTATTTTTGAAAAGCTGTTTCTGCGGCAGCAATTTCAAATTTCCCTTTGTTGTTCATCAAACCCTGCGAATTGGTTTCAAAGTCAAGTAATATTGGGTAAGGTGTGTTTGGCCTGTCCTTGTAGGTAATTGCGTGGGCCGCTATATGCTAATGCTTTTCAAAATCTATTTCCCCCGATAGATTTGGGAAAGAATTCCGTTTTGCATCTTATGTGTTGGTATAAATGCCACTAGCATTGGCTAATGTCTAAAGATTTTGTTGCGTAGAAAAATGGCGAATCACTCTCTCACTAACGATAATGGGAGTTGGGGCCAAATCGAAATTGGCTTGGGAACAACCCGAAAATGTACTGATTAGGCCTTCGCTGAAGCACGTTGGGAGGTTAAGATTTGTTTTGGCCAAGATCAAAATGCCCATTTCGTTCTTCCACTCTTGCCTGGTTTAATCAGTGTAATTATTGGACAACCAATATTGCTTCAAGTTTGATCGAATTTTTCATATGCCATTTGATTTATAAGAATGTTGCTGAATCTTATTTAATTCAATTCCAAATAAAGCGTTTGCGCTAAAAATAGGATCATCGCAAGCGTAGCCATGGGCCAAAGTGTTGGCCCCCGATCGTTGCAACGAATCCGAAACAAGGTAGGCTTGTTGAAATACCTTGATGCTTTTTATAATCACCATGTTGGGAGTATGTATTGACCAAGGCCCACCAAGCAGCCCTCCCTTTCATTTCTTTCTGACCAATTTTATTTGCGGGTTGACCCCCTGCAGAGTAATTTGAAAGCTTTTGAAAAATTTCCGAGTGTGTTTTAATGCTACTGCGCTTGGTTGGATGGCATCACTTCTTCCTTTTGGAAATCCGACTTCTCTGGCAATAATTAATAGCAGCGATAGCCATAAGAAAATGCGGAATCAGGCCTTATTGAACATGTATTGATTGCACCAGTCTGACCTAATAAGCAATTTTGCTTGTGTCTGTTTTTGCTGGTGAGGCATGCTTTTAGGCTATCAGTTACGGCATTATGATTGGCAATGATCGTATCAAGACTTTGTTTGCAATAGTCTGGTTTAGGCACCATGAAAAGGAGGAGAATCAATATCGTCGCTAGTTTCCTTCATAGCCGTTGTTTGGTTAGGTAAAGAGACAATAAATTTTTTTGTCCGTTTCCCACTTCACTGCTCGCAGTCGGAGGGCTTTCCACCTTCAATTCCCCTCCCATGCGCCTTCCACGATATCATTTGTGATCGAGAGCCCAAAGTCCAGTTCCTGTTCGGTTCCTTTTTTAGTAGTGAAAAAGGCTGTAGGATTTTGTCAAGGATTCCTTGGGAATCCGCTCCTCCCGTTATCTCAATCTGAGAGGATTACTTTGTCTTTTTGCAAAGCTGTTGTAACACCGTCAACTTTGGAGGTAAGCCTTCGGACTTCCCATTTTTCCAACCTCCACTTCAACTTGTCCGCATTGCATCAACAGCATTATTGCAAGAGATTTAAGAATGACTCTGGAAAAAATCCTCGCTGATCATCGTTACATCTTCCAAACCTGAGGATCGGCCTGCAAGTTATGTCCACATTAATCGGAGTCCCTTGCCGGCTCGCATCCCATGGTAGGAGGATTGACAAATTCTTTTGAACACGATTAAAAGGTTTTTGGGGCTCGCGCTTACTTTTCGACGCCCGGCTAATGCTGCAGCATGGAAGTGACCAATGCCTATTAGCCGAGATACATGCTCGTGAACTTTGGTCAGGTTGCTTTGGACATCTTGAGGATCGCGAATGATCTCTTTCTTTGGTAAGATGAAGCTTCCAGAATTTTCTAATTCGGCAAAGACCCATCGATTCAGTTCCCGGCTAGATCCCGAGAAGTTTTCACAAAGTTTGAGCGGTTCTTAAATCTCAAATGGGCGACGATGCCGGCAGTCAGCTGGCCGAGGCTGGCGAGTTTTTTTCCTGCTGCACGAGTTGAGCCTGAGTGGCTTTGAGCCGATTCAAGCAGCTTGAATTTCGTCCTTTTGCTCAGCTAGCAAGAATTTTGCCTTTTTTGTTTTTTTTGACGCGATAGCTACGGCAGAAGAAATGGTAACCAATCACTATAAAACAACCATAATCAAAAGAAATAAGTTCTATCCCTAACTCTGATGGCTAAATTTTCTTTTGCTTCGAGATTACTCGAACACCCGCTCTCGATTCAAGAGTGTCTGCTGAAATGCCGCCAAATTGGCAAGCTTTCCCTCTTGGTCAAAAATACTTCCTTTCGGATATGGCAAGAAGCTAAGTTTGTTGAAAGCACTATCAGGTTGATTGAAATACTCAAAATGGGCAGATAGGATTCTCCAATGAGCCGAGGGCGAAATGTCGATATCACACATCTGTATATCTCTTCTTCTCCTGAACACCCTAATAGCTGCTACCAATAGTAATAACTGGAATCCTCATTAATTAAGACTGTCCTGTAACCTTAGATAAACCAAGATTTTGTTAGCGGCAAATTCCCCTAACCCTAAATAATCTGCGCTACAGCAAACTTGATTCCTTTCAAAAAAGCATTGAAGCACTTTCAAACTGTTTTTGATTCCAGCTTGATGGAACCATCAAATATATGCTAGGTTCCGAATATCCTTCGTAGTTGTACAACTCCGGTGGTTAGGACATTGATTTTTCATTTTGAATTCTGGGCCAGAATCAATTTCATTGTTATTGAGATGGGACAAAAGCCATTCCAGACAACGCGAAAACCAATATTCGTAATAAATCGTCCCCCAGTCATTTGGCGATTTGAAAAGCTATTTGATAATAAAATTGCGCCTCTTCGGTAAGTTGCCTGTTTACGGCCCATCAAAATGGCCGTAATTGAAATTTAGATTAGCTAAAGTAAGACCAAATACAATTTTTTTTAGACCGGCAATTTTTATCATCAATCAGAAAAACAGAAAGTACAGTTCTCTGGATTTTCCCAAAATTCAAATGCCCCTACCAAATGATTCATAAGCAATAGCAAATTGGCCAGTATTTGTAGTGGTCCAGGCTTTGCTGATTAGCTGATCCATTAATTCTCTTGCAGTCTGAAGTTTGACTGATCAGCAAGGAGATTCAATTTAGAATCCTTTGCAAACTATCAATTCTACTATCCCAGCGCCTGAGGTCTTTGAGCCTGAACAGAAATGCTGAACTAAATATGAAAAATGCTTATCAGAAAATCTTTTTTTCATCATGGTAATTGCTTTGGCTAAAGAATAATAAATGTGGGCACACCTTTTCAAACTAATTGACTCCACTTTAAGTTTCCCCTTCCATGCGCTTTTCACAATATCATGGGTAATCGAAATAAAAGCCTAAGCCGTCCTTCCCGTTTCCTTTCTTAGTAGTGAAAGGCTGCAAGATTTGTCCTGATCCTCTAAAGGGAATGCCCCCCACCATTAATCTCCAATCGACAGGATGACTTTACTTTTTTGCAAGGCAGTGGTCAACAGTCATTTGGCGAGATAAGCTTCGGACTTCGCCACTTCCAATCTTCACTTCTCGCCGCATCGCATCAAAGGCATTATTACAAACAGATTCAAGATCACTCTGGAAAAAAATCCTCTGAGAATCAGCAATACGTCACCAACTTTTTGGGTCAAAGCCTGCAAGTCGATATCCAACGTTGATTGGCGATTTAACTGCTCGCATTCCCATGAAAGGAAAAGATTAACAAATTCCTTTACTAATGGATTGAAATTGCTTTGGGGCCGCGCTACTCCCCGAAGCTCGACTGTGTTGAAAGCATGGAAGTGACGATGCATCGGCTCGAGTTTCCAATGCTCAATGAAACTTTGGGTCAGGTTACCTTTGGAACATCTTGGAGAAGCAATGAATCTCAGCTTTGGTAGCTGAAGCTTCCAAATTTTCCAATTCCTTCAAAAAAATCCTCATCGATCAGTTCACCTGCTTATAGATCAAGAGAAAGTTTAAATTCACAAGGTCAGAAAAGGATCCTTTGATCTCATGGGCGAAGCCCTTGCGGTAAGTTGGCCAAGTGAAGCGAGGTTTCTCTTGCTGCACGAGTGAGCTTGGGTGGGCTTGGAGCTCCACCATTGCTCTCTTCCACTGCAAATTCTTTTCTGGCTTCTGTTCCTCTATGGTTTCCTTCCAGCAGAAATAGCTGTGGTACGTTTTACTTTTTCGGTTGCGGTCGGAGCTTAAACTGGTTATGTTAATTCTTTATCGGCATCTTTATGGATTTGGTTATTACAGCTTTCAATTCAGCTGTCAGATTTTCGGTTCAGCTGAAGAATATTGATGATATCTTTGAAGATGCCTGTTCTCTATTTCTCTTTTAATGCACACAGCAGGTGGTCAGATTGTAGCATTTCCAGACTTTCCACCCGTCCGCCCGCGCCAGTTCAGCATTACTGAACATGCTGCCATAGGTACATCCCATACTTGCCTGCATCCCTTCTATTTCCTCATTATCAAGGGCCGAGTGCTACAAATCTTCCTGCACAACTAAAAATTACCAAAGCGTCAGCCTCTCCATTTCTTCTGTTCATTTCTTCACAGCCATGGGATGACTTTTTTGCATCACATCAAAAATCTGGGGGTAAAGGGAAAAACCGGACCTTTGGAAACCCTGTGGTACCGATTCCACTGGCAAGTTAAAGGAATGGTCCAGACCAATCGACCCATCAGGCCCCGGCCAGCATCACCAAAGGGTCCCCGATTTCCCGCTGCAATTGTAAGGGAAACGCCGCGGCCACTTCAAGCTGCAAAGCCCCGCGTTTTTCCTCTGTCCACATTTTTCCAGCCCCGCCATATTTGATGGTGAGGTCCAAAAACGGAAATACATCCACGGTGTAACACATGGTTTCCTTCGCTTTTGTGACCGTTCCTTTCTGTACCCCAAAGCTTTCCAACAAAGTTTGCCCGGCCCTTTTATTTTAAACCTTGTCTTCAATCAAGGTGCTAAGGACTATGGTGCCAATGTTTGGGGTCTCTTTCCATATGGTAAAAAACATACTGATCCAATAAAGGTGAAATCATCCCCTGCCATGCCTTCCAATAGATGTTGATATGTTTCCGACCACATCCTCAAACCCGAAAAGCATTGGCTCCGCATCTGTTTCGCAAATGGGTTTCGAAAATAAGAAAGGCAGGATTGGCAAAACGATGAATGGCCTTTTTAGCCAAATTTTTGTGCTACTTTCACGATAATTTTTTTGGGGGTAATTCAATCCAAATAATTTGAAAATAGTCCGCGGTTTAGATCATTAATAAAATAGCAACCTTTAACCAAACTCTACCTCTCCATCTATAAAACGCACCATGGGTGGATCACCAAAAATGGTGATGCCGGCCTCATCCAATATCCGGCAAGATAGCGGCAACGGTCCTTGTCTGATTGAAAGAAAGAGCGATGGCTAAGGTGGGAGCAACACTTCATGTTTTTCTTCTTAATTCCCGATTTAATTTCTTCAGGAGACGTTCCTTTGAATTGAATTTTGCTTTCCACGATGGTTATTGTTAGTTTGATAATTGTTAATGGTTAAAATTTTTAATAAAATCAGTTTTTTTTTAAAGTTTGGATGTTTTTTATGAATTGGATGTTAGTAGTTTCCTTATTTCTGTTACATCCTGAAAAACAGACCTCGTATTGTTTGTTTATCACCAGATATCCTGATGGATATAAAAGTTTCAATCCAATATTCTGCTTCGTTGGCTTCCTTTTGTGCAATTTGCTAATTTATGAATGAATCCCAGCTTGCTTTCTGCTTGCTCAGCTTCCTCTAACCATTGCTCCAATGAATTGTTCCGCTTCTCATCAATTGCTTGCCGAGAGATATATTCTTTCTTTTCCAACCTTGCAGGTATTGAAAATATAAATTTAATTACCGCGCGAAGAGCAAAAGCAAAACTTTTTTGTTTTGAATTACATTCTCCTTCATATTTTCTCATTAAATATTAACAATTCACCGCATTAATATTGAATACTATTTTCTCTTTTCAAGCTAACCACCAGCTTAACCGTTGTTCCTTGAAATTCACAGCGAACCTTCATCCAATTTTTCCAAATTCCCTCCCAATGAGAAATTAGCCTATTCATGGGTTGCCCCAGGTGGATGCCAGCCCTTCTATTTCTGTGGAAATCAAAGGACCGATGTTTCCTAATCTTCCTACACATGAAAAAACCCAACAACACATCGGCAATCCCGGCATCTCCCTTTTTTCTTTACTGATTCTGGTACTCTCAACCACTTTGTCGATCAACATCAAAATCCCGGTGGAAGGGAAAAGCCGGAATTGTTCTCGCCTCTTTTACACCGCCCCTGCAATATGAACGCGATTGATTGGCAGGATTAAAAAACAGCCGCAAAGGCCTCATAATAAGCATTTCCTGAAATGCTTCGCTCAAACTGTAATGGATTAGGCCCAGGTTCCTGTTGGAATAAAACCACCTTCCTTCTGGATTGACCCTTACTATATCAATTCCCCCAAAGAATCTTTGAATGAACATGCATCGCCGTTCATGGTCAAATCGTTTAATGCCCAGGTACGCTTCACTTTTCGTGATTTTTTCGTAAGTACCTACCGCTTCCATCCTATACCAGCCAAACCGCTTATCGCAAACTTTCCTGATCAAGAATGAGGCAAATAAACCACGGTACTCTAAAATTTTTTTTCCCCCCCTTCTGGTAAAAATGACCCCCGGAAAAGTCAGCTGGAATCATCGCCGGTCCACCACCCGCGATCATGAATATCTTTGGGCCTGCCGCATCTTCTGTCAATCCTCTGATCAGTTCATCGTTGGAAAACCATCCCAATCCAAGGTGTAATGATGGAAGGCCGGATTCTTAAAGGCCTTCTTACCGGCTATGCCTGTTTTATACCTGCTTGCGTAATGCAGAAGATCCTCGTATTCGTTTAATACTATTTGAAATTGTCCGGTTTTTAAATATCCAGAAGCATGACGCGATTTGTTCCTCCGTAATTCCCATGTTCAGTAAAATTTTGGGGAGCGGTGACTCCAAAAAATTCAAATACCTTTTTCCCAAAAATCGGGCGAAATTTGTTCAGCATCTTCCTTTTGTTTAAGGATAAATGGCAAGAGTCGGTTGGAACCATCCTTTTGACTTTTCAGCGAGTGCTGTTTTTATTCTTCCGTTGAATTTCCGGTGATTGATTTGCTTTCAATTTTTTTAAAGTGTTAAATGGATTTTGAAGATTTGTATTTCCAGTTGGGATTGAATGTCCAATTCTCCCCCATGGGCTTGTCGCACGATATATAGGGTAATCGACAATCCTAAGGCCAGTTCCTCCGTCCCTTTTTTTTGGTTGTGAAAAATGGTCAAGATTTTATCCGGCGAAATCTCTTCAGGAATTCCCGCCACATTGTCCTTGAGATGGATCGGGAGGAATGACCTGATCTTTTTGCAAGGCAGGTGGTCACAGTCAACTTTCGGGAGGTAAGCTTCGGACTTCCACTTCCAACCTCCAACTTCAACTTGTCCCGCATCGCATCAAAGGCGTTGTTACAGAGATTCAAAAATCACCCTTGAAAATCTTCAGAAAATCAGGGTCACATCGCCAATTTTGATCATCGAGCTGCCAAGTCTATGTCCACATGAATTGGAGCCTTGCCAGCTGCGATGCCGCATGGACGGATGAGATTGACATTCTTTTGACCAGCGGAATTGAAGGGCTTTGGGTCTCGCTTGCTTCCGCGAAGCCACGGCTATGCTTGTAGCTGGAAGTGACAATGCTATCTGCACGCGACCCATGCTCGTGAACCTTTCGTCAGAATGGCTTTGGAATCTTTGGAGGATCGCAAATGATCTCTTGTTTAGTCTCCGAGGATTCGAGATTTTTTCAACTCCTCAAAAACTTCTCAATCAATTTCCCTGCTCAGATCGAGAAGTTATTCAACAAAATTCAGTGGATTTTTAACTCATGGGCGATGCCTGCGGTAAGTTGGCCAAAGTGGAGGAGTTTTTCCTGTTGGATGAGTTGATCTTGGGTGGCTTTGAGCTCGCGAGCGTATTTTCCTTTTTAACCTTTGGCTATTTCCAGCGCCATTGAAATCCTCGTATCTAGAATAAGCAATGGGGACGAAGGAATCTGCTAAGGTTTTGAACTATCCTCAAATTTGCTCTTGATTCAAAAGGTTTCTAACATTTCCCACATACAGCATCCCCTGCCTTTGAAAGGGACGCAGATGAAGTCCAGTTTTTTTCGGGGGGTGTTTCGCCTTGGCTGGTATTTTTTTCGGTCGGTTACCTGGCCTTGTTCGATCAGGGTCCCTGAGCAAAAATCTATAAACTGCTGCTGGACTCCCAAGTCTCAAATATGGCCGACTGAGATCTCGCAGTTTTGAAGTCGCGTTTTTCCAACTAAGGCAAATAATCGTGTCCAAAGGCCAAAGTGAATAGCTGCAATATTTTTCTCCAGAGGGAGAAGAGAGATAAGTATGCACCGACCTGATTTTTCTTCGTAC
>Ga0163217_1091379_pt1 | contig 10060 bp, 9 predicted proteins | sample SynspAceP_FD_185933 | JGI IMG/M metagenome (GOLD analysis project Ga0163217, IMG submission 185933) | Saline lake microbial communities from Ace Lake in Antarctica - Synechococcus sp. Ace-P (PacBio error correction) | ecosystem: Environmental > Aquatic > Non-marine Saline and Alkaline > Saline ...
AAAACGAGAGGAGATAAGGCCGGGCCCAAACAAAGGAAAAAAAAAAAAACAAATAAACAAATGCCCCCCGGGAAAAAAGGGGGCGGGATCCGGTCCCCCCTCTGCCTTTTTTAAAAAAAAATGGTCCCCCCGCTCGGGAAATGACGGGCAGCCGAGGGAAAAAAAAGTGGGTTTGATTTTGTTTGCCGGCGGCAGGCCGAAATTCTTGGCCCAAGGACCCGGCAATAGCTTTTTTTTTTTTGGGGTTTTCACCCGTGTTTTGAAGGCAGCAATGCAGAATTCTTTCCAGGCGCAGCCCAATCAATGATTTTCCGCTTCGGGTGCGGGTCTCCTTCGCGTCTTTGGGACAGCGGGGACTGGTCCCATAGATGTTACCCGATGGCCGAGACCCAAGATCGGATTGGAGGCTTCCAGAAGAGACTATACCTTAGAACGATTACTTTCAGCGCCCTTTTGACAGACATTGACACCGATAGACGAAAACACTTCAGCCCGTTCTGATCTGGAGTGGCACGAGAAGGCGTTGTTCTGTGAAGGGGGCTTTTGAAAAAAAAAAAACCCCGCGAAGACGCCACGAGCCAAGCGCAGTGGCCATCCAGAATCCATCACTGCTTTCTGGAGACTGCTATCCCAGCCCACCCAGACCCACTCAACACATTGGAATACTGATTATTAGCAAACGCAAGAAATATCTTGGACAGGGCGAAGGACGCAACGAAGCAAGACGAACATTAAAACAGCGCTGATTGACGAAGGGCAGAAAAGGATCCTATGAAGGCACCTGCAATCTGGTATGGCTTTTTTTCAACTGAAACGCCTTAGACTTGAAGTGCCGGTTTCAGCCGATATATACCCGATTGGGCGGGCGGCGTATTACATGGCACTCGATCGACAGATTGAATTATTTTCTGACACAAAATTAACGAATACTTGAGCGAATCTGTACTTCAAACAAACGCGGTTTGTGCCCCAATCAACCAGAGAGCCTGCACCCCAGAGGGTATTTTTTACGACCAGAATGGGGGACACTATGCCGTTGCTCTGGCGCAGAATTTATCCCGGTCGCGGGTTGAAGGTTGGCAATGCTGTTGGACAGCGAACAGCGTACACTTATGAAAACATGCACAACAGCGAATATAGTAGATATCAGGCGCTTGCAGCGCAAAAGCACCATCCCTTGACGCTAGGCACGAACCGCACGTCCATAAGGTTTTACGGCACCAATTACACCACAGGAGAAAGCAATGGGCGACTGTTTGCCTGAGTACAAACGAGACGTTCGAAAGCGCCGAAAGTCAAAAATTCGAAATATCCCGTTGTGGGTGGATTTTCATGGCCGAATCGGTTGCGGAGCCCTTGCAAACAAGATCGACCCCAGCTCTAGGAAGAGCTGTCGGCCGAGTTTACCGAAGGCCGGGTGAAGATTGCCAGTACGATGTGGGACAGACAAAACCCCCATGCAAGCTGCTGCCCAATGGGCGTGACGCGTATTTGACACAGAGCGCTGTTCATAGAACTTCAAGGATGGCAAGAGAGGAGTTTCGTCTCGGACCGTTGCAGGCACGCCTTAGCCACGAAAGACCCGCTCTTGCAAAGCTGGGATCGAAAGGAACGCGAATCTGAATTCCTTTGCGTGAAAATGAGTAAAACAGAGGCGCCCAAACGTGGCGCCCTTTTGGTTCCCTAGACAGGCAGCACAGCCGCGCCGCAAAGCCACATCTGGATACTGCGTCTCGGCTTCAGGCGTCCGGCATTAGAATGGCCATTTTCTGCCAAACCAACCACAGATAAGCGACGGTGAGTCATGCTTGATTGTACGTGGTACAAGCCCTGAAGAGGCCTCGGCACGCACCAACGAGCAGTGCACATTGGCTGGAAATGGTGATAAATCCAGCTGCGGGACAAAAGGATCTCTTCGGCTTGCCAAAAAAAAAAGCGCCGTTAAAGGCGGGCGGACGAATTCTGGTCGTCACGATGTAAGTCCGTCAGGCGGGTAAGATAGGCCTTCCATTGAACCGGTCTTATTGGATACTGAGACAAGGGTTTGCATCTGCCAGTTTCATACACCAGCCCTTACGTATTCCGGACCGCGTCGGTGTAAACTTCTTCGCCGGGATTGATGATGGCGTATCACCAGACGTCAGGGAGTCATGGGCCAAGCACAGACAGGAAATTCATCTCAATCGGGCTTATGCACAAGACAGGAAACGACAGCTTTTTGAACACCAGGCTTGCCCTTAGAAGTGGGCACATACCACGAAACCGGTTACCGGGTGATGTGCGCCAGCATTGGGAGGGAAAACATCGCTATGCCACAGAAAGGCATGGAATCGCTGCGACTCGACCAGATACACCACGGAGCGGGATCGAATATCAGACTTGCACCACATGTCCAGTCCCATCCGCTCGGAATTGTTGGGTTCAATCTGCCAGAACGGATAGTGATAAACGCGCCCGCATGGTGGAGGGCGGCGCACGGCATGTAAATCAGGCTGATCCAGATGGAAATGCGTGAGGCCGCGGTCTTAACGAAAGTAAGACAAAAACGGAGGCAGCACTCGATAATTAGGCCTGATAGGCAACCCCCAGACCCTGCCTTGCCCAGTCACACACAGAACAGCGGAGACCTATCTTTGCCGATGAATTAAATGCGTTCGCTTCCAAGCCTCGCGCTTAGGCGCAAGGCACTTTCATCACCAGATAGAAGGTTTTACGATGTTCTGTGCAACACATAACTAGACCCATAACGGTTAAAGAAGAGCACGGATCACAGGGCCAAGCGCCGCTCTTAGATGCCTGCAGACCATCAGGTTCCATATAACGGGCACGGAACGAGACCCAATGGCATAGACAAGAGGACTTCCCGGACTGGCACGGCACAACCAATCATCGGATGTCAAAAAAGACGGCGGTGGTGGATGATACGAGCGGCGAACGGAACAAGATCAGTCTGGGCACCAGACTGTCATCAAGGGACACAGCGCGCAAAGATGCGCCGCTTTGTCCACCCAGCGGATTCGATAGTGGTGGCAGGGTTCGCCAGGATCAACGGCAGAATCATTCACACGTTGTTGGAGCGGCCTGGAAAATCCAACTGGAGCACACACCTGGACAACTGAGAAGCGCGCGCTTGGTCGAACTGGCCAGGACTGAGCGCAACCAGACAAATATCTCAAAAACTGGAAGCGATGCTCTGATATGATCAGTGACGTTTTGAGCGGAATATCTAGTGATTCACTGAGGCGACAGGTGATGTACAATGGAATTCGGAGCATGATGTCCACCATAATAAAGACAATCAGATATTCAGGCGGAAACTACGCGACCTGGCCTGACGGCCCGCGCCTGATGGACAGCGGACCTGAGTGGCGGAAAAAGATTGCGCGCAAGGCGAATGGCGATTGACCAGCCGACATCTGTGTCTAATACCAACAGGATCAAAGACTGACGGAGTTTTGAGACAATCCCGGAAGGTAAATAACCCGTTTCCACCGGAAAAGGAATATCATGACAAGAACACTGACCACCAAACCGCGAGAATCGTGTCAGAGCTGGACCGAGTATCATCATCGCCAGAAGAACGCCAAAGCGCGCCGTGGCCGTGGCTTTACGCAATCGTTGGCGGCGCAAGTCAGTTGGGACGATGATACTGCGAGAACTGAGGTTCTAGTCCCAAGAATTCTGATGATCGGACCCACCCGGCGTGGGCAAAAACTGAGTTAGACGCCGTCATGCAAAACTGGCAGCGCGCGCCTTTCATCAAGGGTCGAAGCGACAAAAATTTACCAGAGAAGTCGGCTATGTCGGGCGTGATGTGTGAGGCATGATCATTCTCCGTGATTGGTGGAATATTTGTCGATCGCCATGACAGACGTGAGCATATAGCCGCGTCGATGTGCGCGCCAAGGCGCATACTGTTTGCCAGAAAGAGCGGTCATCAACCGCCATAGCACGGGAAGATGCACGCAACGGGGTACGCAGCGAGATGTTCCCGCAAGAAGACTGAAATCAGGAGAGCTGGACGAATACGAGCTGATACGAATTTGGAACTCTGTTACCAAAGAATAAGTCCAATCCCTTTCCGATGACCCTAGATATTCCTGGTGTCAAGCCGGTAACACAGAATGGGAGATTGATGAAATCTGGGTGATTTGTTTCGGCCAAGGCCTTTGCACAGCGCAAGCATCGCAAGCGCTTGTTGGGAGCGTTTGGCAGGAGAGGATTGATTCTGCTGATCAGGAAGAAGGCCGAATAAACTTCTGGATGACGAGACCAGTCACACGGGGCAGCAAATTGAAGCTGGTCGAGCAGAACGGGATCGAGTCTTTCTGGACGAGATTGATAAGGTCTGCGCCCGTCGCGTACGCGCGGGGGGCCGAGATGTCAAGCCGCGAAAGGTGTAGCAGCGCAGAACCCTGCTGCCTAAAAGCTGATACGAGGGCAAACACCGCAGCACAAAATAGGAAACCAAGGTCAAGACCAGACCATGATTTTCTGTTCATCCAGCCTCTGGTGGCGTTTCCATTCGCCAAAGAGCCGTCGCACACTCGCACGCCTGAACTATCAGGGCCGTTTGCCCATACAGGGTTTGAAATTGGCAGCGCTTATGACCAGAAAGAATGAATTTTGTCCACGCAATACCCTGCACGAACACGAGAATAGCCCTGACGCTGCATGATATTTACCGTCCCTCATGGCATCACAGAGAGGCAGGTGACAGTCACCTATTACCAATGACGGGATGCCGCCTTGGGACCCAGATCGCCGCCTAGGTGATACCACGGTAGAAAACATCGGGGACGGAGGCTATTACAACTGTGATGGAACCGTGGTCTTGAAAAAACCTGTCTTTTCACAGCACCAGACCAGCGCAGGGCACGGGCAAATGTGATCGTAGTGACGATGCACATTTTAGTTGGAATGCAGAAAATACTGGGCGAGTTTGAATGGTATCTAGGAAACGCGATATCAAAGTCGCTCGTTAAAGTGGCTGTTAAAGAATTGGGCTCTTGGGCTTGAGGCGAAACAAGCTATTGTCGGAAATTGAAAACTGCCAATCCTTATCAGGCATTATGATATTTGGATGTTTAAAGAAAAAATCAAAAGCATCCGCTAGGGCTTGATGCGTCGTCTTCTGAAGGAATCAGAAAGCAGACATGCGTGTAGATAAAATTTCCTTTGAGAATGCCCGCATAGGATTGAAGCTGCGGGGGACGGCATTTTGGTCGGTTTCTGTCAGACTTTTGGCCAAGAAACTTTTTATTCATTGACTGTCTTTGCCATTTCGGAGAATCACGGATATCAGAATTACGGTTGTCCCACGGCCATGTGGGGCGCATATTATCATTCACTTGGCACGACAGCCTAACTGCAAATAGGCGATGGTCATTGGGCTGGTTGGTTTGACCGACAGGTTACCGCGTGCGCGTTCTAGGCTGCTGTGGTCTTAGTCCAATGCTAGCACTTGGCCCTGCACTTGTCGATGGCGACCGTTCGACAGGCATGGTGCTGAAAGCCTTTTTGGTTAATTCATTCGCCCTGCGTATTGCAGTGGCAGGGGAATGAAAGCACATAATCCGTAGTGGCCATGTCGCCGAGCCTGGTTCGTCAAAAACACGCGGTGCGCACTAAATCAGATTTAGCGACGCTGGGTTTCGCCAGTGGGCGAAGGCGTTACTAGTAGCCAGCTGAATCTTCGTGGCGGACTGATTAGGTAAGAAATGGTTTGGCGACTTCTGAGGAATGTTTCGACCGCAGCTATCGCTTGTGTCAGGGATTCCCGTTCATGTGCTGCATTGACTAGACACGTGGCGGTGAACGAGGACGCCGCAAAAAGCAATGGCTGAGGTCGGAACGCAAAAGCCCATAGGCATTGGATGGGGCGGACTGCATAACCTATGGAGCATCAGCATATCCAAGACAAACTGACGCGACATATTTTCTGTTGTTTCTGGATTCATGGTCCTGCTCTGATGGGGCCACGCAGCCTTGTTAGAAGCATATCTTCCTTCACAGTAAGTCATTTTGCTAGCGATCAAAGGTGGAATCAGCATGTGAGCACAGACTTGTCAGTCGCTGTTTCCCGTCTATTGACGGCATGAGATATCGACCGTCATGTGTTAAGTATCGGGGTTGGAGGAGATCACTATGACGGTGGGGGAACTGCGCGACTTAATCACCGCCTTCATGCTCTTGCCAATGTATTTTGGCTTCGCATCTGTTTGCATTGGCAACCGCAGCATTGCCTGGTTTGCACTGACGGTGGTTGTTTGTTCCATAGGGCTATTGACAAACAAGGAGGCAAACAGCAAAACTTGCAGCAATGCCTTATTGGGACACGGAATTCTATAGCACGCGACCATTGGTTCGAATTCAAGGGCGATGGCTGCGGCAGTCAATGGATCTTTGGGTCTTCCTCTGGGGCCGAGGGATAAACCGGGTCCAATTGATTAGATAGCGGGGATAAAGGGGCTTGAAACAATCAGTAATAAATGTAGTCGCCGACCCAATATTTTATCGGTGACCAGCCTTGTTGATGCACGTATCGGCATCGCGGCGGGAGCGGACCGTTTCCTATTCTATGGCGGCGTAGATAATACGTAATAGAGACGCCAGCAAACCAATTAGCCGTGCGAGAGATATGAGCTCGGTAGAATTCTGCAACAACAGCTTGCGCAATGGCGGCAATCAGACAAGCCAGTTGTTGGTAACCATGATGTTTCAGGATACGGCGCGGAACACGGGATAGGACCCGCCTTCATCCCTGTCACGAAACATTTGCCAGTGATCCACCAGCACTCAGAAGTTATTCCCGCCAGCCTGCGCTCGCAGAATAAAACCCGCAGTCCAGGGATGCGAGAGTGGGGCACGGTCAATAGTCATGCATGCAAAAAAAATGCGTTGCTTCCCGAGCACCAGCTATGACCGCGCTTCATTCCCGGACCAAACGACCTTTACTATCCATTGCACTTGAACTGGAGCCAGTACGAACAGGTGTCCTTGTAGGCATGGGCTATGATGAGGTCATAGCGCCGCCAGTTGCGGTTCGTAAGCCACCTGCCCAATTCGAGCAAACTCCGGCAATTTCGCGGCTTTGGGGCCTTGTGTGTTTACGGCTTGGGCCTTGGCGTTCACTCATCCATAGACGCAGAAATTTCAGGAGTGGAGCCGAGAGATCAGTCGTTGGCCGCGAATCACTGGCGCCAAAGGCTTCACTTAACGATCAGGATCCAGAAAGGCGACGCCGTGTACATTCCAGGGGCCTATCCACCGTATGCAAGTGCATAATGCGACGTTTTTGGATCAGAGGACAATCAATACGAAATGGCGTCCGGGTACTTTCAGCTGGCCCGCAGCGCGTACCGGACCGCATCTACCTCCGGTGCCAAGAAAATATCAGCACTTTGCGCACCTATTGAATCGCCGATACCGGTTAATCCACTGTCGATCTATCAGAGACGACGCATCGGGTTGGCAAACCGTCACTTTTCAAATCCACACAGGAGATACTCCCAACGGGGATAAAAAAGCAGGGCCAATCCGCAATAGTGCCAGCACAGGTCCGTAAAACGACCTGTTCATACAGCACCCAACAGGGCCTTTATCAAAGCGGAGGAACATGGCTACCTCACGGAAGAAAACGAATGACGTATGTGGCGCAAGAAGCTAACCAAACCCGATGTCGGCGTATGCCGTCGCACCAGTTCTTGATCACTCTGCCGAAACCCTGAAAAAATGGCAGGCTGAAAAAGTACCGCGCCGGACAAAGTTCAGCGCCACTAACTGAGCGATAGATTTTGTACCGTTGGCATCGCAACCATAAAGCCCGACACGGAAATGCTTGCGAAACCAAAAAGTTGGGCACTTATGTACCACGTCCCCCGGCACTTGTATCTGCAGAAAGAACAACTTCGACCGGGGATCATTACGAGACGCCAGACGAATTATCCAGTCCACGACCTTTCAAGGACAGTCAGATGGTCTCTATTTCATACGCGCGACAACCAGACAGAAGCACCTCCGCGCTTCTGAGTGGCATCTGATAGATTGGAAACCGGAAGCGTGCGCTAGGAGCGCGGTAAAGGAGCCCGTCAATTCAGGTTAAAAATAACCATGATTGAACCAAGCCTGCCTGCCTCGTCTTCGATCACACGGGTCGAAGAACAGTTCGAAAAAGCGCGGCGTTGGAATATGCAGCCTCGCTCGGATTGTGCTACCAGACAAACGGCTGGACCAAATCCGGGTCCTATCATGTCAGGCACAAGTTGATTATCGAAATGTGCGAAAGGGGCCCGCGGCATAGATTACAGTACCGAACAGGCCCAAGACCTTACCAGTTTGGCTCTGAAAGTCAAGCGCTTGTAAGTTCGGTATTCGAGATCTGTGCGGTGATGGCCAGTCATTGTCAGCAACCTAATGGCAGAGCTTTACAGCGACCGGATCATATCGCACCGTTAGACGACAGCTGCCAGTTTCGGATCGTACCGTGACAGACACACCGAGGCAAAACTCCAGATATATCTATTCTGAACGTTTGATCTCGTTTAGTTTGCCTTCAACAACGAATCTGACGTTGCTGTTCCACGGACCACAGAATGTCAACTCCGCCAAGGAAACATTGAACCGATAACTTCTGCAAGGTTGCTGTCGCTGTACAGAATGTCGCGCTGCTCAGGTTTACCATTTCGCGAAATCACCGAATGAACCTGCTTACGATGAGTCAGGCCACTTGTTTGCTACGCGCAGACGGACCACAACATGCAAAGGTTTCCCATTTGACGTCATCAGGCCAGAAGGGTTTGAATGCTCTGTTCCATATAGCCACAGCCTCGAAAACCATCAAGGATCATCTCGTATGCATAAGCGTAGCACCATTGAAGGAACTCTGGCGACGTTTGAAAAGAAGGGCTCCTACCCGATTAGATGGCGGCCAGCGAGCGTTTGGACAGCTCGCTGTCAGGCTCTACGTTATCGGATATATATCGTGTCCGGGCCGCCTTCTCTGAACTGCACACTTCGACAGCCCGCGCTTGCGATTCAGACTAGTGCAGCTTTCCGGGAGAACAAGCAGGTTTTTTCAAACTTCACCGTGTGCCCAAAGACGTTATTTCAGTCACGCAGGAGTAGAAAAACTAGTTGTTGCCGGCAAAAACCAGGAGCGAAGTATGGGCGAATTCAATTGAACCTCATCGTGGGGTCGGGCAATGGAAAAGAGTTGTCATGCGCTTATCTCTTGAAGATGTAGGGGCTGGGGTGGGCCCAAGTACCACCATAGCCGAGAACATATGAAAGGAAATGCAGATGTGGCTTTTTCGTTGCATTTGTCCGCAATAAACGATCACAGAAGATCGACACCTGCTTTATTCAAGTGGGCAGGGCTGGATCGGCTTATGTGGCCAACCTTAGGGAAAATTCGGGCCTACACGGCCATTTACTGGGACATTTTTGGTCAAAACTCAGGAGTCCGGTTGGCGTTAGAATTGACTCCTGCAGCGTCCTTTTCAGAGTTGAAACGACCGACAGAACCTTGCGCCGATGGTGCCATGGTTCCTTGTTGCCGGCATTCTTCCTGCCTCCCGAACACTGGATTCTTCACCAGATGCAATGAGGGCTTCGCCTTGCTGGTGCCGGGCATACCGGACGGCAGTATTACCGGTTTTTGAGGCAAGGGTAAAAGGTATTGCGCGAATTCGAGATGGGACAAGCGTGGGGCCCCGTTAAAGATGCGCATCGGATCAATGGACCATGTATTGACGCACGCGCTCAATCGATCGCAACAGGCCATGATATCATTGACGGCGAGTTTCACGAGCTTGATTCCGAACAAGTGTCCGACACATCGGCCGTGGGGTAGGAAACCAGGCATTGAGAGCTTTGAGGCAAAAGCGCACTGCTAGAACAGCATTCATCAAAAAATAAATTCATGCCGGAGACATCCCAATAGGCACGAAGAATGGCAGCAAGCCGACACATCCGAGTCTCAAAACCAGCAGCGCTATATATCCAGCAGCTAAAAAATGAGCAATCCATCAGCCAGTTCATCAAAGAAGATGTCCTTTGA
>Ga0163217_1052100_pt1 | contig 10059 bp, 13 predicted proteins | sample SynspAceP_FD_185933 | JGI IMG/M metagenome (GOLD analysis project Ga0163217, IMG submission 185933) | Saline lake microbial communities from Ace Lake in Antarctica - Synechococcus sp. Ace-P (PacBio error correction) | ecosystem: Environmental > Aquatic > Non-marine Saline and Alkaline > Saline ...
CAACCAAGTCCTGAATCGCCAACGAAGAGTCCACCCCACCACAAGCAAGTAAGTAGCCGAGGGGCTGCATCTTCGATAGACTGTGCCAACGATCAACGAGTTCTGATGTTGTTCTCTAAGTAGCGTCTCGCCCAACTTGCTAACTTTCGAAAGTTATGAATACAACTTGCACGCAGGCATAAACACCTGCCACAATCGCTGGATTAGAATACAAAACCATCCGGCAAAAAAGCTCTGAAAAGCTTGAATGGACTAGCCGTTGCTATATTAGCTGAATACTGTCAGTCTTCTCTCGGGAAACCTAGTATAAATCTGCCATGTTCGCTCGAAATCTCTATGGCAGAAAAGGTTGAATGGGCTACTGACTTTTGCGTGGAGAACAAGTCGTTAACGGAAGTCCCAATGGCTCCAAAAACAACTCAGAGGCTGCGGAGGTCGCCCCCTGGACGCGGATCATCTCCCCGCTTGCAACCTTGAATCTATCGGTATCCAGAATTGTTCCGCCAAAACAGCTCGCTTTGCTGATAGCGGGACGCTGTGAAGAGAACATGTTTAGAACTGGCTTTTAGCAAGAGTTCCTGTGGGCTTATTCGTAAGTCAAATCGGTTTATATGCCCCAGAGTGGAAACGTTTTTCCGCTACATCCTGACCTGTCCTGGCTTTCGGGCTCCGACAATTGGGCAGCGGTCTTCAAGGAAACGATCAGGCCCATGAAATCTTGAGATCAATCGGCTGTGCTGCAAGCTCTTGCTGGCCTGGAAATGGGTAGGGTACAAACGAATTCCATCGGCATGAAAGGCAGATGCACACAGTCCATCGCCCACATGAATGATGTGGATCGGTTAGTCAACTTCTGAGCCCTCGATCAATGGCTTGGCATCATGATAACAACCATTATTGCTCATAAACAACCCAAGGACACACCAGAACCCGAATTCAATAATCGCAAGCGAGTCCCATCGGTAACTGAGCTCTTGGCACTGGATGAACGGTCCAAGCAGAACCAATGTTGAAGATGGGCTTGAGCAAACGTGAAAAAATGTTTTCAGGACTCGGCCGACCAATCCCAGCACCCTTGCTGACGGCAGCACCCTATCGAAAGAGCCAGCCCACCTGATTCCCTAAAAAATCAACTGATCAGCAAGCCTCCTGCCGTACAAGACCGCAGGTACTTGCTTAATCATTGCTCTTGCCGCCGTTTGGATTTAGCGGGTTTGCTGGGGCAGGTGGTGGGCTATACAAAACTCGTCTTTCTGGTGTTCTCTTCCGCCATAGCTTCTTCTGGTGCCACGCGCCGGACTTATTCAGTGATTGCACTAGTACTTTGGCGCTATTTACGTAGCAGCACAAGTTCGGGTGCTACCAGAAGCTCTTTTTTGTTCTCCATGTGATTGGTATAGTTGGCAGAGCTGGAGCTTGAATGGATGTCCAGCCCGCCCGGATGAAGATGGTTGTCTTTCCTTTCCAAGCCTGCTTTGCCAGGTTCGTCCGCCCGATTGTGGCCACAAACTCAGGAGTGGATCAGCTCGCAGCAGCTCTTGGACGCACCTGGGGCATCGGTAGCCCGACAGAATCTATGGACAACGGTTCGGCAGCAAGCGCGAATCCTCGCGTCACAATAGGTTTGACCCCTAAGCACTGGGTAATGAACGTTTGAAGCAGAGGGCATGAGGCTGAATCAACAAATGAATCAAGACCCCAGGCAAAGATGGCTTTCCCGGTCTGACCAACTCAATCCGAATTGATTATTGATCTCTTCGGCTGATCTCTTGAAAGCAGCTTCTCAGAGAGCTTGGCAGCTGTTTTCCTTCATTGGCGCATAGCCTTGCGGATGATCGCATCGCTTCGTGAAAGTCCAAAACCCATGGCGGTAGTCAGTGAGTTTCGGTCAACAGAAATCAAAGCGTGCGCTTCTAGGCGGCTACGGGGTCACTTGCCGCTCCACACTTGACGATGTGCCGGTACTTCGAAAAATGGGTTTGGGATGGATTTTCGTTGGCCAACCAGTTTCTACTGTAAATGGAGTTTGTCCCAGGTCCTGAGAGGCGACCCCCTGAGTATTCTTCAGAAGATGACTGCTGTGCGCATTTGAGCTCACTGCTTTCCCGCGTGGGACCTTGAACTCTCCTTGTGCTCCCTTCTCTGTGGAATTGCCGATGCCGCACCGCCCAGTGATCTCGATTTGGTGGCTCTGCCTCCAATTGTGCTGTCAGCGCCGTTGAGATTCACGGCGATGATCAGATCAGCTTCCCATGGCTTGGCTACGTCTACCGGCATCTGATGACAATAACCGCACTCCCTAAGAACAGTCGCCATGGCAGAGGGCGGTAAAGATACCTGGGACATGAGATGCTGGCTCGCAGCTGGCTTCCAGCCATTGAACCTGAGCTGAAATGCATTTCCTCTCCTTGATCAGATCGGTGGCGACACAAACAAACTGAGTCTCTGATTCCCAATCCTCATCCCTGGATGTGTCGAAGCAGGTCGTGAGAATCTTGTTGCCATCCAGCAGGCCGAACTGGGAAAACACCAGCGAAGTAGGGACAGCGATGTCTTCCAACTCATGTCTCTGAATGAAGTGCTTCGAGTCATCCAGTTCACCAGCGCAATAGATGGGCGCACGTAGTGCGCCAATGCTGGGCACGGAAGTGCATATCAATCCTGATCCTGCATTCCTCAGAGCACGCAGAACGCCAATGGTGCCCAGCCCTGGCAATCACGCTGCCAAGGCCAGGCAATGCGTTTCATGCAGATACCATCAAATCCTAAATCCGAAGACGCAGTTGAATCGAATCAGCTAGTGGGCTCGGTTAGATAAACGGATGAACGATCACCCATAGACCCAATAGACAGGCTTGGACCCGCCGGCCGACTGGAACTTGTCAACCCATGCGTCCACTTCTGTCTGTTCGAAGGTCTAACTTCTCTGCCTTGTTGACGAATGGCCCAGTTCAGATTAGCTCATGTTGTGATGACAGCTGACCGATAAGCTGTTTTCAAGCGAAAGAACCCTAGTTCTCAAATTTCGGCGGTAGGCCGTCCAGAATGCCCATCTGCTCCTTGGTGCCAGATCGCTGACCGCCCAAGGAGCCATCGATCAGGGCTGCCGGGCCATTGAGCGCACCAGATGCCTGTCGCGCGCAGTTCCGCCTCGCCACCGCCTGCACGGGCACGGCTTGGCCAGACAGCGGTGTGTGCACCCGCGCGTGGTGACGCACGGCCCCGCCCCGCAGCCTGCTTCCCAGCACCCAAACTAACGGGAGCGAAACTCGGCCACGTAGGATCGGTGAAGGCCTGATCCGGCACAAGCCGCCCGGAAGGCCGGGTGACCGCAAAGCTGTGATTGTTCGGGCCGGGTGACACGGCTGAGCGATCCACCACCTGCCTTCCGCTCCGAGGCAAAAACCGATACGCAACCCGGCCAAGCCGGCCCGGTTTGGCCAGGGTAGCCAGCACCAGCAGTGGGGGCTGCGCTGAAGTCGGCCGCTGGCAGCACGCTGGTGCCGCCGGTGAAGCTCAAGACTTCATCCACCACGCTACAGCGTGGGCCGGGTGCGGCAGCCGCCAACTCCATGATCACTGCGGGAGCCAGGCGAGTGCCGGTGGGTGTTTGGGATTGCAGAGCAGCAACATGGGCGGCCGGCCGCTTGAACAGGGGCGGTGCGGATCGCCCCCAGGGCGAAGACCTGAAATCCGCTTCCAGGTACGGGAATCGCCTCGATCGCCATGTCCCTCATCTGGCGCCAGGGCCTGAGTAAAGCCGAAGGTGGGCTGGTGGTGAGCGAACGTTGCCGCAAGCTCCGAAGCATAAAAGAGAGCATGGATCGCCGCAATCGAACCGGCCGTTGGAAAGCAGGCCGATGTGCCAGGCTTGAGGGCCGGCAATCCCAGTTGGCCAGCACCCGCTTTCACCACGCAGGCCGTCGTATTCGGGTAGATGGCGTAGTGTATCGTCCGGGATGGCGCCGGATCGCGCCACACTGCGGACTGGGGCCGATGGTGTTTCGTTGAAATCGAGCCGCAGCAAACCGCGCCGCCCTTCCAGCGGAGCGCTGATGACTGCAGCTCTCCCCACTCGGGCCGGGCCTGGACCGTCAAGGCAGGCAAGGGGTCAAGGCACAGCGGAGCCGACACCTCCGGCAGCGAAGAGGATGCCGCCTGCAACGCGGAATGCTGAAGCCTGCATCCAGGGGTGCTCAGCGAGGGGAGGTGAATAGCCGGTTGCGTCAGCGGCTAAGAAGGGGTGGCCGGCATTGGTGGTGGTCGTGTAATGGCAGTGGCCGTCGGCTGAGAGGCGCTGAGATAACGGTGAAAATCTGACTTCGAGCGTCGTGAACTTTTTGGTTCGGGACGCGCAAGGCGGGAAGATCGGCTCACTTGCGCCCCAGAGCCAGCTGGCTGATCTTCGGCACTCAGCAAACAGCACCCAAATAGCACTATTAGGGATTCGGCCGGTTGCACCTAGGGGGACGGCAGCTGCCTGGCAGTGGGTTGCTCCCATGCAGAAACGCTTTGGCTGATCGCACAACAAGGGGCCAGGGAAACACCACCTCGACCCCACCGTGGTGCAGCGAGCCGTGAAACAGGGCGGTGGCTAATGCGGCGTAGCAAAGGCTGCCAGCTGCCAGTACCTTCGCCACTCCTTTGCAACGCCCCTTCTGGACGGGCCAGACAACTCCGTAACGATTCAAGTGAGTTGCTGGGCCAGCAAGTGGGCACACAATGATCTGAGCATCGCATGGCTTGCTGAAAGAGGCCCCTGGGCGTGAGCACCCCGCGAAGTTTATGTAGCAGATTGAAACATGTGTTCGCTGACCAAGGAGAACCGCGGACGGTTGGGCTTGCGGATCCTAAAGGAATAGACGGCTACTTGATTCTGACCGAAGAGCGCCTTCCGCATGAGCAGGGTTCACAGAAGCAGCGGCGCCCTCGGTGGTTTTCTCAGACCGTCCAATAACAGTTAGCGTTTAAAAGAAAATATATGCGAGGCATTCAAAAAGCGATGGTACCCGTCCTTTTTTCTCCACCCAACAAAAACAACCAAACCGGGGTAAAAAAAAGGGAAAAAGGAGAAAAGAGAGAGAATACATCATTTCTGAATGCCTCTCATAATTTTTTCTAAACGCTAACTTGTTATTGGACGTTTCTGAGAACCAACCTGCAGGGCTGCCGCGCTTCTGTGAACCCTGCCATGGGCGAAGGCGCCTCGTTGGTCAGAATCAGTAGCCGTCCTAGAATCCTTAAGGACCTCCGGCAAGCACAATCCGTCCGCGTTCTCTGGTCAGAGAACCACATGTTCAATCTGCTACAATAAAATCTGCGGGCTGCTCACGCACAGGGGCCTCTGTTCAGCACATGCGTGTAGATCATGGTGGTGCTCCCATCTCTGATGGCCCAGCCAACTCCTGAATCGTACGGATGTCCTGGCCCCGTTCCAGAAAGGTGCGTTGCAAAGGAGTGGCCGAAAGTATGGCAGCTGGCAGCTTTGCTCACGCCAGCATTAGCCGACGCGCCTGTTCACGGCTCGCTGCACCAACGGTGGGGTTCGAGGTGGTGTCTCCCCTGGCCCTGTGTGCGATCCAGCCTAGCGTTTCTCTGGAAACACCCACTGCCAGGCCAGCTGCAGATCCCCCTGGTGCAACCGCCGAATCTCTAATAAGAGCCGCCGAAGATCAGCCATCTGCTCTGGGGGCAGCAATGTGAGCCGATCCTTCCGCCTTGCCGTCCCGAACAACAGTTCCACGACGCTCGAAGTCAAAATCTCACCGTAATCTCCAGCGCCTCCATCCGAAGCCACTGCCATACCCAACAGACCACCACCAATGCCGGCACCCCTTCGAGCCCGTGGAAGCACGCTTTCTCACCTCCCCGCTCGGAGCACCCCTGATGCAGCTTCAGCATTCCGCCGTTGCAGCGGCCTCCCTAACCTGCCGGGTTGTCGCTCCGCTTTGCCTTGACCCCTTGCCTGCTGACGGTCCCCAGGCCCGGCCCGAGGTGGAGAGCCTGCATCCATACACGCTCCGCTGAAGGGCGGCGCGGTTTTGCTGCGGCTCGATCAAACGAAACACATCGGCCCAGCCGCAGGTGGTGGCGGCGATCGCGCATCCGGCCGATCACTACGCCATCTACCCGAAGTACGAACGGCCTGCGTGAAGCGGTGCTGGCCAACTGCGATTGCCGCCCCTCAGCCCTGGCCACATCGCCTGTTTCAACGGCGTCTGATGCGGGCGATCTAAAATGCTCTCTTCAAGCCTTCGGAGCTGCGGGCAAACGTTCTGCTCACCACCCCGCCCACTCTTCGCTACTACAGCCCTGCGCCCAGAGCAGGGGCAATGGCAGTCGAGGCGACCCGTACTGGGAGCGATTCAGCTTCCCCCTGGGGGCGATCCGCCCGCCTTTTTCAAGCGGCCGCAGCCGCGCCCTGTTGCTGCCTGCAATCCAACAACCCACGCGGCACTCGGCCCGGCTCCGAATGATCCTGGACGCGGCTGCTGCCGCACCGGCCCAACGCCTGGTGTGTGGATGAGCTCTATGAGGCCTTCACCGGCGACAGCGTCGCCGCCCACGCCGACTTCAGCGCCACACCCACCTGCTGGTGCGCGCTTCCGTGCCAAGAACGGCCGCTTGGCCGGGGTTGCGTATCGGTTTTGCGATCGGAGCGAAGGAGTGTGGATCGCCTCAGCCGTGTCTACCGGGCCCTACAACATCAACCAAGCTTTGCGGTCACGGCCTCCGGCGTTTGGGCGGGATCCAGGCCCCTTCACGATGGCCTACGTGGCCGAGGTGTTGCGCTCCGTAGCTGGCTGCTGAGCAGCTGCGGGCGGGGCCGTGCGTCACCACGCCCGCGGTGGCAACTACCTGCTGATGTCTGCCCAGCCGTCGCCGTGCAGGCGGTGAGCGGAACTGCGCGCGTCAGGCATTCGGTGCGTCTCAAAATGGCCGGCAGAGCCCCTGATCGATGCGCCTTGCGCTCAGCATGGCACCAAGGACGATGGAAGCTTTCGGGACGCCTACCGCGAAATTTGAGAACCTAGAGGTTCTCTCGCTTGAAACAGCTATCGCAGCTGTCTCAACAACATAGCTATCTGACTGGGCATTGCAATCTCAAGCAGAGAAAGTAAAGAACTTGACAGAAACCAGAAAGTGAACGCATGGGTTGAAAGGTTCAGTTCAGCCGTCGGTCAGCCTTCATTGGGTTATGGGGTGATCGCTCCCTTCGTTTTCATCTACCAGAATCCACTAGCCTGATTCGATCAACTGGTCTTGCGAATTAGGATTTGATGTATCGCATGAAAAAGCAATGGCTGGCCTTGGGCAGCGTGGTGCAGGCTGGGCACACATTGGCGTCCTGCGTGCTTCTGAGGAATCAAGATCAGGGAATTGGATTGCATCCCGTGCCAGCATCGGCGCAACTCGTTTGGCGCCATCTAATGCGCTGGGCTGATGATCTCGAAGACTTGCATCAGAGACCTGAGTTGAAAGCACGCTGTCCTAACTTCGACCTGGTTGTTTTCCAGTTTCTGGCCTGCTGATGGCAACAGACTACGACCTGCTTAGAACACATCCAGGGATGAGGGATTGAGGAATCGAAGTAGGATCAAGTTCTGTTGTCGCACCGATCTGATCAAGAGGAGAGGAAATGCATCTCAGGCTCGGTTCAATGTGGAAGCGCGTGCGAGCCAGCAATCTCGTACCAGGTATCTTTACGCCCTTCGCCATGGCGATCTGTTCTGGGATGCGGTATTGTCAAATCAGTGCCGTAGACGAGCCAAGGCCATGGGAGCTGATCTGAAATCATCGCCGTGGAATCTCAACTGCGCTGACAGCACCAAAATGTGACGCAGAAGCCACCAAATGGAGCCCCTCCCACTGCGTGCCAGAGCAATCGACAATCCACAGAGAAGGATCAAAGGGAGTCCGTCCAACGGGAAAGCAGTGATGTGCCTCAAAACTGCGCAAGCAGTCATTCTTGAAGAAAATTCAGTGATCGTCTACTCAGCCTGGAAAGGCATAACTCCGTTACAAGGTAGAAAAACTGTTGGCCAACCGAAAATCCATTGCCCAAACATTTCGAAGTAATCGGCACATCGCTCATGTGAGGAGCAGCAAGTGACCCGTAAAGGCCCGCCCTAGAAAGCGCACCGTCTGATTCTCTTGTTGAACCGAAACCACTGACTACGCCATTTTTGACTTTCAACGAAAGCCATCGAATCATCCGCAACGGCATGCCGCCATGAAGGAACAGCTGCCAGCCTCTCGAGAAGCGCTTCCAAGAAAGAAGTCAGCCGAAGGAGAGGTCCAATAAATCAATTCGGATGGAGTGGTCCAGACGGGAAGCATCTTGCCTGGGGTCTTAGATCATTTGTTGATTCAGCCTCATGCCTCGTGCTTCAACGTCATACCCAGTGCTTAGGGGATCACAACCTTGTGACGCGAGATTTCGCGCTGCTGCGGAACCGTGCATCCATAGATCTGTCGGCACGACTGTCCCAGTTGCGTCAAGAGCTGCTGGCGAAAAGCTGCATACACTCTGAGTTTGTGCACAATCGCGGGACGAAACCTGCAAAAGCAGGCTGAAAAGGAAAGAACAACATCTCATCAGGGCGTGGCTGACGACCATCATTCAAGCTCCAGTCGCACCGATACCAATGCACATGGAGAACAAAAAAGAGCTTTCCTGTAGCACGAAGCTTGTGCTGCTACCGTAAATAACGGCCAAGTACTGTGGCAATCACTGATAACGTCGCGCTTGGCAAACCAGAAAGAAAGCTAGGCGAGAAGCCAGAATAAAAAGAAAAAGACGATTTTGTAATAGCCCTACCACTGCACCAGCAACAACCGTCCAAAATCCAACAGTGCAGCAGCAAGAGCAATGATTAAGCAAGACCTGCGGTTTTACGCAATGGACGCTTGCTTGATCAGGTGATTTTTTAGAGAATCAGGTGGGCTGGCTTCTCGGATAGGGTGCTGCAGTCACAAGGGGTGGGCTGGGAATTGTCGGCCGAGTCCTGAAACATTTTCAACGCTGCTCAAGCCATCTCAACATGTGTCTTCTTGGACCGTTCACCACAGTGCCAAGAGCTTCAGGTGTAACCGTGGGCATCGCTTGCAAGATATTGATTCGTGTTCATGGTTTCCTGGGTTGTTATGAGCAAAATGGTTGTATCCACTGATGCCAGCCAATGACGAGGGGCTCAGAAGTGTAACGAATCCACATCACATCATGTGGCGATGACTGTGTGCATTGCCTTTCATGCCGATGAATCGTTGTACCTACCCATTTCCAGGCAGCAAAGGCTTGCCAGCACAGACCGAATTGAACTCAGATTCCAAGGCCGAATCGTTTCTGAAGACTGCTGCCAAATTGTGTCCGAGAAGCCCGAAGCCAAGAGACAGGACAGGATGTAAAGCGGAAAAAAAACCGTTTCCAACTCTGGGGCAAAAAACCTTCCATTTAGACTTACGAATAGCCCCACAGGAACTTCTTGCTAAGCCAGTTTACACATGGTTCTCATTCACCAAACGTCAACAGCGATATCAGCAAAGAGCCTGTTTGCAGACAAGTCTGAAATAACCGATAGATTCAAGGTTGTCACGGGAATGATCCGCGTCCAGGGGGCGACCTCCGCAAGCTCTGGTTGAGTTTGGAGGCCAGTCCGGAAACCCTCCGTAAAAGATGTTCCTCCACGCAGAAAGTTCCAGAGTAGCCCATTCAACCTTTCTGCATAGAGATTACAGTACGACAATGCAGTTTATACTAGTTTTCCGAGAGAAGACTGACAGATATCAGCTAATATAGCGCAAAGGCTAGTCCATTCCAATATTTCAGAGCTTTTTATGACGGTGGATTTTGTATCTAATCCAAGCGAGTTGGCAAGGTGTTTATTGCTTCGGCAGTGGTATTCATAACTTCGACGATTAGCAATTGGCGAGACGTGCTTACTAAAGAACAACATCAGACCTCGAGATCGCTTGGCACAGTCTATTCGAAACTGCATCCCCATCGGCTACTTACTTGCCTGGTGGGGGGGAGACTCTTCGTTGGCGATTCGACTTGGG
>Ga0163217_1074905_pt1 | contig 10059 bp, 12 predicted proteins | sample SynspAceP_FD_185933 | JGI IMG/M metagenome (GOLD analysis project Ga0163217, IMG submission 185933) | Saline lake microbial communities from Ace Lake in Antarctica - Synechococcus sp. Ace-P (PacBio error correction) | ecosystem: Environmental > Aquatic > Non-marine Saline and Alkaline > Saline ...
GGAAAAGAGGGGCAAGTCAAATGGTGGTTTCCCAACTCCCCTAAAAAAGAAAAAAAAACGGGTGCCCCGGCGGAAGCCCGCTTAAAACCCAAACAACGCGGCCCCCCCGCGCCTCCGCCTAGCGGTTTGCGGCCCAAGTTTTTCCCCCAAGGAACCAAGATCCGAGCGCGCCGAACCAGCTCCAACCCCCCTGCGCGCTGTTCAACAGCCTCAAACGTTGGAAAGATCCTTAAGGCGAAAGATCCTGCCGCGCGACTGCCCCCTTTAAACACCTGCACGCAAAACCGGCCCGGTTGCTAACTGGTGGGCAAGGCCACCCGCCCCCAAAAACAGTCCCCCGTTTTGTGGACCACATTCCGCGGAGCAACAACGTCGATCCCTTCCTGTTTTGGGAAATGAGGAAAACCTCGCCCCGAAAGCAAGCAATTATCCACGACACCGGGGAAAAGCACGCCATCGAAGCGCCCCGGCACGGCTGACCTCTCACGCCCATCGCGCAATGGGTGTCGGGTCAAAATCCAGAAAAGCCCGGCACCCACCCTGTTTATGCCCTAAGTCGAGAATTTTTTCCCATGGCCGATGAATTTTCGCCCCCAATGGGCAATCTGTTTTGACCTGTTCGGACTGAGATCTTAGCCGATGGCCGATTCGCCGCGGTCGGCCAGTTAAAATAAAAAACTAAGGAAAATTCAAGACTTGTGCGGTTCGCGCCGCGCAAACATTTGAATCAGACATAAATTGCAGAGGCGCACTCGTGCTCTTGTATCCGTAAGACCTTACGCAAGAATTTTTCTCCGCGAGCTGTCCGCAAGGGCTTTGCTGATCGACGGCCCTAGCCTCGACGTGTTGCTACGGCGGCGCGCGTGAAGGACACACGCCATTCGGTTCAAAGCGCTGCAAGGCGCGGCTCGATCGCGTCTCGCCCTGCGGGCGCCGCGTCGCTGAAAGGAAAAAACCTGACAGCCGATGAAGCTGAAAACTCGGCGTCAAAGAAAAGCGCTGAATGAATGCGAACCTAAGCCGCAGCGCCGATATATGCCTCGTATATCGTATCCCGCGACAGTGACGATCTTTAACCTGGGGCCGCGTGGCCCGAACTGGGTTGGAAAAGCTCACAAGCCGCGCAACGCCAATCCGCGCTGATCTCGATAAAAATCTCGCCGAGATTGCCGTTCCTTGTTCGACAAGCTTGTTTGCCGGGGGGATATTTCCAACCGGCCACCGACAATGGCGAGGGTGGCCGAGAATGGACAGCGACATCGTCGCGCGGGCCTTCGGTTCGTTCATTCCGATCGGGGCGCGCCTGGCGTTTTAAATCTTTCACGCACGCTGGTGCCTAAGACAAAACACCGAAGACGACGCTCGCGCGTTGCAATTCGGCTTTGATCCATTGCAGATGAATACGACGCCCAACATTCCGCGGGATATTGTCGGCACGCATCCGGTGCCGATCATTGCTTTGGCCCAATGCAGGCTAATCCGAGGCGACGAATGGCTTTTCAATACGTTCAAAGTTTGACGAGCACAAAACAGACGATCACCGATCACATCCGATCCCAAAGACGGGCCGGCCGCTTAACGCATGCAAAGTCAACCAGCTTTTGACCTGCACTAAACAACCGGTCGATCCGGCTTTTGCAACCTCACGAGCTGCACCTATACATGGCCGAGCGCATTTTGGGCGGCGCGTGATCGTCAAATCCGGGCGATGATTACAACGGCCGCCGTACCTTGCTGTGAACATCACGAACCGCAAGCGAGATCCCCGCCGCAAGGGGTTTTCAAAAGTGATCTCGAATATCCCAAGGCGCGACCGGCAAGATTGTCGAAGATGTCCGATCTGCCGGTCTCTATAGTTCCCGCAAGAAATGCAAGGGCTAACGAAAAAACAGCTTGAAAGATCCGCAACCTGGGGCGCGTGCGCCAAAGTCTCGGCCGTCAAATCACGATCCGCGCGGCTGATCCCCGATTTCGGCAAGGCCGCCGACACCACGCCGAGGAGCTGGCACGGTGGGCAATCCTAACACTTAAACATCCAGAGTCGCCTCGGCACCAACCGCGGTTGGTCGGTCAAAACCTTGGGCCCAAAGCTGCAATGATCCCGACTTGCGTTTAAGGCTGCCTCAAAGCTCGCAATTGGACGATCGATCTGACGCGGCGTCATGGAGATTGCCGCCTCGCGTTTCGGCCCGCACCGCCAAACAAAGCGTTGGCCAATTATGGTCGCGTGCATGGGCACACGACATCGTGCTCGAGCGCGCAAAAGCAATCGGCGGGCGCCTGCAGGATCTCGAACGCGATCGGACTCGCTCACGATTTGCACGCATCCGACAGCACGACTTCGATCAGCTTTGTACAGAAGATCGTGCCTGCGGTTCACAAGCGCCGGCCATCCTGCCCGACGCGGCGGCATCGGCCTCGATCCGTAGCGTGTCTGCGGCATCGTGATGCGCTGCAGGGTCGCAGGCATACCGCACGATACTCCTGCGAAAAGTAACGCAGGCCTAACAAGCCACGGTGCAATCAAGGCACCGACGCCAAAACTATTTGACGGATCTTGCGCCAATTGCGCAGCCCTTGCTTGGCTGTGCGTGGGCATGCAAGAACTGAGCAGAGGGGAAACGCGGTGATGTCACAAAAGATAAGTCTGCCGGGGCAACAATTGATCCCTAATCGCCTTAACGCGTTATTCTTATCAAGCCTGAACCCGCGGCGCGTCGGATCTGTCGGCGTTTCGTCCAATCCGTGATGCTCCGTATATGCCCGCGCGCTCAAATGGACCTGGCCGGCATGCGCATGGCGCTTCCCGAGGTGTGAAATGCGCTGGGAAAATGTGAATCTCGATGCGACTGCGCGCGGCGCGTTTTAAAACGCACCCGGCACTGTCACATGCCGTCAACGGCGATTCGATCTCGCGCCTGGGTCACTGGCGTAAAACAATTCGCAGCTCGTCTGATCCTTGCCGCTCGCCTTGCTATGAGAAGACGCAAACGCAAGCGCGTCAAGAATCGAGATCGTCCTCGTCCGAGATCCTGACGTATCGCCCGAACCGGATCCAACGGCATCGAGTTTTGGGGAAAGCCAGAAGCGCAAAACTTTGCAACGGCAACATCTACGCGAAAAACTTTTATTGCGATCGGCTTGTTCGATAACGGCGCTGCTCGACGACAACGCCGTGCGCAACTGGCTGGACGGCCGTTTTCGAGACGCTACGGCGACCGGGCCAAATGTACACGCTGCCCGCGAATAAGGTTTTCATACGCGGCTTTGCGGCGGCGAACGGCCTCGGCCTCGGCGATCAAGCATGGGTGCATACTTTGCATGGCTTTGGCGCAGATAAAAAACAGCCGGCACCAATGTTTAAAAATGGCATGGTCGCGGCGCGTTTTGAAAATCCGACCAGGTGCTCGATTGTAAAGAACGGCGCATTCAAAAAGTGCTCGACTCACTAACAGCGTGAGCGCCAAGGCCGCAAAGATATGACGCTCGAGCGGGCTCGAATACCACTTTGCAGCTCAATCCCGAGATGCGCACTTTGGGAACGCGCCGCTTCAGCGGAGATGTCTGTCGCTGTGGCCGCCGCCGGTGGTGATCGGTCACCGGGCCAAGTCAAACATGTGGGCTCGGGCGCGAAAGCGAAATGCTGGCTTTGGCTTGACCCTGGGATTCAATTCCCAACTGCGACGCAACGAGGCACGGATTGCAAAAGACTTATCCCTGCCGGAAGCGCGGCCGCTGTATGTCGAAAGAACCGCGAGGCGAGCTGCAATGGACATCAAAGCAAAGGGCGAGTTCCTAGCAAAATGACCACTACCCGGAATTAGATCCGAGACGAGCGCGACAAATTGGAACTGGCCGCCTGGTGGCTGCTCGCCGACGAATGACGGCGCAACAGCCCTCGCGCCGATCGACAAACTTTGAAGGATCCGCACCGATGACAAAACGCAATCTTACCAACCGCAAAAATCTCTGCCCGGTCGGGCGTTCGTCGATATTGTCGCCCAACGCTTGGCAGCGGCGCTGGGCCCTCCGAGGGCGCGCGCGCTCGAGGCGATCACCGACGATCTCGTGCTGAACTTCCGAGTTCGGCTCGGATCATGTGGGCGGATGGGTGACGGCAAAGCCGGATCGGTGCACACACACACACTCGTCCTCGTGCCCGGTGACGTGAACGTCAACAGCCCCGGCGCGTGATTATTTCGAGGGCTCGCCGTCCTACTATTGTCTGCGCGAACGCATCTCCGAGCGTGAACGGTCAACATTCCTGGGGACGCGGCCCTCGGCCGCTTCGGTGAATTGCCAATGGCGGCGACGAGTGCGGATCGCGCGCCCGGTTCCTGATGATTCACAAACCTGGATCGGCGGCTGGGACGCACGGGCTGCGCGAGGTGCGATGTGGTCGAGCCATCCGATGCACGCCTCGCAGATCTAGCCGCGCGCACCGGCGAATCGCGACAGCGATCTCGCAGTGATGCTCGATCCGCGAAACCTGATTGGCGGCAATCGCGATCGAGACCAGTGGGTTTTGCCGACACTTGTTGCCTGCTGACATGCTCGACAACCGCCGATGATGCGCGGGCACGGCCTCGAGCGGGCCGAGCGTAAATTGACTGCTCGCGCCCGCGCTGTCTAACAAATTCTGCGCGGCGCGATGCCGGCAGGATCTTTCAAGACCGGCAATCGCCGCGCTGCCGAAACGACACGCCGGCGCTCGTCGAAGTTTGAGCAGGGGCTTTTCGGAGCTGCTGCAATCGTTCAATCCTTTGGAAAGGACAACCCATAAAAAGGATGAGATCACCCCGTTTTCGTGCTGCCGCCCTGGCCTGTCAGCAACGGAAACAGCCACTCGGTCTGTTCGCGCGCACCCGCGCTGGAAAGCGGCCGGCGGGTCGAGGCGCGCCTGAAAACAGGTCACAGAAGTTGAACCGCGTCGGCGAATATGTCCCGCGCGGTGAGGAATGCGCTTAAACAGCAAGCCCAAAACCCGGCGAAGTGACGGCCGAGCGAAAACACCGCGATAAGGCCTGAAACAATACCTTACATTTAACAACTCGGTTAGCAACTGACGGGCAAGCTCGAGCGCTGAAAAAAGCGCAACAACGGATCTTTGAAAGCAACACAATGCCGGTTTCAATGCCGGCGTGCAACTGCGGTGTCGCGGTTCAGAAATCGCAACTTAGCCGCTGATCTGAAAAACAATCGGAGCGCGTGCGCAAGTGGTTTGACGCTGGGGGGCGCCCCGACCCAACGCGACACAAGGTCCGCGGTGCACAGGTGGGTTTGATCGTGCTGATCAGGATCGCCAATTCACAAGCATCCCTGCACTGCCCTGGCGTTGCGCAGCCTGTTGTCCGCACAGCGACACCGAAAGCGATCTGGTCCAAGATACGCGCGCCACACGTGTGCGCAACGTCGGCGCGCACCTAACGGCCGAGGCGCACAATGCCGCTGGGTGGTCAAATGGTCTGCAAAGAAGCGGGCGTCGCCAAATTACTGCGAGTTGTGCATGGCGTCCGATGAAGCGCTCGCCGATTCCGGCCAGCTTCGGTCTTTGATTGATCAAGAGCTGAACCTATGATCTCATTGGAAGAAGAATCACAGTTGTCGCGGGTGACGGCGTGGGTCAAAACCTCTTGCATGCTTCGTTGCCTGCAACTTGTGCCGCCCCTCTGGCCCTGCCCAACAAACTCGCGGATTGACCGGCCTTGCGATTGTGGTTGCTGTGCAAATCGCGCTGGGGGTTCCAACATGCCGCCTGATGTGTGAACGAATTAACTCCGATTGAAATTGGGCGGGGATCGAGCTGCTGAAAGATCGCAAAGCGCTATATTTTCGGCAACCCGACATGAGCTGCAAACGCCGCGTCCTTTGGGGTCTGATGTGGTGCCAACCCTGTCGCATGCGCAAGGCGAGTTGAATTGTCGGTGCGTTCCGCAGGCCTCCGACAATCTTAACATCGCCAGTAAAACGAAGATCCGATCTCGAGCCGAAGCACTGGCACCAACTTTGTCGAAGGCATGAAAACCATTCGCGGCATCAAGCGATGCCCTGGCGCATAAGCCTCCCGAGTGCTTTGGTTACTGGCGACTTTACGTTCAACAATCGACAAGGCCGCTTTGCGGCGGTGAATGAATCCTGCTTGCGGCAATACGTGCCGCAGCCCGATCGCACTTTTTCCTTTAGGTGGGTCCCCAATGCTTTGAAGATGAAGCGACACAAAAGACCATTATCGCCGGCCGCTGATCGGTGAAACCTACGGTTTGAACAATCAAACCCGAAAACAGAAAGAGAAGCGGCGGACCTGAATCAAACGCAGTATTGCCGAATCCAAGTGGATGCCAAACAGCAAACGCCAAGAAATCTCGCCAATGTCAAAAATCTTTGTGTCTCCGATCAGCCGCTGCTGACAAGCCCGCCTGCTGGAAAGGCCCGCGCTGACAAGCCGCCGCTGACAAAGCCGCTGCTGACAAAGCCGCCGCTGACAAAGCTCAGCCCGATAAGCGCCGCCGCGAAGTGAACCACGCTCAGATCGCAGATATCAAACGCCATTGCTTCGCGCTTTGATTTTGACGACGACGACGCGCTGCTTCGAGATTTGCACAAACAGGCCGAGAATTGTGCAATATCTGCGCGCTGATCTCGACATCGAGCTGCCCCCAATGCTTAGCTGCACGTCGCGTCAGATTGCTGTGGCATTTGTACGATCACCTGCTCTCCCGTCTCGGAGTTTCTAATTCGAGGTGCCCTGGCGTGCGAGATTTGCTTGCGCAGTAATCGGATTTGAGCGGATGAAACGCCGCGCGCGGCGACTGGAATGGTTTGCCAATTTCGGCGCGCGAGCCGTCGATGATGGCTTTGCAGATGTTCAGAGAATTTTTGCCGATCACGGCACGACCAACGCGTACAAAAAAAGCTGAGGTCAGCGACGGCGAGCGCTGGCGTGCCGCGCAAGTTGAGCGCGACGATCGACGCGCGGTTTCAGATCCGCCAGCACGGATTCTCCGCGATCTACGCCGGCCGATCGCTGATGTCGAGGCGTCGAGTAGGCATTAACCGGGATCCGGAAATGGAACCCGGCCGCCAACGGTGGCTTGACGATCTCGGCAACTGCAAGATCAAAACCGACATGACGCATTACGGTCAAGCTCTCCGATTTTCGAGCCTCAGAAAAAACTCGACCATCTCACGAAAGCCGCCGCAAGGGGTGTCTTGATCCGCGCGCTGCAAAAAAGCGGCATGCCGCATCGCTGATGTCTCGCCAATGACTTTCGCGCCGGTTGGGATCGAACCGGTCGGCTATCGCAATCCTCAGCTACTCGACCAATGCTCACAAACGGCAAGCGGTTTCATCGCAAGATTGTTTCGCGGACGACAAAGCCGCCGTCCGAGGGTTCGTCGCACGTCAATCCCGCCGTGTCCAGCAAGAATTGGCAATATCAATCACGGCCGCAAGCCCCGCGCTGCGCCGCGCATGGGATGCGGGCCCGCGAGAAATTGCTCGAGGATCTCGGCGCGAGCCTCTGGTCCGAATTCGAGAAATCAGCGGGCTCGAGCTGCGCGCAAAGCTACAAAAGGTAAACCGTGGAAGAACAATCAGGGCGCTTACTGCGCGCGATGTCGCGTCGCAGCCATGTCGCGCAGCGGGTCAATTTTTGGCGCGCATTCCCCCAGTGCCAGCCTTGGCCGGCAATCGTGCCCAATACGATTAGCGACCTAGAGGTGTCACGACTCTCAGCCTAGCGGGGCTGAAGCGAACGGCCCGGATCCGGTCGATGCTATGCAACTGCAATATGGGCTGCAAACTACTTAAATCGCGCCGTCAAGAAAGCCTTGACGGATACAGCCGACGGGATTCAAGGTGTCTTCATGCGGGACTCGCGTGAACACCGCGAGGGCGGAACGAAGATGGCCGATCGCCTTATCGCGTCTCGCTCGATTCACTCTCACTACTCAAATACAGGAAGGCTCACCAAGTCAAACAAATTATCGCGTATTCGTCTACCGTTGACGCTCCATTGATGGCGGGACACCCTTTTTTCTGCCGATTCCCCGAATGTTGATGCATGGCGATCCCGATGTCCGAAACCGACTTTCCAGACGTGACCACCTCGACGCCAGCCCGAACTGGTTTCCGAAATACATAAGGCTGAAATATGCCCGGCGTGATCACTTTCCTTGCGGGCCATACCCCGCGGTTACGGACAACACTCGGCGGAATCAAGCCGCCCCTAGATTGTCGTGCAATACGCACCACTTAAGCAAAGGGGCCGGGCCAAACTCTGCATGTTTCGATTCACGCTTTCCGACGCCTCAATCAAGCGGAAGAACATCGGCGCTCGCGTTAAAATGAGCGTCGACCGGACACACCGCGATGTGTCCCCTGGTGAAAAGGGCGCCACAGTATACCTCTAGCGCGGCACAGTAAGCTTTAAAGCGGGGCCGTGGTCCTTTCATCACGCCTTACGCAACAAACCATGAAAACGGTCAGACGCAACCGCCAAAGCGGTGATCGACGCCTTTGCTTCGGATGATGGCAAGAGCTCCGATATCAAAAGGCTTCGCGATCTTACTTGGTCAGCCTGAAGGCAGATCACACGCAAGAAAAACTCGGCGATCTGATGATGAAATCGTTTTGTCGATGCGGCCGATCATCGGCGTAGATCGCCCGCTGGACTTTCCGCCATTGATCCCTAGATCGGCGCGATCAGGGAACGGCAAGGGGCGGGCAAAAAACCCGTAAATCAGACCCGATCGGACAGGCCCTGCTTTCGGGGGATTGGCTGCGCGGTCAAAACTACTGGGCTTCATGATCTACACCGCGGCAATTGGGATGATTCTGCCCGGTGGCGTTGAAAAGCCGTGCAAAATGACATCCGCAGCAACGGCAACTATGAGCTCGCGGACCCTGGCGCCTTTGCTTTCCACGAACCGACAATACCCAAAATGGCGGATCCGCGCAGGGATAAAAACAGTGTCCGATAATCGGCCACTCAAGTGCGCTGTTCTTTAATGGCCTGGCGAACAAATCATCCGCAATTCTCGCAAGTCAACAGGCGAAGATCTTGCCGTCCTGCTTCAGCTGCAATCCATTTGAAAAAATTCGTGCGGCCGAAACTGGTCGATCCGAATCGGGTGCACCCTACGTGTCGCGCCATGATTGACCGGCCAGCGTTGCCATACCAATGGCGGGCGGGGCTCATCATGCCCCAATCTGCCTGCCGGGATCTTTAAGCGGCGCGCGGAATTCATCACGGCAATCACCGGAGCAATTCGACTCGGAATTTTCCGCCTCCGAATTCGGCGCTCATGTCACGCTACGCATATCCCAATGAAAAGAGCCGGAAAAAAAGCCACAAACACCAAAACACGGCAGATCGCGGCCGTGTTCAAATCATTCAAAGCTCGCAACTAAATATCCTTTTGAACAGGGTTATTATATGCACAATCAGTTATTGGCGGCCCTACGTTCAACCTCGCGGCTCGACAGTCCAAGTTTAGCCGCGCTTCGTATATCCCAAAAAAGCACAGCGCCACAGTTCGGGGCGGGCTGCTTGCCCCGGGCCATGGTCTCGATCTCTGGCACGGCACTGCCGGTCGCTGACAATGACGGGGCCTGCTAAATCCCGCGCGCGTCTCGGGAAGCAACGCGGCAATTCGGGCGGCTCGGGAGCGGCACCGCCAGAGGCGGGGGTAACCTTCGGGCCTGCGAATGATTCCCATCAATAAACCGTCGCGAGCTTGCCAACAGGCAAACACAACGCCAAACGACGGGCTCGGCTGCGCTGCGGCCTGAGCTGGCAGTGGGGGCTCGGGGAGCCGACGAAAGGCTGCCACGAATCGCGGATCAGTTAAAAGCCGGCCTTCCGTATGCCGGCAAAGACAGGGGCCGTGGCGCGACTGGGATCCGCAATCGGTAAATGTTGCCTTGCCTGCGGCGCTCACCCCGGGGGCGCGGAATCAATGGAATATGGCCTCGAGCTGACTAAAATCATCGACGCAATCCAGCGCAGGCAAGATCAATCGCCGGGGCTTGGGTGGATCACCGCAATAAGCCGGGGC
>Ga0163217_1007705_pt1 | contig 10058 bp, 3 predicted proteins | sample SynspAceP_FD_185933 | JGI IMG/M metagenome (GOLD analysis project Ga0163217, IMG submission 185933) | Saline lake microbial communities from Ace Lake in Antarctica - Synechococcus sp. Ace-P (PacBio error correction) | ecosystem: Environmental > Aquatic > Non-marine Saline and Alkaline > Saline ...
CAGAGAGAGATTTCAAAAAGAGAAAACAGTTTTTTTTTTTTTAAAAAAAAAAAAAAAAAAAAAAAAAAAAAAAACCCAAAAAGATAAAAAAAACCAACACTAACACATCTGGAAAAAAAAAAGCCAAAATTGGGAAGTCTCCCCCTATCGACCGGAATAGATTTTATGACCTTGTCCCTTTTTATACAAGAAAAATTAGAACCAACGCCCTAGAAAAAATGTTTTTTTGGGCCAGAAGTATGGCCAGTGTTGAAAGAGTTCATTGTTGGAGGGTTGTTTTAATCAGAAATCCCCAAAACCAACAACGACAAATGGATAATTAAAAATGCCCAAACAAAAAGGTGATCGTTTGGTGAGCAACTGTGGAAGACGTTTAAAGTTGATGACAGCTGTATTGCAGGAATTGAAGAAGTAGGTGGAAATGAAAAGGAAAAAAACCAAAAAAAGAAGAGGCAGAGGGCCCAAAACAAAAAAAAGACTCCATCTCTAAATACAAACAAAAGAGCAGCTAAATTTTATGAGCTCCTTTTTTTTTTGTTCAATTTTAATTTTATTATTCCAGGAGTCTGGTCCTCAAAACACCTCTTCAGTTTCCTCCTTAATCTCTCAGTTGAAAGTTGTTTTCGTTTGATGGGTTTCTTTCAATTCATCTGTAAGGTAATTCTCTTGCTATATCGAGAGCTATTTTCCTCTTGCATGGGTTCACCTTTATTCGAAGGGCAACGATTCTGTGTTTCAGAAGATGGTTCAATTATTTCTTCCCCACTTATTTTTCTTCATTACTTCTTCATTTGATGGAGGCCAAAGAACATCGCAGGTGAATCTGCCTCATTTAATAGAATATCTGTCTCTGATTATAATTTGGAGTAATGCTCTCCTCTTGAGAGTCACATCTTTCCAAAGGGCATAGTTTGTGTTGTTCAGGAATTGAATCTGCTATAATAGTAAACTATCGGGTTTTTGGAGTATTTTCCAATTCCTTCTTCAATTGGCTGCGCTGTTGTCACATTTGTTTTGGAATGAACTCTTACCAGCTTGGTTGAGTTGTAGGGCAATTAGAAACCTTCTTCTTCTATAGATCTCCTCTGATTTCCCGGCTCTCTCGTCGTGAAACATCAGTTATTTTACCTTTTCCAAACACATACAGAAAAGGCTGGGGGTGGTTTTTGTATTCCGGCCTCTAACTTGCATGTGTCGTGCATTCTGTGGGCTGGAATAGCCAACCTAAGATAGTTATCGGCACAACGTAAAGTTTGAAAACAGGTCCTGGATGAACCATGGTTCCCACCACCAACATTGTTATAACTGTACTTAATTACAGTATAGAACCGTTTGCAGTGAAACATTTTTAAATTTATGATCTGTATGTAAAGCGTCCAAAGACGGATTTAATTTTCCTTTAAAATATTCATTTTGAATCAAACTCAGCCTTTTAAACTTTTTCATAAAGTTTTGGTAGGAATTCCTCCGCACCCTATAAATCGGTGCGATAAGGTTAGATCTGTATCCTTCAGCTTTTTCTTTCTAAAGCTAAAAGCATCTCCCAATGAAGTCCTGGATACGCGTTTGCAGGATGAATTGTCGAAGAGTCTACATTTTTCTTAGTACAATGAAATTCATCTATATCGATTTCCCACTAAAATTAAGGTGCTGCCTGTCATTTAATAATTCTTACCATCATGTTCCAATGTTGAAAAACCAAATCGAGTCACAGACACGTTAATTCATTTTTTCATTAATGCAAAGTAGCTCCGTAAAGTCCTAACCCAAGAACCGGTATTTTTCTATTCAATAAATAACGTCTTGACCAATATCCTATGTACTCACATTAACCCAGGAAAGGAATTTATGAGAACACTGCCCGAAGGCCTTCAGTTTCAAAGTCCCGTTGATCCGTAAAAAGCCTGTGCCCACTTCAAATTTCCTTAGAGTCAATATTTTCCATGCCGGATAAGTACTTAAAATCTAGCACCTACTACTAGTCGATCGTCCAATAAGGACTGATTAAATGCTACTCGCATATTTCTTAAATTGAGTCATATTAATACCCATTCCATCAATTGGCGGTGTTGTTTTCAAAAACTGTATTCCCTTCACTCAAGGAATTTCATAAAATTCCTTAGGGTATTAAAAATTTGAAAACCTGAACCTTTCACTCACATTAAAACTCACAGAAGTACGATCGCCAACTCCGAATAACATCAAATGAAAAGTAAAATCGTCTGAGCAGCTAAAGACATATAGTTACTAGGAGATAAGTGATGACACAAGGTTTGACTATAAAAAACCAATGAATCAGATTTATTTTTTTGGATTACACCGACCAAAGCAAAGGAGCTATTACTATTAACATCAGGTATGTCGGAAGATAATGCCAGGTATAGCCAATAAAAAACTTACCAATGAATTTTCTAGCTTTGCAGGGTTCAAATAACCTGTTTGTGGCAAAGCATCCATCGTAAATTAGGATGTAATACTCCTTGTTGCGCGTTTTAGAGTTTTTGAACGGCAACGAAAACTTATAGAAAATAGTATATATTTTCTCATATTAACTCAATTTCTATATTAAATTTTGCTTCAATACCGCTAACTTTACATCTAAGCGGTAATTAATCATTGAAGCGGACGTATCGTTTGACCCCATTTTGCAGTTTGACATATTCAGCTTTGAATGAAAATATTTTATTTACTCTTAAGATATTCTTTAGTACAAACTCATCAGACTTAGTAATCTTTTGTTAAATTGTTAGATAGATTGTTTTACCATGTTGTCAAATGTGTGAAGATTGAAATGTATTTGTTAGAACATCAAATAATGGATCTAATATAACATGGTTTTCGGTTGCAAAATAGACTTGAAGATTGCTTCAACAGGAAATGAGGTAGTCGATTGTTTAGTTCTAAAAATTGCCGATTTAACTAAATCCCTGCATCAATCCGACATTAAAACTAAAGTGTCTAACAAAGGCATACTATTTACTGAACGCGAACTAACGGTAAAGTCCATGTTAATTTCCACCTTAGCCTGATTGGATGATTGGCTATATTAGTTTGTTTGTAGCATCCCCATTGTGGGTTAGTCCTGGCACAGAAATGTATCAATAAATAAAATCCTTAGGATGGGAAGATATCTGTTTGGATGTTTGTCTATTGTTTTTGTCCAAATTGATGTCGGTAATAGATGAATCACCCGGTTTTAGTAGGTGCATCACTGCAATTGGATTTTGAGTCAATCTGAAGTGGAACTGAGCCGTTTTGTTAGCCGGTTGTTGCATTCAATTCTTTTGGACAGGTTTAATCTAAAGAAATTCCAATGATTGTTTCGTTTGTAGATTAGTCTTGGCTCAGCTATAAAAAAGGAACCACTAACTGCATCTTTAACTACGGATAAAAACATGTATCCTCGGAATAGTTGACTTGATGCTGACTGCAGTGTATCCATAAAAAGAGTCAAACTCTTAAGTTTTTCAGTTTTGTATAGGTAACCCATATTATCTGCTAATGTAATTAAAGTGGGTTGGCCCTGAATAATTAAGATAAAAAAAAGTAATTTCATAGCTACGCTGGGATTTCTTGGTCCGTGTTTGGGTCATTTTTCTATCTTGAAATATCCAGTGGATATAGTGTACTGTTCCTGAATAAACTGGAATGTTTTCCAGTGTAATCTAAGGGAAAGATGAAAGCCTAATGGTGTTCCATTTTGCTTTAAAAGTTGGATAAAGTGATTTTATATTTCCTCCAATGTTGAATTGAAGAAACCTAGTGAACACTTTAAAAGACCTGATTTTATGATCATTGAATCTAAGCCTTGCGCCATTTTCCATATCGAATGGGAACGTAGAGCTATATATGTTTTGGTGATTCGTGGCCTTTTTGATATCGGCAAAGCCAATACTTCTACACCATAAGTGTTATTTTGTCTTTGAATTTCTTGGTCTTGTAAAGTCAATATACCTTCCTTTTGTTATCAATAAGTAATGTCATCACTAGTTGTAATAGTATAGTAATGAGTCCATCTGATCGGTTTTAAAATCTCTAAATCATCCTCCGTTGCAAATAGTCTGCAGGCTAGTGAGAATTTATAAGTGGAAGAGCCAACTCAGGGATCAATCGTTCGATTTAATTTATCGAAATGCGACATAATCTCTTGACAAGGAATTTATTGAAAATAGCAAACAGGTCCGTATACCTATTATCTGGTGTCTTATTCAATAACGTAATCTACTGAACTAGAGTGAAAAGCTAAATATAAGCTTTTTTTAAATTCAATAAGATAATGCCCCTTTTTTGTCGATAAAAGGGTGAAGATTGTCATGGAAATTACAAGAAACGTACTTTTTTAATTGCGCTTCTTATTTTTTAAGGTAGGATAACCTGTGATTTTTGTCCCTGAAGAGTATTCAGGGTGTTCTAAAATGAATTTGTTTGCATAAATCATCTCGTGTGTCTTCGCCAAAGAGTAGAATGCAAGCTGCAATTGGGTGCAAAATTAGAATCTCCTTTTTAATAATTACATTTGTTATGCAATCGATTTCCTAAATATGGTATTGAATCTATTGCGTTCAATTAAATTAATAATTCGTCAGGTTTGTTTTGGTAGATTAGTCTGAATCGAAGTCTCGATGCAGTTGCCAAAAAGTGAAGTCGTGAAGAATATTTTTATCTCATCTATTTCTTTTCATAAACAATGGCCACGCCCAAGCATAGATGCTTCTTTTTTCTTATGGACATTATTCCTTAATTGGACTCTATTTTTTTTTTTGATAATTTTGTATTGCATCGTTGAGCAATTTTCATTATGAGATGTTTTTTATGCGTAAAATGTACCGCTGCAATGCGTCATACAGTCCAGTCAAGGCATTCCTCTTTCCATGCTTTTCAATCGAGCAAGTTCCTTGCTCGTCTATTGGTATTTTGAATTAATATATGCAATGCTATAATTGCCTATTGTATTGTCTATGTGTCTTGTCATTACGTCTTCTTTATTCCATCAAGTTATGATTTTTAGCTTGGTGTTTCTTTCCCATGATATAAGGTCCTTTCGTTCTTCGATTCAATGTCTTTTTCTTTTAATTTCTGAGCTTTGTATAATTTGGTGTTCATTCTGTTATCAAATTGTTTAATCATTCTATCTGCAATATACCCCTCCCTCTGCTAGAAGTATAAAGGAATTTCATGCTATATAATGCGTGTCGCCATTGGCTCACTGTTCTGTGGCAATCGTATGTTAGGTGTTTTGGATGTTATTTACGGTTAACTGTTAGCCAGGTTGATTGCTTGTCAAATATATTGGGCATCATTTCCGTAATCGCTTTCAATTTGGTGGATCTAAGATAGGTTCTAGAAATTCAAAATGCTTCACTTCTTGATACTTAGAGTCTTTTTGTGGTAGTTCTTCTTGTCTTTAACGTCGTTCCTAGAAAATAATGTCCTTTTTTATGGAAGTCGATATGTATAGGGTTTCCCTCTAGTTGTATTAGTGCCACCCATTTTTTCGATTTCTGGGGTCCAATCAATAGTTTATAAATCTATTCGCCTGTTTGTGTTGAAAAATCTTCGAATGCCTAAAAAAAGGTTTCTAAATTTTTTCTTGGTGCTAGTGTTCCAACACAATAAGAAGTAAGATTTTCCATCACTGAAATCTCTTTTTGCAAGGCTTTCTTTTTCATTCAAACGCAAAAAAGCTCTTCGTAGCTCCATTAATTACCACACAATTTTTTCCAGGTTCGTGTAGGTATTTCGTTTATTATATCTTGCGTACGAAAATTCAGAAACTAAAGTAGCTATCGTGTTGCTCGAGTTGGCAAACTTTGGAAAATAACTTCAATAAATATTTTTCGTTGATAGGGATCTATTTCCAGGAAAATGGTTCAAATTAAGTCGTGAATCCTCCTAACAATAGAATGTTCTTTCATGAGAGGAAGTCCAGCCTTCAGTACATCAATAATTGTGCTCCAATTTTGTTCACTTCCTTTTCAGTGCAAACTCAAAACCAATAAATCCATAAATAGGGATGTCGAGCTTGAGGACTCACACATGCGCTATTTACATTTGATTCCCAAAGAATAAATCGCGAATCAAATTTTCTATCAAAATAAAAGGAATATTCGTGTTCAGGGTGTTGCTGCGTGTTCGCTTTAGCGTTTTCGAAAAGTAAACCATCCAATACCGTCCATTTTTCTAGGAACCGAAAATCAAAAGACGTGTATTTACCAGCTAATCTTCATTTTTTTGTAACAAAGAGAAGTTTAGTTCTATTCGACTTAGAAAATGATTCCAAAGAAAAAATACTCTTTTTAAGAAAGGACTCTTTTCCAGATTGTTGTCTTTTTGCACTCGCATCAGCAGGTTATTCGCGGTGGAAATGTAAATGGCAAATAGTACCTGAGTATGAACTGAGGGCTCATCAATTGAGTAATTTTGTGTACAAAAAGCGTTCCGCATTCTTAAACTTTGATGTTTCTCATTGCCCAATAATATGTTCTCTAGTGGTCTCATCATATATCTCGATGATTTTTTATTGCCTGTGCAGGAATAATTGGTGTTTTGAATGAGTTGTTCCCATTCTTCTATAATCAGCAAGTTCTTTAGGTCGTAGTATTTGATTTAGAATTTTTGGATGGCATCATCATCCAAAAGGTTCCAAGTGGTGCATGGTGTCTTGGATAATGATTAAATCTTTAGAATTTCGCTTTTCGAAGCAATGGTCCCAAAAGATTCTGCGTAAGAATAGGTGAATTAAGAATAGCGTCACCATATTGTCGACCAATATTCCATCGCTTTGTAAGCAATTTATAATAAGCCCAAATGTCGGTCCTATGAACAGAGAACATTGATTCGACTAAAATAATATATCTAGTAAGTGTCCGAAGCCACACGATACATAAAATATCAAGATCGATCGTTGAGTGTGGTCTATTAATGATTGAAGTCGTTGACGAAAAAGCTTTTCGTACTCGAATCGTTCAGGTTTATCTAGAAATTTTATAGAATTTGGCAGGTCTATCTGTTTTGCTCGCAATTCTTTGCCAAGAAAATAGAGAAAAACTTCTTCGACGTCATTTTAGTTTCCATATTGGTGTTGCTTTCAATAAAACCTGCCAATAATTCAATTCCTTTTAGAGTTGTTTGTGTATTTCATCAATTTATTGAGAACCTAAAAAGAATGGTTTGCTTACTATTGCGTATTTGATTTACCATCATTACTAAATGCAGCCGAAGTTTTAATTAATCTCTCTATTCTTACTTTTTCTCAATCTGCTTTTATCAAACCCTTTTTGAATTTTTGGCATCGATCGAACGGTCAAAATACGTTAGGTGCAGAAGAATACGGTAATTTATTATTGCAACTTTCGGCTTTCAATGTTTACTTAACATCAATTTTCTCGATGTTGGAATTTACCAATTACAACCAAACAGAAATAATAGCGCAGCACAATCACATGCAGGTATCGTTTACTTTTCGTCATTTTAGTGTAAAGACCCTTCTTTGGAGTGCTTATTGATCGCAACTTCGTATTTGCCTTTCTTTGTTGCGATTATCAAGAAAAGAGGTAGTTCTGTATTGGTGCTGGTGTTGAATCAGTTTTCTCGTTTCCTTTTTACTTATACTGCGAATATCAAATATCGCAGGGCTCAATTGGTTAAATGGGATACGTTTTTTGTCGGTATTGGACGGATTACCAGGATTGACTATATGTTGGAACATGTTATGGAATTACCTGATTTTAAATTACCATCGAACACTTTGTTTGGCACAAACTTTCGCATATGTTTTTGAGCTGTATTGTTTGCCGGTGCTAATTCTTGGGATCGTTTGACCGCTTTTTAAACTCAGTTACCATATTCCACTTCTAAGGGTAATTTTTTTAAAACAAAGTATGCCCTTTGCATTACTTTCGTTTTGTCGATGCCTTTTATTATAGAGTTGATTCGGTAATGTTGAGCGAATTATTACCAAGCGTAGGGACAAGCAGGTAATTTATGCAACACCAATCGTATTGGAGGCTTCAACTCCATTGGGCTCATTTGTTTGCAGTTTGTTTTGCTTCCAATGTTTTCTACCAAATGATTCAACGAAGGAGTCTCCCAAGTGAATGATCAAATGGTCCAATTTTACCTAATTTTTATTCCTGCGATTACCCTTATTGGAGTATGTTTCTATGCCTCTGAATATGGAAAATGTTTATACTTTGGAAAATACCTATGAATCTGCAAAGTCCTGTCAAGTGATGATTGTTAAATTTTGTTGCTATTTGCTTCAACACTATATCTCGGCCACTTTCTAACTGGCCAATGGTAGTCTAAAGGCAATTAAAGTGAGCATTGCAATAGTAAGGACTGCTCCATTAATTTAATATTGAACTTTATATTAATTCCGAAAATATGCATCATATGGGCAGCCGTGCAACCCCTATTAACCCAAATATTCGTCATAGTGGCACAGTTATTGTTGGTTAAACGAATCTTAAAATGGAAAAACTCCATTGAATACGTGTTTAGAATGGGTTTTTTTGACCTTTATTTTTTGCCGATAAGTTTATCTTATATCAATAGAACTAGATTGGTTTTGCAATCTACTTTTAACTATGCACGGAGTGGAACTTTAGCTTATTCATTAAAGTTAATTGAACCAAAATCAATTTCAGAACTTAAAAATAAAGGCAGGTCATGAGTCCTGATCAATTTATCACTTTTGAATACTTTGAAATTTTTTGAATGAAATCAGAAAATCCCTAACGAATTAAAGCCTACGACAATGGTGGTTTCCATTAATCATTAATCGGAAGAAAACTGTTGATCACGGGTGGCAGCCTACATTATTAATCTCAATATGGTTTCCTTTTAATAGAGAAAAATTAATGAGTCGAGCGTGATTTATTTCTCTGCTACACAATTATCCAAAATCCCTCATCGCAGAAAGAAGGATTCGACGATAAGCAGTTTATTTGGAATTTGGTGAAAGAAAGCAACGAGCAAATGCTGCAGATTTGATTCGGATAAATCAGAAGCAGAATTATGAGAATATGATTGGTTGACGCATTATGAAAATTGACGAAGTTCAGAAATACAAAATGACTGAACTTATAAGAGTATGAATCCAATATTACATTAAGCGAACTACCATTTATGTCTGTTGAAAATAAATGTATGGATCGAAATCCTGAAGTAGCTTGCAGTAGTCGCCAACATATTTCTTCATGCTGACACGCCGCCATAATACGATCAAGCACAAAAGTGGCTACCAAGCGTTAAATTGTTAATAGAAACAATAGCTTAAAAGCGGATTTTAACGAGATTAATCAACGGCATGATGAGTTGAAGAATGAAAGGGTACAGGATATTTACTCAAGTTGAGGTTTGAGTGAGCACATGCAATGCCTTACAAAAGAAAACCAATCTCAATGAAACAAATGCCAGAATCAGTTAGACACCGTTGGCAAATGGTGAGAGTACTTAACAAGACATTGGATCTAGAATCAAGTTGAAACAACTAATTCTTGAAAGACAAATATCAAGAAAAGCTATGTAGATTGCCACTCAAAATGTGAGCATAAGTTTAAGTAAAATAACAGCTACAAATCTGAAAGCCAGCCTTATCCTGTAAAGTGGTTTAATGAACTTGTCTCTACAATGGAACATTCTGTTCACTTTAATATCATTACACTTTCGTTAATTAATTCCGAGACACGCAAACAAATCAAGAAGATTATAATGATAAAAGAAGTAAGAACTTGCTAAAGTGGGGCTAAAAAATTTGAAAACTCCTTGCAAGGGTTGCGAATTATTGCTGCGATATTAGCTGGCATTTTTCTAGTTCAGCATTTATCACACAAAAATAATCTACTGCATGATTTAATCCTGCCAATTTGGGAGTAATTACCTGATAAACGGCTTAGAAACAATGCAACAATACTTTGAACAAATATTATTAGAGACCCATTGGTAAGGAAATTGATTTATATAATGAGTATAAAATTGACACTGCCCTGACATCAATGCAGCAACATGGATGACGCTTAATCAATAGTGGGGAGCATGTCGGCGCCAGCGGAATA
>Ga0163217_1071505_pt1 | contig 10058 bp, 12 predicted proteins | sample SynspAceP_FD_185933 | JGI IMG/M metagenome (GOLD analysis project Ga0163217, IMG submission 185933) | Saline lake microbial communities from Ace Lake in Antarctica - Synechococcus sp. Ace-P (PacBio error correction) | ecosystem: Environmental > Aquatic > Non-marine Saline and Alkaline > Saline ...
ATAGAGCACTCTGCCAATTCTTCTTCAATACGCACAACCCTGATTTGTATTTTGGCCATGCGTCAAAGCGCGACATGAGCCCCGTCTTGAATTGCATCGCGTTGGTTTCGCCACCGCCGATATCGGCAATCGTGGGCCGTCTTCGGTCTCGCCCGAACGGTGGTGGAAATCAAACCGCGGTTATAGCCCCGCGCGGCCCTGCCATCTCCCCGAATGGCTGCAAAGGTTTCCGTCAACGTGCCGATCTGATTGGATTTTGATGAGGAAAATGGAGTTGGCAATTTGTTGTCGATGCCTTGCTGTCAAAAGGCTTGGTTGTTGGTCAAACAAATAAATCGTTCAACCGACCTAAGTTTTGAATTTTTTTTGCCGACTTTTTCGGTCAACAGCTTCCAGCCCTTCCCGTCATCTTCAGTCCAATGCCATCCTTCGAATGGATAATAATGGGTACTTTGGTCCCCAAAACGACCAAGTCGCCAAAAGATTTGGCGAACTCTTTTCAAGGGAGAAGCGAACTAAAATCCCGCCCTCGCCCTTTCCCAAATGGTAATTGGCCGTCCCTATAAACTCAGACCCGCGCCAGTCCAGGCCCCAGCGCGATTTGCGTGCCAGGCTCGTAGCCCCGGGCGTTTTGAATTGGCCAACAAGGATCAAAACTCAATCGCTGCTTCGTTGGATTGGCCACGGACATCGGCCGCAAAACCGCCCTTCATCCCCCCGACCGCAGTCCCCGACATGCCTAGCTCATCGCTGAGTTTTTTAAGCGCGTGAAATATCTCTGCACGCCATTTGCACGGCCTCACGGAAGGAAGGACGTCGCCGAGCGGCCCAAATCATCGAACATTCTTGTATGTTCTAGGGAGTTATTCGGCATCGCGCAACCACCGTTGATGACGTTTGCATCATAGGCACAGTGCCTGCTCATCGGCCGCTCCCAACCGAAATAAAACGGATACAAAGACAACCCGATTCTTCAGCGGCTGCCCGAGCGACGGCCATAACTAACCGCCATCAATCGCGTTCGCGCCTCCAAGCGCTCCTTTGTTCCTCTGTGCCATCAGAATCAATTAAAGGCGATCGATGAAGCTCTTGGCTCTTGGGCATCCAACCCATTGACCGCTTCGGAAATTTCGGTATTGACGTGTTCAACCGCTCGCAAGACACCCTTACCCAATAGCGCACTGGCGCCCATCACGCAGCTGCAATTTCGCTTCACGGCACCCGTGAGGCCCTGACGGCACGGACGCACGACCCATGGCCCAGACTCCAAACAACACATTCACACTCCACAGTGGTATTGCCCTCTTAAATCCAAGATTTCACGGCCCCCACCTAATGTCAACGATTGCGCTCATCATCAATTTCCTAAAAAATACGTCCAGACTTAAAAAAATCTTCCATAAGCCAGCGGCTTGGTGATCTGGTCTAGTTTGGACCAGTATTCGCGAGTAAACCGCCATCGAATCCAACGGCACCGCATTGGGGCCGTCGATAGGGCCCTTGAATCAGTGTTGCGGGTGGTCTCACTAAAGGAGTCCCGCCAACGCCAGCAAGCCACCGCGGCAACCGCGCCAAAAACAGCACAAAACTCACGTTGCCCGCCAGACGTTGTTGCCTTGCCCGCCAAGCAACTGCACAGAATGGGTGGCGGTCAAAACACGACAGGACACCCGGTCGCCCCTCATGATAGACCAAAGAAACGCATGTCCTGGAGACCAAGTTTTTGATAACCAACAAGCCCCGCGTTCACAACATGAAATGTCAGCAATCACACCGGCCTTCATCTGCTGCCCTCGCGCGCTTTGTAAACCACTTGTTGCATATCTTGTGCGCCCAGAACGACCTTTCTTGATTGACGGTTTTTGCCCCACTCAGTGCAATCACGCTTGAATGAAAGCGGTTTGCGGCACTATAGAACGCGGGTGTTTTGCACCGTCCACTACTGCGGCGACGGGCTTTAATCTGGCTGATCATGGACGTCCGTCAATACCGCACGCCAGTTCTTGACGGACATCGCCCAAGAAATTTGCAGGCCCTGATCCATCCCCAGCCCACGAAACGATCGGCTTGAGCTACGGTTGGCTTAATCAAAAGAAGCTTTGTAATGAAGGGATACCCAAAGGCCCTTTGAGCGGGTTTAGGGGGGGATTCTTTTTAATCCCCCGCCGTCCTCAAATACGCCATTTTGTCTTGACTCAATGGCGCATGGCCCGGCACAAGAAAAAGGGCTGATCCTCGCCGATTTCAAAGCCGGCCAACTTCGATGGGCGACCTCGATGGGCGTGGCGGCCATCACGGCGCTCTTTTCTGCGCGGAGCGGCGTCGAAAAAAAGCCGGTAAAAGTGGGTGGCCATCACGAGGCTTGATGTGAACTCCTGGGTGGAACTGGCACACCCATAACCAAGATGCTCCAGGCAGCTCCAAGTTTCAGGCAAGTTTCTGAAGGGGTCGAGCGCTGATCACCAAGCCCGCCGACTCTAACCGAGCAGCATAAACATCTGTTCCACTTCGTAGCGCGATGGCCGATGCCCGCTCATTGACTTCTGAGCCCGTCAATCCGCTGGCCAATGTATCTGGTTTGACTGGGGCAATTTTTGCGAGCCCTTGCGCATGTTCCCGCCCCAAGTGCGAGGAGCCGAGCGGACTTCGATTACGCCCTTCGGTCCTTCCACTCGGTGATTTCAGTGCCCCACGGGGTCGGCGTCTCGATCACTTCGGTGCTAATTTGGCGCCTCGATTGGCCACATGGCGCGGCAAACTCGACAACCGCCCAAACTGCAACCCAAACGCAATGCCCAAGTAAGGCACTCGGGTTTTCACGGGCAAACGAATCGCGGCAATCTGCCTCCGGTCCGCGTTTACCGAACCCACCCGGCAACCCAGAAATGGCATCGAAGTCGGCCAATACCGCTGTACCTTTGCTCTTCGTATGTTTTCTGAATCGAATAATAGGTAGGTTGACTTTTGAGCGGGTATGAATCCCGGCGTGAGTCAACGCCCCGGTCAACGACCTGTAAGACTCGTGAGATACAAACGTCTGCCAACCATGGCAATACGGAACCGCGTGTTCCAGGGTGAGCCATCGCCTCAGCCCGACCGGTCCCCACATGGACAGATCAGCAGCCGGTGCACTGATACGAGCGTCGCAAATCAAATATCCAAAGCCTTGTCGGTGCACAATGGCGGGGATCTGTAGATGGAGCCCGCATCCCACATCAACCGAAATCACCGCAATCGAGCGCGACGTTTAGAGAAATCGAAATCTTGCGCGCTCGTCATCAGGAATCTGACGATCCGCGCGCACATAATGCGTTGGGACATAATGCCGATCTCACGCAACTTTTGTACCGAGTGTTGGGTGGTTTTAGGTTTTGAGCTCACCGCTGTGGCGGACATAAGTGCAGCCAAAGGTCAAATGAACAAGCGGTTTGAGAATGGCGCCCTAGACGGCAAACTCATTTGGCCCGCACCCGCTTCTAAATGGCAAAGGACTCGATATCACCGACCGTCCCCAATTCAACAATGGCGACAATCGGTGGTGCCCATCCAAAGGCTTGGTGTGGCCCCTTTGACAATGAAAATCTTGAATCTCATTGGTGATCGTGCGGCGATCAACTCTAAACGGTCTTGCCAAGTAATCACCACGGCGCCTCTTACGCAAAACCGATTCGTTAAATTTGACCCTGTCGTGAAATTGGTTGGCTTTGCGCACTTGGGTGAGATGAACCGCTCGTAAGTGCCCCAAGTCAAGACAAAGTCCTCGGCCACGTCCTCGGTGACAAAACACCTCCCCGTGCTGAAAGGGAACTCATGGTGCCCTGGATCGACGTTGATATTGGTCGAGCTTAGCATCGGACCTGAAGGCCACGCGACTCGAGAATAGCGCTAGTAGGCGGCGCGATCCCCTTGCCTAAAAGCAGGAAACAACACCACGCTGTGACGAAGACATATTTGGTCATAAGAAACAGACCCCAGGTAAGGCGCGAGCAGTGAAATTTTGAATTAATAACGGCACAGGCTCAGTCCGAGCCAGTAACCAAGGGTGGCCGCGCCGATTAACCCACGGGCGAGCTGGTTTGCGCACGGTTTCATCGCCTAGTTATTCTAACCATTGCCCGCTCATCGACGCGGCAAGCAGCGCAACTCAAAACAATCGCGTAATCAAATGGGCAAGGGTTAATGTCTCACACCCAAGAAAGTCGCCAACCCTGCTGGCTCAACGTTAGCAACACAAGCAGGTTCTCAATTCCGAAACACCCCATTGCCCGCCCGATAGAGACCCGGTTTCCATAAGAAGTGACGCATGCCGGCCCCAATGCCGTATCTAGCGTGGCGGGCGCTCGAAGCCAGCACTTGCGGGCCTCGTGCACATCAAAATAACCCCACGCCATGGCCCGTGGCCATTGACCGTAATCGAGGCTTCGCTGCGGCAAATGGGTGCACGGGCCCACCGCATCGAGCAGCGTTGCCGTGTGCCCCGCTGGGAACCCGCAAGCGCGACATGGCAATCAATGCCCTGCAAGACGCCGTGGCAATCCCTTGTCGTTGTGCCAAGCTCGGCTCACCAATAGGCAGCCATCCGGGTGATTCTGTCGTGCCGCCTAGGTACTGGCCACCCGAAATCGATTAGAAGCAAGCCCCCGCCCACGATCGGCGCCAGACCCCGTGCGGTGCGTGTATAGTGCGGCATCGCGCGTGGCGTTAAAGGCGCAATGGTCGCAAAACTGCGACTCACAAAACCTGGCCTGAGCGCGCCGGCGCGTAAACGGCCTCGTCAATCATGTGCTCGGATAAGGGCCGTCCATGACGGCACAACGGCTTGCTCTAACCTCAGCAAAAAACCTCGCACAACGCTTGGCCATCCGGTGATCAATGTTGGCGCCAAGGGCGATTTCCCGTCTCTTGCTTGCAGGCTTTTAAACGCCGCGTGCCTTGGATTCATCGCGCTTGACTGTTGAGGCGGCAAGTGCGACACAAACGCGCTGATGCGCTGGGGTCAATTAAAAGGCAGTCCGTTGACGCAAGATCGTCACCGCTTGCCAAGCGCTTGCGAAAGGGGCCTAGGGTCTACCCCGCGGTGGCCAACGCCGCGCGAAGCTCGCTGATAGCGCCTCTGGGCAACAAAAAGAATCGCTGCGACGGTCGCGATGAGAAGTGGCGCTAAAAAAATGGGATTAAAGGCTCACACCTGCCCCGCAAATTCCAGCACCCAGGCAAATGTCATCCAACGTCGAGATGAAGTGTTGATTGGCATGTGTGCATGCAACTGTGCTCGCGCACAAGGCTAGTTCTCGGCCCGCGTGTCGATGGCAAATGGTTCGGGCAACGCCCAGATCGGTTGCTGCGTGCAACGCCGGCCGATCAGCGCAGATCTGCTCGGCAATGTCTAAATCAAGCGCAGCATAACGTTGCAGGCCAAAGCCGCCCCGTGATGCATCACACGTGCAACTCAAACCGAGTGCCCGACCATCAACGGCAACACGGCATCACTATCTAAGGTGTGCGCCAACCAACCGACATGACTATCTGTCCGGGTTCGCTGTGGTGCGTTGGCAAGACGACGCCCGAGTCGGCCAGCTGCCTTTTGGGCTTGCATCCCAATAGCGGCTGTTCGACCCAGAGCCCCGCGAACGTCGGGGCACACCACCGTGCCGACTGACGCCGGTGAACCCGGTCAGCCATTGGCGGATTTGCCAATGCGCAAGCAAATACCCAATAGATGGCGATCGGCCCGACGGGGATTAAGCCAAGCCGTGAACCACGCCATCTCGTGCATGGCTTGACAGCACCTGGCCAGCCGCGTCACCGTCAAATCGTGGCGCTAGACAGTGCAGTAGATGCCGCAACTAGTCACTGCAAACTAGTCACTGCACTAGTCACCGCACAGACCCGCTGACATTTCAGTGCTCACACCTGGCTCCCCATGCCTACAGCCCCGCACTGACATCGAGCTTGGCGGTGGTTTTTAGCTTGCACCTCTTGCCACCGAACACCGTGCCAATTCGATTAAGCGCAGCCCATTGTTCCAGTGACCTTCCATCGACGCCCAAATCGTGATGATCACATCAACCCTCGCCCACGCCAGTCATGGCTAGGTTTGCACTCCTGGGACAGTTTGAGATCTCTGTACATCCTTTTTCTTGGCCACGTGCTCCATCAGCACGACCACCTCGGCCCCCCAAGCCACCAAGATCCAATGCGCGCCCATGCCTTTGACGCATCTTGCCAGGATCTATCCATTGGCCAGATCACCCTTCTTCTGATACCTGTCCATGGCCGCCCAGAATAGCCAAAATTGATTTTTTCCGCCCTCGGATCATCGCAAACGAATCCGCCATGAAAAAATCGACGAACCAGGCAAATGTAGTGACCGTACTGTTTGCCGCCGTTAATCCAATGTCGGGGTCAACTTCTCTTCGGTGGGAAACGCCCGATCCCCAACAGCCCATTTTCAGACTGCAGCACACTTCAACGTCCTTTGGGGCACATAGTTTGCAACCATTGTGGGCAAACCAATACCCAAATTGACGTAAAAGCCATCTCTTAAACTCTTGAGCTGCGCGCGCAGCCATTTCCCTTCTTGTCCCATGCCATGATGATCTCCTTTAGCGACTGCCGCGTAACGTGCGCTCTCATCGTTTCCCTCGGTTTGGCGGTTCACAGACAATGCGATTGACGTAAATGCCTGGCAAGTGAATATGTCTGGATCCATTCACCATCTCCACCACTTTTTCAAACTTCCACCACGCTCACGCGACAGCCCTGGCGACGTTGGGATAAAGTTGCGGCGGTTTTGTAATAAACAGGTGCCACGCGGTCTGCCATGTAAGCTTTGGAAGAGCGACACGTCGGCGCCAAAAGCGTGTGTCCACTCACGTGCACTTCGCCGTTAAATCGCGGTTTCTTTGCCGTCAGCGACCAAGGTGCCGACACTCGTTTTGGTGAAAAGCCGCTCACATCCGCCGCCGCCCGGCAACTAGCTTTTTTCAGCCAGGTGCCTTGTGGGGTGAATTCCAGCTCGATTTCGCCAGCCAGAAACTGACGCTCGAAACTCTTTGTTCTCACCCACGGTAATGAGGCAATCATCTTTGTAAAACTTGGCGGCTCTCAGAGCAAGATGCCAGCCCAAAGCCGTCGACACCCGCGTTGTTGCTAATGCAATCCAAGTCCTTGACCCCGGTATACGCAACGCGGCGATTAAACCGAGCCTCGGAATACCAACACGACAACCCAAACCACCCACCGCATGGTCCTGACCGTCCTTGACCAAATCCCTCTAGGGCAGCGGCCGAGGCAAACTGGTAAAACACCTTATCCATTGATGAACTCCCTCTAGAAAACCCGATTTCACCATCGCAAGGCGTGGGTTCACTGCACGCCCCGACGTGTTCCGTTGTTTTTGCTGCCTGAACATTGTAACGTGACCTTCGCGTTGATTGAGTGCGGGCTTGGTAAAGTGCTTGCTCGTAAGTGCCTTGCCCTCGGATCATGCCGCGGACGGCGTGGCGCGCTGACGGACCTGTGTCGAGGCCTCGAGCACCGCCGCGGGCCAGGGCACGGCGTGTCTTTCAGGCGGTTGGATTTCACCATCACCGGAGCGCCCCACGCGCGTAAAGGGCCTCAAACGCCAATGTCGGATCCACAAAAGATACTGCGGTTTGATGGGTCAAAACTCCGGTGCGCCCTATTTTCTCAACCGTGTGCCTGACCCTAATCTTGCGGGATAGGTATTCGGCTGAGATAGGTCGCAGAACAGTGAGCAACCAACTCACCCCTTCTTTGCTCTGTGCTCGGCACCCGCCCGCCGCGACCCACATTTTGTACCTGGCTTCTTCATTAAGCGAAACGTAGCCGCGTTTATTCAATTTGTGAACGCAACATGTCCGAATCGGCCCATCGCATCGCAATTATCTGTGGTCATACCATCGCCACTGCACCAACGCCCGCGATACGCACCATGCTATTTGACTCCTGTTACTAAAAACCCTTGTTTCGGCAATTTGAAGGCCAAGCGAAGCGCACTTGAACCTAGGTGCCCTACAATCAATATGATTGTATGGTAAAAAATAGGGGTTAATGCCATGTCTGAACGTGAATCGATGGAATAGCGACGTCGTGGTTTTGGGCGGCGGCCGGCCAAGTTTGGCCACCGCTATTCGCTTAAAACAACTAGCGGCGGATAGAAATCCAAGAGCTTATCATCTGCGTACTCGGAAAGGTGCCGAACAAATGGTGGCCCCATATTTTGGTCGGGTGCGGTGATGGATCCACAGGCCTTGACCGAATTGCACCAAACTGGCAAACAACCGGTGCGCCACTTAGAACCGCCGTGGACGGGAAGACAAATTTCTCTTTTTGACGGAGGAGCGGTCAAACAGACCCCAGGGTGTTATTGCCCGATGGCCTTTAAAATCTTTTATTGCAATTACATCATTAGCTTGGACGCGGTGGCGCGCTGGCCTAGGCGAGCAAGCTGAGGGCGCTAGCGTGCATATTATTCCCTGGTTTCTGCTGCCGCCGGGTTGCTCTATACGGGCGAAGGCGAAAAGTCATTGCGTGGGCCACTGGCCAATCATGGGTGTGGGACGCGACGGCGAAAACCAACCAGAAAACACTTCAGCCCGGCAATGGCCTTTGGCTAGCTAAGTACACCAAATCCTTCGCTGAAGCGCGCGCGCCACTCGAAAAGAACTGATCGCTGCACTTTGGACCTTGATCAAGGCCGCGATCCGCAAAGCCTACCCTCGGCAACAAAGAGCTATGGGAATCGCCTCCGGCGCAAATCCAAGCCCTGCCAAGTGATACACACAGCCCGGCTGGCCACTTAGACGCCGACACTAAACGGGGATCGTTTTTCTCTATCATATGAAAGAACAACCAAAGTCGCCGTTGGCTTGGTGGATGGTTTTGGATTACGCAAACCTTGCTCCTCGCTTTTGAGGAATCCACAATTCGCTACAACAACGCCACCTGCGATTGGCCCCGAAATTAATTGAGGGGGCAAGCGCTTGGTCTGTATGGGTGCATCGCGCACTGACCGCTGGTGGCCTACTGTCCACTGCCCAAGCTGGTTTCCCCGGGTGGTGCCCCTCGTAGGCGTGTGAGCTGGCTTTGTTTTGAATTTGCTTCGCGATCAAAGCATCCATGCGGCGATCAACTCCGGCATGATGGCCGCTGAGTCCGCGTCGGAGGCTGCTTGACAGCTGGGCCGGACAAGACGATTTGAGCGCCTACCAGTGAGTTTTTGGAGCAGTCCCTGGCTGCTAACACCGAGCTCAACAAATCGGCGCAGACTTTTAAACAATGGTTTTAAAAAAAGGACGCAACGGTAAAGGCCACCGTTGATGACGGGCGTGGAGCAGTGGCTACTCAAAGGCAACGTGCTGGGACCATCCAATCGCACCCAGGCCGACCACGATGGTTGCCTTTGAAGCCGGCAGCCGAAATGCATGCGCATTGAATAGCCCCAAACCCGACTGGCAAACTGACGTTTGACCGGCTTAGTCGTACTACATTTCACAAGACACTATCACAACCACGAAGAGAACAACCCCGTTCATTTGAAACGCTCCATAGATGCGTCGGTGCCGGTCAGTCTCAACCTTGCCCATCTACGCCGGGCCGAGTCGCGCTACTGTCCGGTCGGGCGTGTATGAATATGTCCAAGATGAACGGACAGGACCGCTTGCAAATCATGCACAGAATACTGGTGCACTGTAAAAACTCTGTGACATCAAACCGCTCGCAACATCGGTCTGGTGGCGCCCCAAGCGGTGAGGGTCCCGGCTACACTGGCATGTAAATTATAACCTAGCCCGATTAACACCCAGTCGGGCCCTTCGAAGCCGACAATCCTGCGAACCGCAAGCCAAAGCCCTCATCGAGCAGTTAGCCGCTCAGGGCAACCCACCGCTAAAACCAGCAAAACCCCCACTGAGCCGTGCTCGCGCGCCGTACGAACAGCGCTTTCCCGATGCCCGTCCGATTGGCCGTTGAATCCGTGACCGAGTATCGAACATGGCCCAACGATGGGACCCATCACTTGCCCACTTACCGCC
>Ga0163217_1089982_pt1 | contig 10058 bp, 4 predicted proteins | sample SynspAceP_FD_185933 | JGI IMG/M metagenome (GOLD analysis project Ga0163217, IMG submission 185933) | Saline lake microbial communities from Ace Lake in Antarctica - Synechococcus sp. Ace-P (PacBio error correction) | ecosystem: Environmental > Aquatic > Non-marine Saline and Alkaline > Saline ...
ATTGAATACGCGCTTTGAGTAATCGGCTAATTGGTTTTGGTATCAAAGCTTTTTCATCGGATTGGATACCTCAATAAGAGGATGCTCACCCGACACCAGCAGCTGGTAATACGCCAATTGGCTCTTCATATTGGGCAAGACGATGCGTAAACAAATTATAAACACTCAGGCTGCCCCAGTAACCGTTTCCATCCGCCAATGGCCATCCATAAACGACTGCGCAAATCCCCCACATGCGGGAAATATCAAAGCTCAGGCGCGGTAAGTCGAGCAGAGCTTGCCGCCAAGAAATCAAAGGGAGTCACGAGATGAAATAGAATGATGTGTGTATTCTTTAAAGACCACGGCTGATTTTATTTAATGCTGAGCCGGCACTAAAAAACAACAACTTTTGGCCCTTGTTTCAGGCAACTCTGATAACGTGGACACGACCAAATCCGGCTAACCATTAACGACGCATAATACGCAAAGAGCCCGTCGATAAATCATCCTCATAATAAATAAAAACTGTCGAATAGTACGAATAATCAAACTAAAATAAACAGTGACAACAGATGTTCATGCCTGCTGGAACGCTTAAAATCTGTTTAAGCGTTATATTCTCGCCCACAAGTGTTTTAAAATGAAAACCAACTTACACAAAACAATAGCATGTAGTTACTGTCCAGGAAGCGGTCATGGAAACCAAACCTCGGGATCAATCAACTTAGCAAAGCACTCAACTGCTTAAACCATGTTTTGCTACGTCACCTGTGCCATTACGTTTTGCTGAAATTAGTCGACCTTCTCTGAGCTCCCAAAGCCACCGGGCCACAGACAATTGAATACATTACTTTGAGCAATGGTCCGTCGCTTGACAACCATAAACAAGCCTAGCTATCCTGGCTATGATTACTTTGCTCTTGCCTCATCGTACATGGGCAAACTTAGGAACATCTCGAGACGTTGCCGCTGCTCCGGATGCGAGACTTTTGTGGTCAAAAAAACACAGAAACCAAATTCCAACCTCGCGTTTTTAGACGGCGGCAGAATGTTATTTAATATTGGATAAACTCCGAAAAAGCCCTAAAAGCTTGCGGTTTATACTCCGCCGTAGGAAAAAAAGGACCCTGTTTATTGTACAGGTGTCGTAAAGCGATGCTGCTTTTTTTTTGCCTGAAAGACAAACAGAAGAGACAGTTCATCGCCGCGTTCATCTTTTATCCGTCCAACACAGAACCACATACCCTTGATTGACATCCGCAGGACATTACGAGTCGATCTACACAAGTTCAAAAAACAGCATTTCACTCGATTTAGAAGAGCCACGAGATGGGGAATAAAATGTGCCGCAAGCGTCCTATTTTCAATACTCGTAACGAAAGCCATTGCCGCATTAAAGTGTTGACCGCTCCATGCCTTTCGCACGAGTGACCAAACTATTGAAGAAATGAAAAGTACAGGTTAAATCACGCCGCGACACTATTTTCAAAACGACTGTGGTGCATGCGACTAAGTCACATCGATAACGTTCAAATTTTAAAGACGAAAATGACCATGGCTTAGAAAGGGTTTATTGGCGTTACTTGGATGACAAATAACGACAATTGCTCGATGATGTCGCTGATTCTTCCTAATAAAGTTGGCCGTAAAAAGACGTCGCTGGTGTAACTGGGAAAGATGATCTTGCTCAATGCTGTGGCAAGTGTCCGGTGTGAAAGCAGATCGCGAACCCCTGTCGTTTGGGCGTTGCCAAAGGGCCTCCTTCCTAAACAGCTATCCTCGTACCACTCGCTCTGGCCATCAGTGCCTTTTATACCTTGGGTTGATTCAACCTTTACTAATGGCAGGTGGGTTTATACCTGTGCTTTGAAGGCGCTAGAAAATATTACAAAACTCTTTCCAAAAACAACAAAGACGAAAGACAGACCCTTAATAAAAATGTTACAACAAGCCAAAGCGACGCCGAGCTCTTAAACACTTGAAAGGCAAAGTGAGCGTGGCGCTATTCGAACAAATTTGTGCTGTCAGCTGAATTAATCGCCATCGCCCTTGGTACGCCGTGGCGACCAAGACCTAATAAACACAGGCCCTCGTCGTCAGTCCTGATTTGCGTTCGTTTGTTTACTGTTGGGCGTGGTAATTGTTTGTTGGACTCATTGTTCGCCTTGACGATATTGGCTTACACCTGCATCATCACCAGCAAAAAAAATCATTCAAGCAACTGGTTCGTGATATTGAAAGGCGCCCCCATGCTAAATGCCGAACTGCTTACCATAGTCCGGTACCATTGCCATGTTCTTGTTGTGGTGGTATTTTTGTAACACGGCCTGCCATATGCATCACGTTGCCTGAACTGGCGTCTCTGGTGACAACGCCCAACTTCCAGTTATGAAAGTGTCATCAATACTGGCGTAAGCTTATTGTCGGACGATTATTGTAGCGTAGCTGTCTTGAATCGTCAATCATTTTTGCCGGAAAAAACCACAAAGCAAAGAATCAGATGCATTTAACGCTTTAAACACGGCGCGCCGACAACACAAAATCCGCCACTCTGCAAAGCCCAATCCGCAGGCTGAGTCCGTTTGATTAACGAGGCCGTGGCGTATGATCGACGAAAATGCTCAGCGATATTAGTCACACAACCGCTTAGCGGAAAACATACTTTCAGCGTTGAACGTCACCAACACACATTACCCTGCTACGGCCTTTATTCAGATCATGCAATGTTCGCTGTTGATAAAAGTGAGTTGATGCGACCGCGCTTACAACCCTCAAAATGAATAATTTCATGAAAAGAATTTATTTGCCTCCTCTTCCTCGGACTTTTTCCTAAGAACTTTCATTTAGATGATCAACCACTAAAAAAAAGCAATCATCAATTAGATAGTTAATCTAAATGATATTGCTAACCAATTATATCTTTGGTGTTTTTTAGTTTTGAAAACAGACTCCCTGGAGAATGGATTCAATTATTTTTCATTTCGATTAGGTTTTGATGAGATATGAAGTTTTTTAAGAAAAAAAATTATCTTTTTAGTTTGTGTCATTTGATTGCGCTATCGCCACCCCCCTTAATCAATGCAAATTGAGGAAACACCTGTAAAACTGAATACTATTATTGTTTCAGCTAAGCAGCCGGTTAATGAAGCAACGTTTTGCAGGCTCTGTGACAGTGGTCTCCTGCAGAAGAAATTAAAGCCAGTGGTGCAAACAAACATTAATGATGTATTAGAAACCTACACTAGCGATTCAAATGATTGTAAACGGGTAATAGTCCTTCAAAAGCACTCAAATTACCGGTCAAAAATCAGACAGAGGCCTTGATTCTGGTTAATGGAAAGACGTATTCCTAAACGGACCCGAAATTGTGGAAAAAAAGTTCAAACCAGGTATCGATATGGCTTAGTGCCTTTGGCAAATGTCCGAAAGAATTGAAATTAATTCGAGGCCCTGCTTCTAGCCTTTACGGCGCTGACGCAATGGCTGTGTTATTAATTATTACTAAGAAAGCGACCCAATGAATGGAACGGGGGCTGTTTCCGTTTACAGCGAAACAAACCGATGGCGTTAATGGTGGGGACGGTAAGGCGGTAAGTTTTCTGCTTCAGCAAGGCTCTCTTTTCAGATCATTTTTGACACTCTTGATTGGCGGCTGAATCGACCTCTACCGATGCGATACTTGAGGTTAATGGGCCTGCTAGTTTGCAAATCCGAAAAAGACCCTTAAAAACTTTCAAGTGGATTTTAGGCAATTGGACCTTAAACAATAAGATCCGGGTTGAAATTGGAATCATTTCCTCAAAGGAAGAAGGTACCGACTTCAATAAAACAGGGCAAAGGGATAACGCCCGATAAGAGGTTACCAATAGCATAGGCCACCATTGAATACTCACCGTATTAGCCGATTTCGATACTCACTTTTTCAGTTACCTCTGGTAACTTCAGATGTAATTAGAAGGCAAAGGTTGTTTGGAATGGTGACCGAAAGATAACGTAAGCACTTGATTTTATCAAGGCAAGATTAAATGAAAAACATTATTTGAGCTACGGTGGTATAATTATACCGAGAGGAAGGCGTTGATTCGTAATGATACAACTGTTTTTATGACGATGTACATGCGACAGCACTGTTTGTTCAAGATGTTTTTGATGTGACAAAAGACAGCGCCTTACCTTTAGGATTATCCTACGCATGCACATGAATACGACGCTGAGCCAGTCCACTAAATAAACTGGTTTAACACAACTATCCCCTACCGTCGGCTTTTAAACTAGGAGTATGGCGAAAGCTTTTAAGCGCCATCAATACGTGAAGGCTTCATCGAAATATATCGTCTACGCCGGGACCAACTGACGTTAATGTTTGGGAATGATGATTTACAACCAGTAAACAGGAAAAACAATAGAGTCTGGATTAACTGTTTCAACACAAAAAACAATTCTGATCATCTTCGTTTATTTCGTTCCGACGTAGACAATTTTAAATATCGTAGCTAGCACCGTTCTGGTGGTGGTACAACAGCAGAATATAACAATGTCGATTTCAGCCTACTAAAAGGGTTGGAGCTGGCGTGGTCATTCTATCAATGAACAACAAATCCCGCAAAAATTAAATTTTCTAAGTATGCCTTCTACATACCGAAGACTAACCCACTGAAAAAGAAATTACTATCGAGCATAACACTTGGCCAGCTTAACTACTTCCATCAATCTGTAATTTTCAGGTTTTGAATATGGATGGCCCGCCTGGCGCGTTTTATTGGGCAAACAACACACAGTGACGGCAGAGGAAATACTGGAATCATTGAATCCTATGTTGTTGCAGAATATATGGTATTAGCAAAGATATATTTGAGATGCATCACTACGCTTTGGCAATATAATATGGGTAAGCGTCGTTTGTAATTGAACGGCATTGAATCAGTTATTAGAACCGGACGATCTTTCAAACTCGCGTTAAACGTCGCATTTCTAAAACCTTTACGTGAATATGACCCTAGACCGTGTAAAGGTCTCTCATTACAATTAAAATAATTCGGTATCCACAACTGAACCGAATGAACTTTTACGTTTGTAAAGACCATGCATCTCTCTTCTCTCCATTATTTTTAATGTAATGAGAGACCTTTACACGGTGCTAGGGTCATCACGTAAAGGTCTTAATATAAATATTAAGAATGTCGACGTTAAACGCGAGTTTTGAAGAGAATCGTGCCGGTTTCTAATAACTGATCACTGCCGTCCCAATACAACGACGTTACCCATATTATTAATGCAAAAGCGTAGTGATGCATTCTCAAATATATCTTTGCTAATCCTATATCTGCAACAACATAGGATTCAATGATTCAGTATTTCCTCTGCGTCATCTGTGTGTTGTTTGCCATACGCGCAGCGGCATCCATATCACAACCTGAAAATACAGATTGATGGAAATAGTTAAGCTGCCAAGTGTTTGGCTTCGATCAGGTAATTCTTTTCGCAGTGGCTAGGTCTTCGGTATGTAGAAAGGCATAACTTAGATTTAATTTTTTGGGATTTGTTGTCATTTATATGAATGACACGCCCAGCTCCAACCCTTTTAGTAGGGCTGAATCGAGACATTTGTTATATTCTGCTGTTAGTTACACCCACCAGAACCGGTGCTAGCTATCCGATATTAAATTGTCTACGTCGAACGAAATAACGAGATTGATCCAGAAATTGTTTTTGTTGTGAAACGTAATCAGACTCTATTGTTTTCGCTGTTTTCTGGTTTGTTAAATAATCATAATTCCCAACATAACGTCGATTGGTCCGCGCTGACGATATATTTCGATGAGCCTTCCACGTATTGATGCGCTAAATAAGCTTTCGCCAATACCCTAGTTTTTAAAGCCGACGGTAGGGGAGTAGTTGTGTAAACCAGTTTTATTTTAGGACTGGCTTCAGCTCCGTATTCACGTGTGCATGTCGTAGGATAATCCTAAAAGGTAGAGGCTGCTGTCTTTTGTCAACATCAAAAACATCTTGAACAACAGTGCTGTCGCATGTACATCGTCACTAAAAACAGTTGTATTCATTTACGATCAACGCCTTCCTCTCGGTATTTACCCGTAGCTCAAAATAATGTTTTTCATTTAATTCTGGCCTGTAAACAAGTGCTACGTTACATCTTCGGTCACATTCCAAACACCTTTGCCTTCTAATAGACATCTGAGTTACCAGAGGTAACTGAAAGTGAGGGTAATCGAAATCGGCTAATACGGTTGAAGTATTTCAATGGGTGGCTATGCATTGGTAAGCCTCTATCGGCGTATCCTTTGGCCCCTGTTTTATTGAAGTCGGTACCTTCTTCCTTTTGAGGAAATGATTCACAATTTTCAACCCGATCGTATTCTTAGGTCACAATGCCTAAATCCACTTGAAAGTTTTTAAGTCCTTTTTCGGATCTGCAAACTGGCAAGGCCATTATCAAGTATCGCATCGGTAAGGTCGCATTCACCTGCCCCAAAATCAAGAGTTCAAAATTATCTGAAGAGAGCCTGAAGCAGAAACTTACGCCTTACCGTCCCAACCATTAACGCCATCGTTTTGTTCGCTGTAAACGAAACAGCCCCCGTCCATTCATTGTCCGGCTTTCTTAGTAATAATATTTAATTAACACCAGCCAATTTGCGTCAGCGCCGTAAAGGCTAGAAGCAGGGCCTCGGAATAATTTCAATTCTTTTCGACATTTTGCCAAAGGCACTAAGCCATATCGATACGCTGGTGAACTTGGCCCATTTCGGTCCGTGTAGGAATACGTTTTCCATTAACCAAATCAAGGCTCTGTCCTGCATTTGACCGCGTATTTGAGGTGCTTTTTTGAAGGACTATTACCCGTTACAATGCGTTTTGAATGCTAGGTGTAGTTTCTAATACATCTTTAATGTTTGTTGCACCATGGCTTTAATTTCTTCTGCAGAGAACCACTGTCACAGAGCCTGCAAACGTTGCTTCATTAACCGTGCTTTAGCTGAAACAATAATAGTAATTCCAGTTTTACAGGTGTTTCATCATTTGCATAAATGGGGGTGGCGATAGCGCCAATTCAAATGACCACAAACTAAAAAAGATAATTTTTTTTTTTCTTAAACTTCATATCTATCAACCTAATCGAATGAAAAAAGTAATTGAATCCCATTCAGGGAGTCTGTTTTCAAAAACTAAAACACCAAGATGAATGAATGTAGCAATTTATCATTTAGATTAACTATCTATGATGATGCTTTTTTTAGTTGTGATCATCTAAATTGAAAGTTCTTAGGAGAAAAGTCCGAGGAAAAGAGGAGGCAAATAAATTCTTTTCATAAATTTTTCATTTTGAGTGTAAGCGCGTCTCGCATGCAACTCACTTTTATCAACAGCGGAACATTGCCAATATCTGAAATAAAGCCGTAGCAAGGTATGTTGTGTTGGTGGAACCGTTCAAAACGCTGAAAGTATGTTTCCGCTAAAGCGTTGGTGTGACTAATATCGCTGAGCAATTTGTCGATCATACCCACCGGCCTCGTTATCAAACGACTCAGCCTGGCGGAATTGGGCTTTTGCAGAGTTGGCGATTTTTGTGTTTTGTCGGCGCGCCGTGTTTAAGCAGTTAATGCTCTATTTCTTTTGCTTTGTGGTTTTTTCGGACAAAAAATGATGCGATCAAGACAGCTACGCCTGACCATATCAGTCCCGACGCAATAGAGCTTAACGCCAGTATTGAATGACACTTGTCATAACTGGAAGTTGGGCGATGTCCAACCAGAGACGCCCAGTTCTCAGCAACGTGATGCAATACTGGCAAGCCGTGGTACAAAAAATAACCACCACCAACCAAGAACATGGCAATGGTACGACATGGGTAAGCAGTCGATTAAGCATGGGGGCCCCTTTCAATACACGAAACCCAGTTTGTTGAAATGATTTTTTTTTGCTGGATTGATGCAGGTGTAAGCCAATATCGTCAAGGCGACATGAGTTCCAACCAACAAATACACGCAACAGTAATCAACGAGCATCAGACTGGACGAACGAGGGCCTGTGTTATTAGGTCTTGTCGCCACCGTACCAGGGCGATGACGATAATTTCAGCTGACAGCACAAATCTGTTCGAATAGCGCCACGCAACTTTGCCTTTTCTAGTGTTAAGAGCTCGGCGTCCGCTTTTGCTGTTGTACATTTTTTCTAGGGTGTCTTTTTCGTCTTGTTGTTTTTTTGAAAGAGTGTTAAATATTTTCCTCAAGCGCCTTCAAAGCACAGGTAAAACCACTCTGCCATTAGTAAAGGTTGAATCAACCAAGGTAATAAAGGCACTGAATGCAGAGCGAGTGGTAACGAGGATGAGCTTGTTTAGGAAGGAGCCTTTGGCAAACGCCTCAAACGACAGGGAATTTTCGCGATCTGCTTTCACACCGAACAACTTGCTCAGCATTTAGAGCACGATCATCTCCCAGTACACCAGCGTCTTTTTTCGGCAAACTTTAAAAAGAGAAAATCGCGACATCATCGAGCAAATGTCGTTATGTCATCCAGTAAACGCCCAATTAAACCTGTCATAGCCATGGTCATTTTTTCTCTTAAATTTGAATCGTTATGAATGTTGATTAGTCCGCAAATGCACAAGTCGTTTGAAATAGCTGTTCCGCGGCGTGTTTACCTGTACTTTCATTTCTTCATAGGTTTGGTCACTCGTGCGAAAAGGCGGGAACGGTCACAATTGGCGGCAATGGCATTCGGTTACGCAGTATTGAAATAAGCGCTGCGGCACATTTTATCCCCATCATTCGTGCTCCTTCTAAATCGGTGACAATGCTCTGTTATATATATTGTAGATCGACTCGTAATGCTGCGTTTGTATAGATTATGGTCTGGTGTGAGCATAAGATAGAGCAGAGAGAGACGCACGGAGAGACTGACTGTTCTCTTGTTTGTCTTTCATGGCAAAAAAGCCAGCATCGCTTACACCACGACCACCTGTACAATAAACAATGGGCCTTTTTTCCCTACGGCGGAGTATAAACCAAGCTTTAGGGCTTTCGAGTTATAATATAATAACATCACTCGGCGTGCGCGTCGAATGGTTTTCTTGTGTTTTTTGACCACAAGTCTCGGGCATCGGGAAGCAGCGTAAAAAAACACACGTCCTCGAATGTCTAAGTTGCCCATGTACGTGAGCAAGAGCAAAAGAATAATTTCATAGCCGGATAGAGTAGGCTTGTTTATGTTCGTCAAAGCCGAGAATTAGTAAATACTACTTCAATTGTTCTGTGGGCGGTGGCCTATAGGAGATTGGTGTAATATAGACGTAATGGCACAGGTGACGTGCAAACATGGTTAAGCATGTGAGTGCTTTGCTAAGTGATGAATCGAGGTTTTTTGGTTTCCATGACGCCCTTCCTGGACAGTAATACATGCTATGTTTTGTGTAAGTTGGCTTTTCAATTTTTACACTGTGTGGCGAGATTTAACGCTTAAAACAAGATTTTTAAGCGTCAGCAGATAACGATCCTGTTTTGTCACTGTTTTTATTTTTAGTTTTTGATTATTCTATATTTCGACAGTTTTTTATTTATTATGAGGTGTTTTTATACGGCTCTTTGCGTATTTGGCGTCCGTATGGTTATGCCGGATTTTGGTTTCGTGTCCATCGTTATCAGAGTTTGCCTGAACAAGGGCCAAAAGTGTTGTTTTTAGTGGCGGTCAGCATAAATAAAATCAGCCGTGTCTTTTAAAGATAACACAATCATTCTATTCATCTCGTGACTCCCTTTGATTCCTGGCGGCCACTCTGCGTCGATTACGCGCTGAGTTTGATATTCCCCGCTGTGGGGGATTTGCGCAGTCGTTTGTATGGCATTGGCGATGAGAACGGTTATGGGTCAGCCTGAGGTGTATAATTTGTGTTTACGGCATCGGGTCTTGCCCAATATGACGAGCCATTGGCGCTAAGGCGCAATTACAGCTGCTGGTGTCCGGGTGAAGCACCTCTATTGAGTGTATTCCCAATCGCGATGAAAGCTTTTTTGATACAAACCCAGTTAGCCGTTTACTCAATGCGCTTATTCATT
>Ga0163217_1040231_pt1 | contig 10057 bp, 7 predicted proteins | sample SynspAceP_FD_185933 | JGI IMG/M metagenome (GOLD analysis project Ga0163217, IMG submission 185933) | Saline lake microbial communities from Ace Lake in Antarctica - Synechococcus sp. Ace-P (PacBio error correction) | ecosystem: Environmental > Aquatic > Non-marine Saline and Alkaline > Saline ...
GTTTGGCCCCTGATTTAGTCAAAAGTGGAGGGAAAAAAAACAAGACAAGTAGAAATGCCGGTGTTAAAAAAAATCTGAAATCTGGAAAAAGAAAACCCCTCCATTCGTGAAAAAATGGGGGCTAAATTCCCGTTTTTTCGTTTCCGTTCCTCTCCTCTATCTAATTGGGTCCCCCCCAATCAACCCATAAAAATTTAAAATTACTATTGCCCTTCCCTGTGTACGTGCAAAAAAAGTTAAGGGGCGGGATCCTTCCCCGCCCGCTTTTCGCCGCCCCTTAATATAACTGCGCGTAAAATATAAGGCAATTCAAGTGCGAGGTCGCTTGTCCAACTTTGGTGTATGCGAACAAATTTCCAATATTCTCAGACTGGATTTCAAATGTCCAAGGTGATACAAAAGCTCAAGTGAGATAGTCTTTTACCAATAAATTGTTCCATGGGTTTTTTTTTTGAATGCGTATTGCCCTTTGCCTTTGTCCATTAATTTCCATTTAGACCCATAAGCATCCACGTTAATTGTCTAGCTTTGGTCTTAGGAAACATTATTGGCGGCTGAACGTTTTACAAGTACACTCACAGCCAATTAAGAGTCCGTAATCGTGATGATAATGCCACCTGTGACCGACGGCAGAATACGGAATCGTTGACAACAGGCTTTCAAACTGTCGATCAAAGGAGAAGGGTTTGCCACGTTAGTGTCCGCGGATTCCCAATATCGATTTTTCTACGTCCCCATAGAACTTTTCGGCTTACCAAAATACATGGGGATTTTTTTCGAGAATTCTTTCCAATAACGACATTTCCGCTGTGTTCACCCGGATCATGTCCTGCACAAATCAAGTTCTGGAACGTGTATATCGCATAAGCGGTGTGTTCTGTCATGACCTGTAGCGCAAAAGACTATATATCCCTAACCGACGTTGATATGACCCCTGATTTCCTGTTTTTGCCGTTGTTGGTTACCTCGGCTTGGATTGCCCGGTGACGGTTTTTTTTATCGCCGAAAGCGAGAGATCAGTCATTCACGCGAGTGTAAATTGAAAGAACGCCTTTGTCTGCCGCGTAGAAAATCCGCCAAGTTTGAATGAAGGTATCGTAATGATTGTATTTAGAAAAACCAGGAAGCGAAAAATCGCCAAAGCCATCAATTGAGTCGAGTAAGCGGTTGTAAATACAGTTGTTGGGTTCCAGCAGACTGTGGCAATTTTTAACGGCAAACATTGATCGAAAAGGAAACCAAAAGTGGCTTTATAAGAACCCATCACTGAAATAGATCCTCGATGCCTTATACTCGCGAGTGTTTCTTTGCGTTTAGCATCAAACGAATCAATTCCCACTGCCTTAGATTTGTTTAGACCAAAATCACTCGATCCCAACAGCGTGCACATATGCATCAACGCCTTTTGGAATAGTTTGGATCGTTGTTCATTAAATAAGGCGGTATTCATCCAGTACGAATATGGCCCTTCTGTAGTTTCCATTCCTGCAGGAATGTCTGAAATAGATTCCGACAGATCGTAGTTCCAGTTTTTCATCTCGCGCCACCAGGATAATATAAGCCCTTTCAGGATTACCAGAACCTCCCATAAACGCCTCCACTATCCATTGTTCCTCAAAATGGTGATGTTTTACGGCATGTCGTCCATCACGAATCCAGTATCAACACGCGCCGAAGACCGCTAATGCTCCACACTCAATTAATCCACGGCGTTGCAATTTTTACTCCGGCGTGTGCCGGTTTTATGACGAGCGTGATGGCGCAATAATAAAAATCGTATGGCGGTAACAGGGTGTTTTAGCGTTTGATGATGCCAGAAATCTGCGTTTGCATCGGCTCGTGTTCAAAGCTTCTGGCGCGTCGTAGAATATCAAACGTAGACAGTGTTGTAATCATCATCACTACATTATCCTTTTCGTGTGCAGGGATCAGCATACATGCTTCAAACAAGTGCACAATTTGAAAGGCGTGCAACTGCCGCCTTAGATCAATGGGTTGGAGCTTAGGTTGTGAATAATAAAACGCTACAAATTTAATGAAAACATGGGATTGGTAAATAGAGTCCTCTGACTTCTTGGCACAAAGTTGGAGTCTATGGTATTCCAGAAACTTGGTTGTCGTTTTATGCTTCTATCCCAACTATGTAACAGCAAAACGACATAAACAAACTGCTAATCAGGAGGAAAAATGCACTCCAAACAGATATCAAGTTAAGCACATTATCAAACATTATAAAAGTGATGAATGTGGTCATTGAATTCTACCAAAAGAGGAAATCAAACTGGATACCCGCCACGTATCCAAGCCTCTTTGATCGCTATGATCACGCGCCAACAAGAGTGCGGCAGAGGTTACAGCAATTCGCTGTCCAAGAACGGGGAAAACCAGAGCACCGAATACCAAATAATTGTGAAAATGCGTCAAGCTACACCAATTGCCCTAACGTTTCCAGCGATTCCACCGCCTTATACTTCATTGATCAGTTAGAAGACGTGGAAGACAAAGTGCTAGAAGAGGCTCGACCTTGCGCCTTGAAGAGAGCCAAAAGCCAGGAATGTTGAATCACGCTTCAGCGGATCAAAGTCAGACATGAAAGATTGTCACGACAAATGAAAGCACTGCCAAAAAGAGGCTGCTTACTCTCCATAGTAAAGTCCGTCTCTTACCCAAGGTGCTCTATTTAGCAGAAAGAAGACTAGGAAAAGTAGCGGACTGAAGATTCATTGGAGGATAAATGTCATTTAGAAACGAAGTCAATCAAACGCACTAATCAGGAGAAACAATGCAAACTCAATACGACTCAAACAAATCATGATTCAGACAATTATAAAAGTGAATGAACGGCGGCATGATTCCTAGACAAGAAGGACAACTATAATTGGACAACACCTTCATCAAGCTGTCTTTGACGCTGATCAGCGCAAAAGCAAAGGAATCGGTTGCAGAAACTGCAGTGAATAAATTCGCGCGTCAAGAAGAATGGTTATGTCCAGAAAGCGACACCACAATGCGGTAAAGCGCGCCAACGTATACCAAAGCATTGTCTAAGAGTCTCTCTAGTGACTCCACTTCATTATGTGGATCAGCTAGAAGAAGAAGATAAGGGCTAGCGAAATCGACGCTGCGTAGAGAAAAAACAAGCCAGGATTGAAGTCCGCTTCAACGCGGTCAAGTAGAAATGAAAGAGTGCCACGAGAAATGAAAGCACTAAAAGTGGACGGGCAACACTAAGATAAAACGGTCGATGTAAGACCGGAAAAATCGAAAGCCAGCATTCGTTCACAGACTAAGGGTGATTGCTGGTTTTTTTTGATTGTAAATAAAAGACAAACGCAAGTGTAGTCTTTAGCCCAGTGCAGAATCCTGGTACGACTGACAACCAATAGATTTGAGGTTTCAGCCACGACTCTTAACGTATCTGCTTGGCGCTTCTTCACGTCGACGACCATAATGGCCGACTTGCTTATATCACCGTGACCCGTGGACGTACGATGAAACACACCGTTGTTTACTTTCTGGCTGTCACTGTCTTCATTCGGTCCCCACCATCCCCTAGCAAGGCTTAATTCCGCAAATTAAAAATCTGCATACGCATCAGGATCTACCAGGTAAGTCCAATTTCTGCATCCATGAACTTCGAAACGCCTTTCCCTTGGTGCTAACAAGGTGGTGATAGGCGCGCAATTGCAATGGTTAAGCTCGGAGTCTTTGATGTGAAACGTTCGTCATCGTTTCAGTTGTCGGTAACTCATGACCTCATTTCTGGACCATGGCCTTCCCACAACTGATAAATAGCGAGCTGACCACATGGTGTACTTGTTTGCTTCGTCGGGTCTTTTTCATTCATTTGTTTGCTCATAATCCAACCCCAGCAAAGTAACAGCATTAACTCGCCATTTACAGTTGCGGTGTCGATCCGTTGCTCGCAGCCGTCGATAGATTCAAACACATGGTTTCCAGTGAGTGCCGACTTTCGACAAAGTCCCAGCACAGCACGTGCTTAAAGGCATTCTGCGGTACAAAAGGAATAATACTCAGCTTAATATGGGTTCTACTTAGCGCACGCGCACCTCGGTATGGTTGCCATCACGCCACAAGCAATCAACCCATATCAGGCGAGTTTTACCTGCCTCTTTAGCCAGTACCGTGTGCGTTTATTTTCTGTGTCCGTTGTTTTGACCGTTATATGATAAGTAGGCCGATAAATAGCGCAAAATCGTATCTTGATCTTCTTTCCGCATCTGTGCGGTCTCCAGAAACAGGTTGTGCGATCAGCCATTTGCTGTATTTGCGAACCACCAAAGCGTTTGTTCGTCTAACGCTTGTGTTAAATATGCTTAAACTGTCGGTTGTAGTCCGCGCAGTTGGCGTATACGCGTACTTTTACGTTCATTCACTCTCAGCCGGTGAAGATGTAGGGTTCTGACTAAGCAAGTACGCCGCCATCCGATAAAAACAGAACGACCGCCGGCCTAATGGCACAATGCACTACTTACCTGACGAACCGTTTTTGTCGGTTGAAGAATGTGAATCCAGTCTTTTAGTCGCGCGCTGTATTTGCGTATCAGAGGGAACAGAATGATCAAGGATGGAATGTTTAAATAATCTATATCTGCTGAAAGCTATCCCAGTCATTCAGCTGAAAATCCGCATGACATCCTAACAGCCAGCGGCTGATATTTTCCGTTTTTTATTCATGAATATCGGAATGACACAGTCGTCTGCAAGTACAACACTCATATATTGTTGTAATGCCAGAACCGTATCCTGCTTCTCGCCCAGATTGTTATAAAGCTGAGTGCTGCCTATAAAAGCATAAATATCCCCAGCGGATATTAAATAGTGACAGTGCCATGGAACGTTTACGAAAAAAGTCGGTTTGTTGAAGAGGTTAAGCAGCTGACAGCAAAGAACGACAAGGCAAGACCATGCCAAGCCAACTTAGAGTTACATCGCGCTGGTCATCGCTCAATGAAACAAAAAGGCAGTGACAATAAAATAATAATTGGGATTAAACATCTCTCTCTCTAGCATCGCCATATACCAAAGAGTAGCAACTGTCTAAATAAAAGCTCGTTCAGGTGCCGCGTGATGAAGGTATGAACGTATTGATGACTGAAACACCGCTCTCCTTGAAAAGCGAAAGGACGAGTGAAGGCTAAAAATTAGAGTGCCTTTTTCTAACTTCGCACAACGTCACTAAAACCCATGCTTTCCACGTTTAGGATCTCTCTGTAAAAAGTGATACATAGCCGCTTCACCGTCTGCTTGATTGTCTTCCTCCACGCCTAAATACGTACTCATTTGTTGGTTGGTAAAGGCCGCGTTTGCGAAGTAATTCAAAGGTTGGTGGCTCTAAACGTTGAGAAATGATTCTGTCGTTATCGTTTGCACCGAGAGGTGGGAACATGGTCACTTTGGCGACCACCCGTCTGGCCTGAGTCCGTACAGTTACATTATTCCTCTACGTCTGCGCCACTGCCAAAGTCCCACTTTTCACCATGTTGTATCTGCCCAATACAGAGTTCGGTGACCAGTAGTAATCAAACCAAGCTGGTTCGATCGGTTAAGGCTTAGAAATGGACCTCGGCGAGCCCCCGTGCACCAGAAGCCTGGAATCAATCAGTTCAAAACCACTTTCGTCAGTTTTAAGCGCGTTAAAAAAGAGCTCTGCCGATCTGGCAATTCCATACCTGCAGGACAAAGCCAATAAAATGCGTGCTATGGTATCGCTTCAGGTGGAAAATAAATCGGCGTGCTTGATAACCCCTTCAATGGTGGCGCATGTTCTGGATTTTTTGACTAAATAAGCGGAACCCAAAAGCCTCTTCACCACCATCAATCAAGGATTTTCCAGCGTAGCGAGAGTGCCGTTTCAGCTCACGCCTGGTATCAACGCTATCTTTTATAACCGTTGGTCCAAAGCTCGGCGCAACAATCGGCTTGCCCTTTTCAATCATCGAGACGCCCGTTGGACACTATCACCAGCGATAAGCTCGGCAAATCACAACTGATAGCCGTATTAAGAATGAAATTGTCAACGTGGCAATCAGACTGGCGGAGTTCCAGTTTCCTGTCAGTCTATGGAAAGGGAACCACAGTCGCACCTGGCATTAATGGAAAACACAAAGCAGCATAACAGAAGTACTGAAGGCAGTAATCTTCATTGACTGAGTCCTATATCAATTATTAGAAAGCAAATTTGATAAACATAAGAATATAGAAAAAATGGGTTAATACAACGAAAAAGCTATTTATCTGATCACCGTTATTTGCCAAAAAAGCTCTTCAGCAACGGCTGACTAAACTGCTAACAATCAAATGTTTATCGATTTCGAGATCATTCTTTTTTCACAAGTGTGTTTAACTGCTGCCTCCAAACCAAAAGTTCCATCGGCTGATCAAAGCCGATACTCGTGCCAGGTCATTTGTAGAGCGCTTTTACGCAGTCCTTCGCCCCCCAAAAAAATTCCATTGATTCGTGCCGTTGGATTCGGTGAAATCCACTCGTTTTCAGCGAACAAAATCTCAGGACGTTCAGCGAGAGTGATGCCATAACTCTTCAGGTTAATACCGAATCGGCTGTGTGCGGTGGCCGCAAAAACGGTGCCAAAAAGCTAGACTGAAAACAGCCTCAAGGGCCATCATCTGACGTACCATTTCCAAAGCATCGAATGGTTTTTGCTCGGTTTGAGTGGGGAAGCCATACATCAAATAAGAGTGAACAAAATACCGCCATCACTGAAGGTTTCTTGTGACGCGAAGCGACTTGCTCGAACACTCACTAGCCTTTTTCATCAGTTTTAGCATCGGTCGGACGCACTTCAATCCCCCGCTGACCGCGACTCAGCCGGAATCCCGCCAATTAACTGCAGCGCTCTGGTGTAAAGGTTTTCTCAAAACGAAAATATTGCCCCACCAACTATTACCTACGTCGCGTTCTATCAGGCGCCTTGCCATTGCAAAATAAGGCTTTGGTGGCGCGCTTCGTCGACAAAGTGGAACATTTGTTCCGTTCTTCGATCAACTCTTCCATTCGGTCCCACCAGAATACCGCGGCGGCGCATCGTAGCGGTTTCGATAATTAGATCCAACGTGAACGTCACAAAGCCTGCATTTACGCCATAACGACGTGGCAATGGTCACTTGTTCCAGCGGCATCACTCAAATGCGTGCATCGGATTAAGCATTTCACACAAGGGAAGGTATTTCTCGCCCAATGGCAAAACCATCGTAATTGGCGTGCTCCACATCGTTTGTGGGAAATTCGTTGCAAATTCAGGGTTCATTATAGTGTACGTAACGGTCGCCAGTTTTCGTCTTCCCGCGAGGAAGTAGTCGCCCAAGTCGTCTATTTCGCGGTTGCCGTCAAAAGTATATCAGCCAAGGTATGAATAGGCGTTCACACATCATCGAGGCAAGATAAAAATCGATAAACTCAAACACACGAGGTCTTTTAAGTGCGCGCAATTTGTATTCACAAAACCGCCCGCCGCCCATGACATTGAATGTCAGGATTAATCGCTTTTACAGGTTTGGCGCACTACGCAGCGCGCAACATCTGCGGGGAAGGGCAACGTTAAGCCACCTACGCTGGGTTTGCGTTTCTTCAAGATACTTGTTTCGACTGCTAATTGTTCCAGAAATTTGCGGAGCTAAACTGGGCTCGCTCCCATACGGTGTGTCGTAGAGGTGGTCGAACTTGGATGCCGCCGGCAAGGCGCTCGCCGTACGCTGACTTCAAAATACGGTCTAACCGCCTTGGGTAATCACCCCGAGTAAGTCATTGATAAACAAGGTCGCCCAAATACTTGGCTTTGTCCGTAAACCCAAGCGCCAAAAGCGGTTTAAGAATGTCGCCAGAAACCGTTCCATCTGAGCGTGGCATCAAACGCGACCTTCTGGTAAAAAAACGACGAACAACAATACCAGCGCAAGCTGGGTCTTTGCCCCTGTAAAAAACGGGATAACCGTTCCACCGCAAAGGCGATAACGAATTCAAATTCCCTGCATAAAGGTGTAGATCACAATCAGGCCAGTTCATCGTCTTCCAAAGACTCGAAATTGTCTTCTTACATGCTGACGAATAATTGTCCAGCGCGGGCGCTGTCACAATCCAAGAAGAAGCTCGTAGTGGCAGGGTCACGCTGCACCGCCTGCATAGCCACGAAGCTAAAAAACCGGTCAGATTACGCCGTCGCTGGTAACGGTGTATTTAAGCTGGTCACAATCGGTGGGTATCAAAGAACGGTCATAGCCTGCCTTAAAGTAAAAAACCTAACGGAATAAAGGCCGTTCTATGCAATTTAAAAGGGGCAGACTCTTAAAACATGATGTGTTTATGTTCCATTTTTAATGCAAGAAGCGGTGGTTAGGATAATCAGAACCTATTGTGCATTCTGCCGTTCACCCAGTCAACTCTTTTGACGAAGGTAATAAGGTTAAATCGTTAGGCTTCGTGTGCGTGGGCTTGGTATCATGAGGCAATCCGTGACGGTTTGTTATGGTGAGTTTGCCTGGCCGATCGACGAATCAAATGTTACTAGCGGCTCTACACCGAAATGCCTTGGGCCCCAAAATCCGTCGATGTTTACATACACTTCTAGAATGCGTTTTCTACCCCAAAGGGTTTCAAAGACCTCAGAGCCAACCCGCCGCTTCCCAGACCCTTTGCGGCACAAAAGCTTCACGTGACCAAAGAAGAGAGTTTTTCGCGGTTTGTGAGAATCGTACTGGCGCCACGAAAGACCATTCACCCATGCGTCGTATTGGCTTATCGCCTTACGGATGGCAGCAAAATCAACACCCGTAGTGATTTGGAAGAAGTTGATCCTCGAAGATACAAACGCCAGTGAACATAGAGGGGAGTTCATCAATGCTTATCCAATCCTGAAGTCACGGATAAGGCTTTGCACAAGCAAATAAACGCGCCGGTCGCGGTGATAAACAAAACACAAATAAAGTATGAGAATCAGTTAATAGTGAAGCGCGCCACAAGAATCGTCCATCTTTACTAAAAATATCGAGTTACGCTTTGCCGATTCACTGTCTCTTAATTAAGTTGAATGAGCGTTCCTAGTCTCAAATTAAAGCAGAGTGAGGCGTATAAGAGCTGTAAAACCAAACCTTGGTAAAGAGTGACAAACGTCAGCTAACTTTAATTCGTTCATCGATCGTTTGCATTCTGCCGTCCACCAACGGCTAATCTGTTATCAAGCCGGACTCCTCCTCAAATGCAATAATGGTCTTAGTTAATTCTGCAACTATGTGCATAAATCATTTTTATGCAATCAGGTTTGTCACATTTAGTGGCTACTGTCCGTTTTTTTGGGAATCGCACACATTACCTGTTTCACTTCATTTAGGAAGATTCATTGAATGTTATTCTCTCATCACGTTCACAACGATCGCTGTTAGTGCGTCTAGTAGCTTTGTCTCAGTTTGGTGAATATCAAACAGCAGCAAGGCAATTTACGTCCCTAACAAGCATTAAACAGCTACGAAGGCGCACCGGATGGCTAAATGATATTGCTTATATCGCAACTGGGTTGGAAACGTCACGCGTAAGGCGCGCGTTGCATTATCAAAGCCTAAATACGAACATACTGACTAAACAAGTATGGACGCTGGCGAAACAAGCGGGCCAAATTGAACGGAGCTAGTGAAAAGCTTTGGCCAATCACCGATCAATGACCGCAAGCGAACAAAACCCTAGGCTACGGCTTCTCACAAAAATTGTGAAGAAGAGCCTTCGGGTATTGCCACACGCAGGTGGCTTAAGCGTTTGTCACGGCTCATGCGATGCATCCAACAGCCCGTCTGTAATCCAAAGTGCAAACTCCGGTAAGCGCGAGCCAACCAAAACGGCCCATTTCTTCATGCAGTCGCTTGTAAAGTACGTTTACTATGTAAGCGATGATGCGGTGCAGTGTTATCTAAGACTTCAACACAAGCGCCAATAAAATTGGATAAAAAGATGGTCAATAAATATCGATCTTACTTCCACAAAACAACCCAGCGAAAAACGCCAATTTACGCAGAGTACACCACGGACAAT
>Ga0163217_1055411_pt1 | contig 10057 bp, 13 predicted proteins | sample SynspAceP_FD_185933 | JGI IMG/M metagenome (GOLD analysis project Ga0163217, IMG submission 185933) | Saline lake microbial communities from Ace Lake in Antarctica - Synechococcus sp. Ace-P (PacBio error correction) | ecosystem: Environmental > Aquatic > Non-marine Saline and Alkaline > Saline ...
TTCCGCCGTATCCTTCAGCCAAGCCGGTCATAGAACGCGCTTCCGCTTCGCCTGATCTTGTTGAATCATTACTGCGAGCCAATTACTTGCGAATAGTCCAGTCGTTCCCTTCCAAAGCACGGTTGAATATCTTGTCCTTGAAGATGATAGCGCGGCGAAACGCGTCCTTGTCAGCCGTTGGGTGACGAGTGCGGAGAAGGGCCCTTGTCTCGCAAGATCGAGCGGCTGAAGCGCTCCCATCTACACCCCCAGACCACCCCGCTGCCCACGGGCTTGCGCAGCGCTTTACTACTCGTTGAAGACATGCCTCCAAGCCAGCGCAAATCTGAAACATCATGTCAAAGCCGCGCGCGCCGCAGGGCGCACTTGGTCAGGACTTTCCCGCGAGTGAAAATCTGCAAGCCCGATGAAGGGGCGGGGGATTTTCGTCTCCCGAAGGCTGACTGCCGCCAAGCATATAAAAGGAAGAATTGATGATGCGCGCAACACGACCTATGGCTGGCTGGCGAGGAGAGAAAGGGCGAGATCGCAAGGTCTGACCCGACCCGCGCTGATCGTGATCGCTTGATCGCACCACGAACTCCTGCACGGCATGCCCCATTGGGCGGTGTCATCAGCACTGGAACATAAGGGTGAAATCGTTGCGGCGTGGTAATATGACCGGCCAAGGACGACGATTTTTACATGCCGAAAGGCTCAGGCGCGTGCTGAACGAGAGCCGCTTTGCGCGTCTCGCCCGCCAACCGCATATCGAGGTGCTTTGCCACGCGGCCTGTCCTTCGCGGGCGGCAATACTCCCAGCCGGCTGCAAGAACCTCGCAACTGCTGCCAAACATCGCTGGTGCGCAGGTGGGGGCCGGCCTCGTCTGACTCGCCTATGTCGCGGCCTTAGGGCGTAACGGCTATTGGGAAGCGCGCCCTGAAGCCTGGACATCGCAGCAGCGCTCGTGATCGTGCGCGAACGCAGCGGTCTTTCGAGGCGACCGCCCTGTGGGACGATTCGTAAAGACGGCCATTGATCGCAGCAAATGCTGCGTTTTCGGCAGTTTGCAAAAATTATCCGCGAACCGCTAAAGTTTTCCGCATTCTGCCCGATTTATAGGCAAGTTTTCCTCCAAAGCGCGTCACCCGTATTTGAGATAGTAGAGCCGTAATTTTGGAATGACGACGTGGCCGCGGTCACTGCGATCAGTCGGCCATGGGCGCGACTTGGCCTTGGCTCGCGGGATCGGGATCGCCGTTCGGTGGCCTCGAAGACCTGTCCAACGAATATCACAGATAATGCTGTCTGGCATCGAGCTCAGACGACACTTTCCGCACGGTCGTAGAGGATGTGTGCTCTCCGAAGGCGTGGCACGGGTCCCCGCGCTGCGGCCGGTAACGGGCCAGACCTATCAAGGCAATCCGTCACAGGACTGCTGATCTATCAGGCCAGCGATTTCGTTCGGCGCTTGCCCCTGCCGAATCAACTGGGAAGCCGGGGCAGCAGCCCGCAGGAAGATTAACCAGTGTCGCCAATGCGCGCCGGTCTGATGCCCTGACCGATGTGAGGTTTCTGCACGAAACGATGACAGGCCAGCGTCTTGCGCGGACAATTCACTGCGGAACCGCCAGACCCTATGAAGCGGCTATAGATCAGTGCCGCCTACACGATTTTCCCGATAAGCGCATCCGGGCTTAGCTGGCCTCAGGTCCTGCATTTGGTCCGAATGGAGGCCAGATCAGGGCACCAGTATGCCACGCTGCGTCGGTCGCTCGAGCCTGGCAAGAGCTATGCGTTTGACCAAAACACCACTCGCCCCAGAACGAAAGCCTACGGGCGACCTCTGGATGTGGGAAGTTATGGATTTTGAAATCCCCACGAAAGCCGCCTGCGCCGATCTCCAGCACACCGAAGACGGAGGCCGTTACCCGTCGAATCACGTCTCACGAACCGGGCCTAGTGGGCCCTTGGATTGCGACCGCTGATGGTCCGGTCCGACGGAAATCGAAAAACTTCGCTTGATATACGAAGAACGAGCTGTCGCATCGACATCAGCCCGCCCTCCTTTCGGCTCGCTGGCGACACAGGCCTGCATCGCCTCGGGGCAGCACGCCTGCGCGGCTGGCCACCGCCAGACATTGAGATCCTCAATGCGCTTGACTATCAGTCCGATACTTTTGTGCTGGATTTGCCCGATGCATGTCGGTGCAGTGCCGCCATTGGGGCGCCAAACGCTTGACTTGGCGCGCAGATGCCAAGCCCGTTGTGCTGTTTTTGGCGACAAGATGGCAATCTGGACGATGTTATCCACCCCAAGTGTTTGCCGAAGATGTCAAAGCCTGAAACGCACGGTGTAGTGGGCAAGGCTCATCATTCGGCCTATAACTGCTAAGCCGATCCGACCTCAAGCCCTGACAACTATCCGTCCTCGGCAATTCGGCGATCCGTTCACGGGCGTTGGCAGGCCCTGTCATGGCGACGACGCGTCCAATCCGTGAGAGCCGGGCAGAGTATACGTTTGAAGACAATGTTCACGACCCCATGGCATTCCGATCCCTAAATAGCGATGATCCCTAGCTGCCGGTTAACGTTTTGCCGCCCCGTCTGTCGGACCGAGGATGAAACGAGCGGTAATGCGTTCAGGGTGATCTGGATGCCATGGGTCGTGCAAAACCGGGTCCGCCTTGGCGCGTCCAGATCGGCAGCACCAAAGCAGCCCGACAAATAAACGCCGCCGCATGTGCCCAATAGCGACGCCGCGCGGCCGCGCACAATGATGACGCCGTGAACAGCGCATCCGAAACCACAATCCCAAACATACCCACGCGGCACTGTGAGACCGGAATAACCACGAGGACATCAGCCCGTCGACTTCGAAACGCGGAAACAGCAGCAATAGCCCCGAGCACGGCTGCAATCGCGCCCGAATGCGCCCGATCAACGGGCACGGGCCTGACGGCCGTGATATTGCAGGAACAGCGCCATCCCGCCAGATCAGGTAGAAGCCGAGGAACTTGGAATGGCCCATCTGATCTCCAGATTGTCTCCGAAATCCACAGAAATAGCATATTCCGATCAAAATGCATGATGCCGCCATCGCAGGACAATGGACGTGAAAGAGACGCGTGTACCCTTGGCCCTGACGACAGCTGCGCAGGCACCAAACCCCATGGTCAAAAAGAATTGCTGACGCACCGTTCAAGAAAAGCCCATAATACCCAAGAATATCAGGAGGTTGGCAGCAAGCACCCGGGCGTAGGCGTGACATAGGCACCCTGCGGGACGGATACACGGATGAAAAAACCATGTCGCAGCATGGGCGATTGTAGCGCTTCGGTCAAGCCATGGCTGCTTGTGCGCCACCACGCAGTGGTGGTCATGAAACGCCTCCGCCCCACTCGCCCCTCGCCCTATCTGTGCCGCGCCTGGCCGTGTTCGCTCAGACCTGCCCCAATGCGCCTGATCACAGTGCCGCCGCCTATCAGCGATTGACAACAAGCTCAAAAGCCGCGCCGAGCGAGCGCGGACGCGCGGTTTACGCGAGCCTGTGGAGATTGGGATGCGCCGGACGGACCGCCGCGCAGAAAATGCTGAAGGATAGCAATGGCGCGGCGCCAACCTCGATCCTTCAGGGCTGTCTAGTGTTCTCGACCTGATCGCGTGTGCCCCGCTAGCAGAGGCTGGAAATCAACGCGCCTTCGCCTATAATTCGCAGACTGAACTCTGAGCGCGCTTTGGCCGATCTGACGAGCTTTGCCGAAACCCGACATATCGCGGCACTTCGGCAAGGCCTGACCGTTGATGGGCCCTTGGGCGCCTGAGATGCGCAAGAAGGGTGTTACGCGACCGCGCTGAGATGAAACCCATGGTTGCCCGAAGCGGGTCCCTACCTGGTGGACAACATCGCCGCGGCGAAGTAACCTCGAGCCTCTTCCCTCCGCCTGCGCTAAACCTAAACTGAACTGCTGCGGCGCTGGATGAATGTAGAACACACCACACACTAAAATCCTTGAGTCGTGCAATAAAAGGCATACGGAAACAAGGCGTTGCTAGACATACGGTTTCTCTAGCCCCCGAGATATAAGGCCGGAACCTGAAATTGAAGAACAGACGCAAGATGCGGCGTGTGAGAATGGTACATACCAGACTTAAAAATCTTTGGCGCCGGGTGCCCGTGTGGTTTCGACTCCACCGCCCGCACCAAAAAATATATTTAAAACAGGCGTTGATTAGACGCATGTGTCAAGGCAGGTTGCATTATGGTCTCACACTACAGATGGATCGACCGCGACCCTCTCACTAATTGTCAAATGGTGACGTGTACACCGCGGGAACCACGGGGGACATACCTGCGAAACGTAGCAAGACATATCGGCGACATGTCGTCATCCAGTCGTGTGCGAAAAGTACTCCCATAGTGGACCGTTTCCAGTTTTTAGCGAAGAGCGCACTCAAAGCGGTTTTTTGAAGAGCAGGCAGGTCAACAACATCCGGCAAATACTGGGTCGATATCTGCCTTCGACTCGAACGCTTTTGACCGTTCAACGGTGCGCTTCACTTGGAATTTGGCGCCAATGCGATTGGATATACGAGTATCTGGACGCCCCTCCAGCAGAAAGACTGCCTGCTGAGTTGTCGTAGAACCGTTTCCGAACCAGGTCTTTTCACCTCTTGTTCTCTCAAATCGAGGGACGATGTCCGCCTTCGGCCAATGTGGAAACCTACGTCCTCAATACTCTCCTCGTTCGACCAGACCATTTAACACCTCCCGTCACCTTCCAGGGCTTATTCGACTGAGCCAAAAAGCGCGGACTGTTCTACACGGACAACCAGGGTCGTGCGGTGGCCTCTGTCAGACGGGAACTTGAACCAAGCTTTTCAGCCAGCAGTCGCAAAACTACTACGACCATATCAACCCCGGCTCTGGAGTCTGAAAAATTGCGTAACGAACCTCCAGTTAACTGCTCCAAGTGCAACCTCGACAAGGCGCGCGGCGGCGGCCTACCGTCACGCGAAATACGAGGCAAATGCTATGACTACTGATATGTTCCAGACCAGACCGGGAACGCCCAAGCTTACTGGTTTGCGATATCGGACAGAGTGCCGGCGAATTGCTCTAGAAAAGGAAAAAGGCGTCGGAGTAATTCGAGCAAGTCATGAGAACGAGTAGAAGGTTAAGCCTCTGGAGCGTCTGATCTTTCTGCGCGCGGTGCCCCTAGCCACGGCCCTAAAACAGAGCCGGGTTCGAGATTAAGGAGGGCCCCCACACCCGACGCCGGTGCAAAGTTCGCCCTCGAGACCAACAACCAGGGCGACCTTCCGACGCGGCGCGACGTCGGAGCTGACTGCGCGAAAAGAGGTCAGCGCCGCATTTAACCGGAGCTTTCCGAAAATTCTGCTGTTGCGCCCCCTGCCAACCCGTTTTCCACCTACAAAGCAGGTAAAAGAAATGAAAGCACACGCGCAATGGGTTGGTCGAAAAATTAGCAAAGTTGCAGTCCAAGTCGCACCAAGAACCTTCGTGACGAATGAGAACGTCCAGCCCTTGAAAGCGTACAGAGACGGCAAAGTCGTTCAACGGTTCGTTGATACCCGAAGCGGGTGGCTACTCTGTCGAGTGGCGATCGCGCCTGGAGGAATCCGGTGTTCCGCAGCGGCGCTCGGCGGCTGCTTGATTCGCTGCCAAGGAACCGATCCGCTCCTCCTGATGCAGGTCAAAACGGCGCGGTCTCGGTTACTGGAGGCAATCGCGCGTCTCCCGGTTGGCGCGGGAGGAGGAGGCGCGAACCGAACGAACGAAGCCGTCCACTCGCGCACGGAGGCCGTAGCTCGCCCCTCTGATCTTGAACTTGCGTAGGATTAGGGGCTCCAGCCCAGGAGGACTTGGGCGCGCACTGGCCGATGACCACTCGTGCCGCATCGCACAGGAGGCCGAGTGGCAAAACATTTCTTGGCGTCTATGCCCGAATGACGCTGCAAACCCCCTCTCCCAACCACTGGACGAACCGCAGTGCTACGCGATACGCAACGGCCGATTTTTGGGCATCCAGATCAGACAGGGCGATCTCACTTCGAGGCGCCAATACCTGCAACTTCCCCGCCAATTACCGAATTCCCTTCCTGAAAAAGAGGGCCCCCAACAATGCAAGGTGGCGCGATTGGAACGCCGGCCAGGTTAAGCTCCGGAGCAAGCAACGCCAAACAGATGCCCGCCAGCTTTAATTATGAACCGATCCACACTTGCCAAAATAATGAGCACTTTCGTTTTGAACAACTTCCCTGAGCGTTCTTTGAATCACTTGGCCGCAATCTGTACCCGCAATTTCATTACCGTCGGGTGAAGCCATATCCAACTCCTTGGATCTGAACCGCAAGAAGTCTGGAACTCCATACGACAAGGAGAATCTCTTCATCATAAAGGAGCGGTGGAATGAGCCGACTATTCCAGGGAAGTTTCTCAAGGTAGGCGCATTCCAGCGTAAAAGGCACTAACAAGACAAATCCGATCCGACCGTATACCATCGCCCGCCAAAAGTAACGCAAGCTGCGGCTGCCTGCATGTGCGGAAATAAGGTCTCGGTCTCACCAACCGCCCCACGAGACCGACACGGTGGGCGCGTATCGACAACAGCGGGCTTTGAATGCCGATATCACAAGTACATGACGCAATCAAGTACCGCTGGAGGAGCTTCGATTTCTCACTGATAGAGGGCTCACAGATCACAGAGCAGCGGACATAATCGCACTTCCCAATCACGAAGGAAGCAAAATCCGCATGCCGATCGCTTACCTGTGCGAACCTGGATAGCCATGACTTTCCCCGATTTCGTGATGACAGAACCTTACGCATAACCAACGTCAACGGCGAATCCGCCGTCACGTCGCGGTCGCAAGACCTGAAAGAACCTTGCTGAAACACTGAATTCTGTGTTGTCTTAACGCTATTCCGACGAGTACCATCAAAAATTCACCGAAGGCGCCGAACCCATCGCGCTCACCACACGCCCAACGTTCCGGTCCCTGGCCCACGTAAAACTGCCAGGCACCTTAAGATTACGGGCACTCGATCACGCGCGACCTCGAGCTATCGTGAACGGGCACATGCCCGCGAGAAGAGATAATACGGCACATCCGACCCAAAGATTTGGAAAGCTACCTGTAATGTCAAGCTCCAACTTCAAGAGATGACGCCCCGGCCGTGATCCTTTTACGAGTAGCCAGCGAAAGGGATCGTCGAGGGACGACGAAAACTTTCAGTCGCTAAACCGATATCAAAGCCCACGTCTGGACCTGTCCGGTCTGATCCGTCCAAGGCCGTTAAGCCGCTTCCGTTCGAAAGGCGACAGGGCTTTATCCAACCATGCGAGTGCCGACGGCCCGTGGATTGTAGAAGCCATTGATGTATTCGAAGATCGCCAATCCACTTGCCGCGGTATCCCATGCGCCGCCAGATCAGCTCGGCCTTAAATGGTTTGAGAAGGTCCGACATGCTGCATGTCATAACAATTGCCCTCCCAGACATCGAGACACTTTGAACCCATGTGAACGCAGATCTTCTGAAATAGCGTGAGAACAATATGGCTGCCACGATCCTGTGAGATGCAAGCCCTTGGCGCAACGGGATGCCAGGCCATGTTTAATGCCATCTGACCGCGCAGAATCGCGCGCTTTCATTGCGTATGCTGACCGCCCAGCCGATGATACGACGGGAACGCAAGTTCCAGGACACAGCCAAGTAAGCCAGCCTTCACGGGTCCAAACGTAGCTGATATCGCCCGCGCATGTTCACGGTTTGGCGCTTCTGCCATGAAGTCACGATCCAGCATCGGTGCGATATTGACTTATGATCACGTCGTCGTCACCTGTGCTTACGTGTTCGACCACTGATATGCCCGTCTGGCGCAATCAATGCTCCACGCGGCGTGGCCTAATTAGCCAAGTCCAATTTCCTCAAGCTCTTCGTCATTCGGGCGACCATAGTGCCCAAGCTGAACGGGAACTGTTTCCTTGATATGCGCCAGAGACCATTCAGAAAACCGCTGTCGGCGCTGGGCTAGACGGGCGCGCCAAGCCCGCAACCCGCGCCGTGCTGACACCTGACAACGTGGCACAGGCGATTGGTCGGAAAGTTATCCGAGTCTTTTCGATGAACACTAAACCCAATTGCTTTAGGCCCGCGAAGAACTGGTGGCTTTTTAGATGTCCCGCTCCTCCTGAGAATGCGACCTCGCGCCGAAGCCGATCATTCTCGCGGGCAGGAGGGCTCAATCTCTTTCGACACCACATAATCCGTCTCTCGGTGTGCTGTGGATCCACTTGTTTCCGCGTCGACATCCCCGACGCCAACCCTCTCTGGGACATCGCTGCGCGATACCCCTGCGGCAATGATCATCAGCCCACTTGCTGCGGAAGAGCCCACTGGTCAATGCGATACGCCACCGCATCTGGCGGAATCCGTCCGTCCGTCAGTCCATATCAGTCTCCTTGTGCAGTAAATGCATCAAAGAGCGCAATCAAACCGCGACAGTCCATAAGCCTGGACGCCCGGCCGGTCCGTCGAACAGGATAACCAGGGCATCTGCGCGTTTAGGCGACGCCAGACAAAAGTCACAGCGTTCAGAATACGTCGAGTGGCTACTGTTCTAGACGCGAACCGCTGGCCCGCCAAAGTGAATGAGACCATCGGAACGCGCAACTCCGCGGCATTTCGCAAAACAGAAATATTTGTGTAGAGGCCACGCCACAGGTCATTGGGTGGATCATGTTGCCACCGACGAGGCCGCAGGCTGCAACCAAATCACGTTGGACAAATTCCAAAAGGCTGTCTGCAATTGCGGCAGTACGGCGATTTCATCCAGCGCATCCTCACCGACAGTGGTCTCCGACAGTTTGCCAAGATCATATTGACGGTTCAGATCACGCATAGGATCAAACACCGTCTGATTGTGGAAACAGCCAGCCATCACAACAACGCTTATGCGTTTTTTCTCCCTCACCTACGCAAGCGCGCGAAGGCTCTACGACTGCATAGAGGACGCGGGGTGCCCGACACCGTGGGTCCGGCTGGGCCCCTTCAGCATTCATGCCAGAGCTCCCAGGGTCGTCGGCTGACCCGCTGAATTCCGCGCTTGTTTGATTCAGGTATCTTTGGAGGCAGCGATGACAGCCGCCTCAATGCTTTCGCAAACGCTGGATGATAATCTGCTGCATGCCCAGCTACTCCTTGTTATTGACAGCAATGATTTTGAAAACATGTTGACGCCTGATTAACCCATGTCTTTATGCATACTCCTTTGTTCCCAATAATACTCACGAAAAGCATCTTGGTGTCTTGACTGCAAAGGGAAAAAGCCCGACGGCTTGCGTGAAACTTGGAAGAGGTAAGAATGTCTTACGAAAAGGGAACTCGAAGTGTTTTGAGACAGCTGATGATGGATTTTGTCGATTTTGTCTCTCCGACCATTTGCAATGTTGAAACCCAACGTGTCTCACAGTCCTTGAAACGCCACCATGAGGGTAAGAAACCAATTGGCGAATTTGCACCAACAAATCATTTGCAACGCCGTGCGATTTTCACTGCAGCGATACTTCCTTGCGTCACACGATGATGGGAATGGACATATGTTCAGCATATTTCTTGAAAAAACTATTTGTTGACCCAGCTTTCTGATCAACCCAACTTGGATCCCAGAAAAGAGCGTTTGATTTTTTATAGGATGCCACGGTAATTTTTATGCTGGCTGATATTCTTTTGTGTTCTATTCGTGACCGTCGAAATATCTAAAAATTCTGGACCCCACACCGATATCTGAAAAATCGGCAGAATTTCAAGGGCGAGGTTGCTGTTCAATCGCCCCCTCAAACTTCTTAGCCGTCTTCATCTTTGCCACTCGGGCACCTACTGGGCTCGCCATCCCCGAGCCTCAGACATCCCGTGGTTTTTTGTACCTGCTAATTCCGAAAACGCGCTCGAAAAGAAAACCTGGCGGCCTTCAGTAGCCCGATATGACGATGCAATTGAACCCGCAAGATGACGCGTTCCTAAACAGAGCGCCTGAGATATCACCTCCTCCG
>Ga0163217_1062631_pt1 | contig 10057 bp, 12 predicted proteins | sample SynspAceP_FD_185933 | JGI IMG/M metagenome (GOLD analysis project Ga0163217, IMG submission 185933) | Saline lake microbial communities from Ace Lake in Antarctica - Synechococcus sp. Ace-P (PacBio error correction) | ecosystem: Environmental > Aquatic > Non-marine Saline and Alkaline > Saline ...
TTGAGAAAGAAAGATGGGGGTTTTGGGCCGGAACTCCCCTTCTTTTTTTTTGGCCCCAAGCAAAATCTGCCCCCCACCGTGGGCGGTTGCCCCAGCAGCTTTCGATCACCCTTTGGCCAGATCCAGGGCCCCGGCGAGCCCAATTCGCTGTTGGCGGCGTTGTACCTCCCAGCCGGCGGGGGTCCTGGAAATTCCCCAAACAGGGCGGTTGCCTTCCGGCGGCCCCCCCTGGGCCCTGGGCCCAGCTTGGGCCAGGTAAGGTGGCGGCGGTTGGCGTCCACGGCCGTCGGCGCCCAGCTTGCACCCGGTGGCCCGCTCTTGCGCTGGGAAATCGCCGATTGCGGGCGTGTGAAATGCCGATGATCAGAAACGGCGGTTGGTGGGCCGGCGTCCCTGGAAACGCCGCCAAACTTTGCCGATAAACAGGATGCCTGTGGCCGAGATGGATGTTTCGCTGGCCGGTGGGTCCGAATTGCCCAACTTGGATCGCGGGGCCGGCCGGCTTTGCTCTGACTTCCGGCCGAGCCGCGCCCCACTGATTTTGATCAGGATCGCCCCCCGTCCATTTGGAAACAGATCGGCAGCCCCTCTCCAGCCCACGGGCGGGCAAAGCCAACCCCCTGCCTCTGCGGCGCCCCACCATCTGGCCCTTGTCTCTCTTTGCCGGCGATCGTAGGCAGCGACCCTGCTGACCTCCCCGGCCTCGCTCAGCCCATGGGCCAAGGTTTTCATGCCTTCCAGCGCCCAGCTCCCGCTTCATCGCTCCAGGGTTTTGGTTCATCTGGCTGAAAACATCTGCTCGGTTGTAATGCGAACTGGGCCGACGCTTGGGTGCGCAGCTTGCTCCACGTGAGCTTGGCCTGGAAATCTCTCGAGCTCGAAGCGTTTCATGAACACCCGGTAGCGATCCATCAGCCGTTTTCCCATCGCTCGATGAACTTTTCTCTTGCCTTCCCGGTCGAACTTGCGTAGTCGCCCGAGCTGGGTGAGCTGCTGGTAGTCGCCGTAACAGGCGTTTTGGCCTCGTCCTGACGATCTCTGATTCGAAGAACCCATGGAAGCGGCTAGCCGTGGTGCAATAGGAGCGATTCTGGGCGGCACCTGGCCTTGGCGGGAGTGCGGATGGACGTAATCGAGCCGCCAATACCGCTAAACTTCGGGCCCAGTTGTGCGTTTGGCGAGTTGCCGCCATGGCCAAGGGCAGTGGTTGGATGCGCTGGCCCGCCGCCTGCCTGGTGTGCGACCGGCACAGTTTGCCGGCCCGCCGCCCGTGCAAACAAACCCGGCTGGCCCCAAAGACACCGGCCAAGCGCCGCGGCCTAGCGGGTGCCCGATGAGAATCGAGCGGATCTGCTGGCTTTTTGAAGCTGCCCAGGATCCGGACCTGCGGCTGCCGCAACGCCGAATGAGGTTGGTCAGCTGGCTGCCCTGGTTGGCATCTGGATGTGAACAGGGCCACGGCCGCCGACTGGCTGCGCCTGCCCGGCCATCACTCCTAATCAGGTGGACCTGCTGTTGCGGCTGCAGGCCGGAGGCGTTCAACTCAGCGGCCATCGACGACCTGCAACGGGTGCTGGGCCTCCCAGCCCGCCCAGTGCACTGTTGGGCAGCCCTGCTGGCGTTCCGCTGGTACGGCGATAGCCCCCGCGACGGTTTGCTGGCCCTCGTCTCAACCGCGCAAGCACAGCCCAGCTGCAGGCTCAGCTTTGGCCTCTGGATCCGGATGAGTGGTCAGCGCTGGTGCGCGAGCGGGCCGCGGCCCCGTTCCAGGGACTGGGCCGATCTGCAGCACGGCTGCAGCTTCCCGCTGACACTGGTCGAAGGCTGATTGGCCAAGGGAGCTTAGGTAAGGGGCCTTTGGGCCGGAGCTGCCCCGGCGCGATGACAAACTCCGCTCGACAGGGGGACTGTTCCCGGGGGTGCCGGCAGCGGTGATGGACCCGGCGCGGCCGTTTTTCTGCCTGCCTGCGCTGCGGCAGCGGCAATTGCTCGCCTTGGCAAAATTTTGCTTGCCAGCTTCCAGCACCGCTGTTCAAGCACTGGGAACCCACCACCAGGCCCCGGGAGAGGCCAAGTCGGGGAGCTGTTTCGCTCACGGGACGCGCCTGGCATGGCCCCGAATTCTGCTGCTGCTGGCTGCCACTTCCACCCGTGGCCCTCACCCCCAGAGCCTGCAGTTCTGGCGCTGGCCGCAAGCAGGCCTCAGAACGGGGCGGCGCTCTATGTGGTGATTGACCAGCCGCCCAGGCCGGCGCGGCCCGGCGGCCTCAATCCCTTGCTGCTGACTCGGCGAAAACCTCGCGGCCGATCTGCGCTGGAAAGGGCGAACCATGACTGCAAGACCTACCCTGGCGGCCTACGGCGAGGCCCTGCAGCAGCCCAACTCAAGAGCCGGCCAGCATCCGCTTTTCTGGGCGGAATGCGTGCCGGTCGCGGCAAGGGCGCGCCAAGTCCTTATGAAGCAGGCGCTTGATCTCCGCCGCTGGCAGCCCCCCGTTTCAACAAGGAAACGCGCCTAAAAGCTGGCCGACGCCCTTCACCAGCGACCTCGGCTGAAAACCCGCCAGGGCAGGAGGCCGTGGAGCCTGCTACGATCGGCGGCTCACGATTTGCGCCCCCCCATAGAGTTTCGCTTGCACGCCCGTTCGCTGAGCGACTGGGCGGTGACACCATGGCGGTGGGTCCTGGCCCAGGACGATCACGACCGTTGCAACAGGCCCTGGAAGCCCCGCTTCGGCCCGCTCTGAGCGCCCTGCCTGGAGCAGCGCCGCTTTCAAGGGCAAAGCCGGCGAGTCTCACTTCACCTGTTTTGGGGCCAGGCACCGGCCAGTTTGATCGTGGTGGGGGCTAGGGGAAGGCGCAGGCTGCGATGTCGCCGGTTGCGCAGTGGCCCGCTTGCAGCGATCGCCAGGGCAGCGGCGCTGTAAAGCCTCCGATCTCGGCATCGCCTGCCAGCGACGGACTCGATCCAAGGCCGCGGGCCAGGCGATCGACGAGGCGGTGCCGGCTACCTCTATGCCGACCAAGCGCTTTCAAAAGGCCGAATGAACCCGCTGCGGTGCCGGGCCTCGATCAGCCTGTTGGGCTGCCGGAGTCGCCAGGCCGGTCTGATGGCCTGGGGGGATCTGCAGCGGCGTGAGCCTGGCCCGCCAGCTGGTGGCGGCGCCGCCAATGTGGTCACGCCCCAGGCCTTGGCCGACACAGCGGCGAGATGCCGGCAACCTATGGCTCTGGAGCCTGAAGGAGCTGGAGCGCGCCGCTGTGAAGCTCTCGGCATGGGCGCTTATCTGGGCGGTGTCCCAGGGCTCCGGCGTTTGCCGCCAAGTTCTCCATCTCAACCTACCGGCCCGTTGACGGGGCCAGCGCCGGCGGTGTTTGATCGGCAAGGGGTGACCTCGATTCCGGCGGCTACAACCTCAAGACCGGTGGCTCCCAGATCGCAGATGATGAAGTACGACATGGGCGCAGTGCCGTCGTGCTCGGAGCGCCCGGGCCATCGCGCGAGCTCAAGCCAAGACGGTGGTGGAGGTGCACGTGATCGTGGCGGCCTGCGAAAAAACATGATCAGTGCGAGGCCATCCACCCCGGCGACATCCTGACGGCTCAACGGCACAAGACGATCGAAAGTGAAACAACACCGATGCCGAGGCCGGCTCACCCTGGCCGTGCCCCTCGTCTACGCCAGCGGGCTTCCAGCCTGATGCGGTGGTGGATCTGGCCACAACTCACCGGGGCCATGCGTGGATTGCCCTGGGTAACGAGAATCGCCGGCCTCTGGTCGCCCAAGCGTGGCCCTCGGCCGACGCCCTGCTCGAAGTCCGACGCCTCGGCGGTGAGCAGTTCTGGAGGATGCCCGCTGCAGGCTCTAACAAGGAGGGCTCAAGAGCCCGTGGCCGGACCTCAAGAACACCGGGCCAAGGGCCAAGGCGGCTCCATCACCGCCGCTCTCGTTTCTGCCAGGATTTCACTCGAAGCACGGAACCGGCCTGGCCACCTGGACATCGCCGCACGGTCCCTGGAGTGAAAAGGGGCGGGGGGCTGGATCGCAGCCGGTGCCACGGGGGTTCGGCGTGCGCACCCTTGTCCGAGTGGGTAAGCCAGGAGGACCGCCTTAAAAGTTTGGCCCACGCCTGACCGCAACGCATGGCCGTTCAGAAGATCCGCTGGTACCTCAGCGCCCAGCTCGGAGTGCTTGCTGTTGCCGTCGGGGATCTGTCTCGTCGGTGAGGCGATCACCCGGCGCCTTGGCAAGGAAGTCCGCCTGGCTCAATTCAGATTGTCTCGCGGCGGGCCTGGTTCTGTCGGACGTTTTGGTCTGAATCTGTGTGACAGCCGGGGTGGTCTGATGGATGGAAAGTGGGTTGCTGCGCGGCTATCCGCGCCAGGGGCCGTATGGCACCAGCACACTGGCCAGTAAACGAGCCGCTAGGCAGCACTGCTCCAGGCCCTGCCATCAGGCCTGGCTTCGGGGCTTCCAGTTTCGTGGTCTGCCAGCTCACCCGCTTCGCCGAAACCGGCCCAGCCCGGCGATCGAGATCATCGGCCCCGCATGCTTGGGGCTGGCGGAAGGGACGATGTGGCGGGTCACAGACCATCGCGAATCGTCATAAAATACATCGCCAACCTCCTTCCCATCCAACCCAGCGTAGGCTCAAATCCCCTGCCTAGGCAGGGCCTGGAGCAGGCAGAAACCTGGGAACCCGTTTGCCCATGTAAGTGATCAGTGATCCTTCTCTGCAAGCGGCTGGTTCAACTCTGGGTAGCCTTCAGGATTCCTGCTCAGGGCCATGGCACAAGAGGTCGAGCTTTTGAGCCCAGATCTTGAATTGAGCCCTGAATCGCGGTCCGCATGAACCAGCGGTAATAGTTGTATTTGAGCTTTGTTTGGCGGGCGTAGTTTCTGGTGATAGGCTCTCGGCTGGCCAGTAAAACTTGCTGGGAGCGGTCGATCTGCACCCGTTATCGCGGGCTGCTTTTCTGGTCAGTTTCCCTGCCGCTTGCCCTGCAGGCTGGGCGTAGGGCTGCTCTGCTGACGTGTGCCGCATTGGTGCAAGATCGCGGGCGGTTAGGAGGCAACCACGGTCACAGAAACTGGCCGCCACCACGTAGGGGATCGACGTTTGCGCCAGAACGCCCGCAGCAGGGTGGGATAGCTGATCTGGTCGGTCTCGAAGGCGCACCTGCAACGCTCTCGATGATGGCCGGTTCCACCGGGTCACTGGCGATAGTGGGGTTGCTCTTTGGACCACCCGTTGTGCCACTGACCGCATCGACCACTCCGGGGAGCCCACCTCAAGGTCGTGCTCCAGGCACAGAAGCAACCACCGGCGAACACTGCCTCCTCGGATCACGGCTTGAAGCCGGCGCTGCGGAAATCAGCAGGAACGACCAGACCTAAGAGCAGACCAGCACAGCCAGACCAGCGCAGGGCACCGGAGTGGCTGGTCTGCTGATTCGTCCATGGCCGCTCAGAACTTGTGGTGGGAAGGTTGTCCCGATCATCTTTGCAGGGCTGTCAACTTCCGGTGGGAGAGGGGGGCGACGGCTTTTCGAGGTTCGGAGGGTCTCGGGCAGATGGTCGAAGGATTTCGTTGCCGCTGGCGGTGACAGCCCGGTTCGCCCAGGCACTTTCCGCAGCCGGCGTAGCCATCCGCATCCGCTCGCGCGTGGGCGGGATCAGGAGTGGCAGGGCGGCCGCCACACCCGCTCGGCCTGAAGCTGTCCTGGAGCACTCCGGAACGAGCGCTCAGAGGCACCAGATTCACCCGGTGGAGATGTGAATCGACGCGGAAGTGAAGAAGATGGTTGGGCGGCCCAGGCGTGGGGCGGCTGACGCGTTTATCCGACCACTTGGGCACCCGCGCAGGGCGTCAGCCTCAAATTTCACAGTCCTGATTTGTCAGGGCGAGGTGGCGGGGCGGCAGAGAGGACCGGCGCAGGCGGTCGCCGCTGCGGCGGCACCACCTCACCCCGGACCGCAGCCTGACGCAGCAGGCGGCAGCGGGGGCTTCGAATGCGCCTGGCCGCGCCGGCACTTATCACGCCGCAGGCGCCAGGCGCTGGCGCTGCAGTTTTCAGCCGCCGCTGCCGCAGGGTTGGGCACCAGATCAGCGCATCTCCTGGCTGCGGGAAGCGGGCAGCAAGCAGCAGCAATGTTTCGCCTGCCGCCAGGCCCAGTTTGCTGGCGGGCTCCTCCTGCTGGTTGCTCGCTGAGCGTGTAGCAGGGGGTGGCCCCACCCAGGTCACGTCGGCTTTTCCCCGCTCGGTAGAAGCGCGCTTCTTCCGGAAAGATATCGCAGGATGCGATCGGTGAAGCCGATCAGCGGGGCTGCCGCCCTCCCGATGCGGAACGGCCATTCCTGGGGTGGCGTATGTAGTACGTGATCGACAACTTCGGCAGCCGGCGGTCTGACGGGTGAGGCCCCAGGCTGACATTGGCTCCATGTTCGATCAGCACCACACCAATCGGGCGGGGTCTGGCGCAGCAGCCGCCCACCCGCCGCTGCAGGCGCAGGGTGGGCAGCACAACGGCAGCGCTTTCCCAAACAGCCCCAATCGCCCCCATCAGGTGCGGTGTTTCCCAGCAGCGGGCCCCGGCCCGTTTCCATGCGCTCGGCCGCCTAAGGGCCAGGATCTCCAGCGGCAGTCCGCGCCGGGCGGCTTCGGCTGGAGGGCCTGGATCAGCAGCCGCCTTGGAGATCCCGGACAACCTCGCCGGTGCTGATCAGCAAGCTGGCCATCAAGGCGGTGGTGGGGCAAGGGGCCGCGCCGTCTGCGGTGATCGAGGCCTCAAGAAAGCTGCAGAGCCTCTTCGGCGGCCGGCAACGGTGGTTCTTTGGCGAGATGCGGGCCAGGGCTTGCGAACGCAGCACCTGTCGCCGCGGTACAGGCGGTTCCCAGACATCCTTGATTGCTTCAGTTCGGCCCATCGGCGCGGTCTGGGAGCCCGCTGCGGCGCAGGCCGATCCGGTTGAGCGCTCGCAGCCGCCCCGGATGGCCTCAACGATCGCCGAAGGGAGGCACATCGCGGTCGATGCGGCCTCATCCCCCCCATCGCAGCTTGCCGATGTGGACGAACGATGATGCAGCACCGCCAACCCGAATCACGGGCCGATCGCCAATCACACGTGGCCGGCGATTCGCCACACTGTTGGCCACCACCAATCCCATCGGCCAGCTCACAGTTGTGGCGCACATGGCAATACGGCCATCAGCAGATTTGCCGCTGCCCAGACGGTCTGCTCGCCAATCGGCGGTGGCCGAATTGATCGTGACGCAATTCGCGAATGGTGTTGTCGTTTGCCGAGCACCAACTTCGGCTGGGGGCGCCGCTGTACTTGAGGATCCTGGGGTTCAAAGTCCGATGCAGGCGCCAGGAATAGATAGCGATTTGCGCGCGCCTATAGTGGCACCGCGCCTTCGATCACCACGGTGGGGGCCGATCTTTTGCTGCCGGGGCCGATTGCACGTCCGGGCCCGATCACGGCAAACGGTTCCCGTTTTCCACCCCACTGGCAACTTGGCGTGGGGGTCCCCAAGGCAGTGGGATGGATCGGATGTTTCCCACGGCTGCGGCTTGGTCTTTGGCTCAGTCACACGAGAACAGCAGGTCTCCGGCACCACGCTCGTTGTCCGTCCACCGTGACGTCGCCCTTCACTTTGCCCGAGCGCTGGCGTTTGAGCGATAGGAAGTTCGCAGCTGATGCCGCAAAACTGATCGGGCCCGGCACCCCGGCCGACCGAAAAGCGCACACCATTCGATTCCAGCAAAGACGAACAGGCCTTTGGCAGTTCGGGCCATCTGCACGAGGTAATCAAGCGCGCCAACCTGGGCCATCGCTCAACGATCAAACACCCCGGGCATCATCGGCCGGCCAGGGAATGGCCCTGGAACTGGGGGTTCGTTGAGGGTTGCGTATCTTTGATGGCCACGGCACGCTTACCGGGCTCATGTTCGATCAGCCGGTCGACGAGGGCAAAGGGGTAACGGTGCGGCAACAGATTGAGGATCTGCTCATGGTAGCAGAGGAGTGGCCGGCGAGGGACGGTCAACGGCTTTCAGGCCAGGTCGATTTGTGCGCAGGGCCGCCGCCAGAGCGGGTGTGCAGCCCATGGGAATCCGCGGAAGGCAAAACACCTGAGCTCGGGCAAAGCCCACCTATTCGCCAGATGCCCAGCAGGTCCAGCAGCTTTATGGCGGCACGGCGGCTCCTGGCAAATCGCAGCGGTGGATTCAAACCCTGCTGGCCATCGCAGACCAGGGCGTTACTCGAGGTCGGCCGCCGCTTGGAATCCAGGCCAGCCTTCTGAACTGTTCCACCTTGCTCGCGAAGCCGAAGGTGCGGGCCCGGTGCGATCCTCGCTCAACAAACTCCCCCGGGGGGGTTTGGGGGGGGAAAGGTTTTTCCCCGGGGGAAAAAAGGGGGGAAAAAATTAAAAGAAAAAAAAAAAAGGGGGCCCTGCTCGGCCCGATCGCCGGCTGGCTGAATTCGATTCGCCGCGGCCGATCCAGGGGCTGGTGGGGGCAGTGCGGTGGCGAGCTCTGGCCTTGCTGTCAGGGTGATCGGGGCTGAGAGCTTCCTGCGGGCGCCCGTTCGCCGAGGGTCGCAGCCCTGCCTCGGGATCGCCTCCACCCAGGCGGAGGGCGGAGCCGTCGAGGAGGGGCACCTCCCTTCAACCGTCCAGAGGATGTCGAGGTGGCTGAGGCCGGTGCGACGATGGCGGCGAGCAGATGCTCACGGTTGGGCCAGAAACGGCGCTGATCGAACCTGGAGCGGCGTGCAGAGCGGGTTTCGCAGACCTGGGAGGGGATGGAGAGGGGTCAGCGCACCACCGGGCTGATTCAGCGGCCCAACCGGTAGCGGCCTGGTTGCTTGGCTCCAGGCGCCCTTATGACGTGGTGCCCCGCTGTGGCAGGCCCACGCCCTGGCATCAAGCGGGGCGTCAAGCGTTAGGGGCTGGGCAAATAGGTTCTCAGGCCAGATCTGCTCAGAATTTCCAGCCAACCCCGAGTTGAAGCGCAGTCACACGCTGAAGTCACGCTGGCCACCTCCAGGCGCAAACGGCCCGAGCCGGCGGTTGTCCACGATCAGGCCGGTGGCTCACCGAGAAGCCACTCCTGGCTTGTTTTCAGCAGGCCGCGGGATTGCCCTGCACATTCGACTGGGTGCCGAAGGTGGTGCCGCCATCGTGAACACTTGCCCGCTGATGATGCTGACAGGGGAAAAGCGGTATTCGATGGTGGGGCCTCCGCCGAAGCTGCTGCCCACACCGAGGTCACAGTCGGAGAGCCGTTTCGCACGGAGGTTTTCGATTCGCCGCAGGCAGAAGGCTTTCGTAGGGAGGCAGGTCGCCGAATGTTGGGTGCCCGCCGTGATGAAAGGCCAGGGCCCTGTTTGCAAATCGGTTGGTTCGCTCAGGCTCCGGCCGGAGCCTCTGTAGAACTTAACGCAGTTCACCGGGGTGAAGAGGAGTAGCTGCCGCGAGGCGATTGTTAAGGTAGGGGAATCCGGGCCCCCGAGACGAACCTGCTCGGTGCTGCGCTTCAGAAAAGCTGCCTGAGAGTGGGGTTGCGCGGGTCGTTGAGGGTGTTGCGGGTGGGCGGCTACACGCAGAGCACCAACTGGTTGCTGCTGGCGCAATTGAAGGCGACACAGACACATTCTCGATTCGGCGCATCGTCACCGTCGAAATTGTTGGTGCTCAGTTAGGGTGTCCGAATGGAATGGATTCACTGCGCGAAGTTTGAATCGGCCTCACTTCCTGGGCACTCCGCCCCCAGCACGGACTGGTTTCCCATCGCCCGCTTGAACGGGTCGCCGCTTTGAGAGGCCCGCACGAACTGGATGTTCCACGCACCCGCTGGATTCGCCGATCGAATTGCCGTCGTAGTCAAACCAGCTGTTCCCTGGGGATTCGTCTTCGGCCTCATTGACGGAATCGAAGCGACGGCCTTCCGGGTTGCTGCCTGGAGTTGAATGTTGGTAAGCAACTGTCGCTCGTGCTCGGAGCTTCGTACGAAGTCGCGAGGCGGTGTTGAATGTTGCCGGTTGTCCTG
>Ga0163217_1103299_pt1 | contig 10057 bp, 6 predicted proteins | sample SynspAceP_FD_185933 | JGI IMG/M metagenome (GOLD analysis project Ga0163217, IMG submission 185933) | Saline lake microbial communities from Ace Lake in Antarctica - Synechococcus sp. Ace-P (PacBio error correction) | ecosystem: Environmental > Aquatic > Non-marine Saline and Alkaline > Saline ...
CAAAGCAGAGAGAGATCTAACAACTAGGCGGAGCAACACAAAATTTTATACTGGAAAAGGGGTGGGGAAAAAAACAACACCACCCAACCCACACCACCCCCACATAAAAGCCCCCCATTAAAACAGAAAAGGGTGGTAAAATAATATACAAATGGGATTTTGCCCCGCCATACCACAAACAATTCCAGCCACATTTTTTTCAAATGGTAATTAATCTACAAACTCATAAATTTCAAAAAAGAAACAGGATAATTTTTAAAACCAGGAAACACAAAAAACGGGTTTTTTGAAAATGGGGTTAGACGAAAGGTATAATAACCGTTTTTTATTTGAATAATCTGGAATGCTTGGGAGAAAAAATGGGAAATAGAGAGATTTTCATCAATACTATACCGGAATAGATTAAGAGGGACGTAGGCGAAACGGAAATTAATGAAAGTGAACATGATTGGGGGGCCGTTGGATGAATTAAGCAAGCAAAGAAGTAAATCTGGTTTAATCAAATTTATTTGAGAAATCTGCTTAAGGCCTTTTGGGAAAGATACACGTATGGTCAGTATACAATCAACGATAGAATTAAAGCAAAAACTTCCAAAAGATCAGTGTGTGTGGTGTGTGTGTGCTAGATTATCATCTCATTCAATAACTCCTGCTCATGATGAGCGAATGAAATTATTGCCGCGAAAGGTCTCTCTGTGAGAAGGGTTAAACGGACAATACTTTTGGGGATACAGAAATATTTATGTTTACTTATTTCACATTCACTCTCCCGAATTGCGAAAAAATCTTTGTGACGTAATCGATACTTAGGAATTGCAGCGTTGCTATTAAAAGGCTAAAGAAATGGATTTTGAGGAGGGCGCAATCCTTGGGAAGCAGCCTGGCCAGATGAAACATGGCGAGAACTACGCCTATCTGGGGGAGGCGGCTTGATATGTTACTGGACAGCAACTAGATTTTGGTCTGGTTTCATAGAAAACATTATTAACAAGTGAATTGACATTTTGGCCATCAAGCAGTTAATTTGATGTAACTGGGATCAAAAAATTTGCAAGGGAAAAAGGTTTTGAAGTTCAAATATTAGTACAGCAAATTTTGGGTAGTCGAAATTGATGGCAAGAGAACAAGAAAACGGTTATGGAAGTTTTAGAAGTTTATTGGTCCAGATGAGTACAGGACACATGAAACATGCCTTATACTATTATCAGCTTTTATTGGGGAAATATAACTTTAGCTTATAAAACTTGTATGAAGAACGAAAAAGAAATGAACAGCATATTTTCCGGAAATTGAATGAAAGCTCAATCTAAATCAATTTTACGAACAATGGTTAGAATAAAGTTTAATAAGATATACTTGCCAGACCCCTAAGGAAGGAGTGATAGCTCAAGATGACAGGCTATTTTATCAAAAAGATAATCGGACTTAAACTAATATAAACAGAAGCCCACATGTTGGTAGTTATTCCATGATTAAATTTGGAACAGTAATGATATGGCAAGTCTAACAAGCTGATGTATTACTTTTATTGTTTTTATAATGAGATTCTCTTTTCAAAAGAGGAAAATTGGTTAACTGGAATACTATGAACGAAAACAGTGCATGATCGTCATTATCATTATTATCCCATGCTATACTTAGCTGCTGATCTTGGCAGGCTGGAGTTATCTTATGAACTTTTTAATAACAGCGATGAATAATTTGATATGGGAGAGGATATGTTCTCCTAGATGATGGGATTCATGCAGCTCAACTCAGGAGGGGAATCCTGGCAATGGTTGTAATTTGGATATGGAGGAGTAGGTGTCTAATGGAACCTTCGAATAGAGCCCATTTACAGAAGCTTGGAATAATTAACATTTGGTATCATCTGGGAGAGATAATCCGTTAACTATTTGAGGCACAAAAGAACGAGTTTTGTGTTGACAGAATAATGGTTCAAATCAGTTTCTTCTTTTGAAGCTTTGGTTCAAATATTGTATTTCTGGCTGGGCAACAAAAAATAATTTATTTAATATTTTATTTAAATTAACTATATAGGAGGAATAAAGATGAAAAAGTTGAAAATTATTGGTAGGGATTACCTTTCGGCAGCGCTTCTTATGACAGCTTTTGCGGTGGAAGCAGCGAGAATGAAAGCGGTTCTGGAGATGGGAATCAGATTTTAAAGGAAACACACTGAGATTGGTGTATGGGGAGGAATGAAATCAGAAGAAGGTTTCGTTAGATAAATTGATTGTGTATTTGTAAGATGAAACAGGTTCAAAGATTGAGAAAAAGTTTTACACGACTACAATCCTCATTCAAGCAGATTTAGAGGAAAACGGCCCCTGATGTTTCTACGTTTGATCATATATGTATCCTTGGGTTCTCTCAAAACGAACATTAGCAGATCTGGATTGTTCGATAGCTTCGAGGGGGATAAATTTTATGAAAGTTTAACGGATAGCTTTACAACTGAATGGTAAATTACAGCAATACAAAAGAATATGTCTACCTTAGCGGCTATATTAAATACTGAAATATTTGAAGAAACTTGGAGTATTACCCACTCCCGTCACCGACCTAGTTGGATGAAATTCCATCTTTCATATGAGAATATCGTAAAATGGCTACCAGCTTTCAGAAATTGATGTTTGCTTATGGTAAAGAATAAGCTATTTGCAAATGAGTTAAGCAACCAGGATCTAGCTCGCATTATCATTTAGGCAGCAAGAGTGGGCGGGATGCGATAAGGAAGATGGACAGCGAACTTGGAGAACGAAAAAGTTGTTGAAAATTTAACAATATTAAAGAATGGTTTGATACTAATGCTGTCGTAACCCAGAAGAATTGGTACTGGCTTGGAATGGGGAAGATTTGGCGGCCTGGGAAAATTGAATTATGGATGAAGGTAATTGGGTGTACAAACGTTGAAAGACGAATTTTCAGATATCCCATTTCCTGGTTCGTAAATGCTATTACAAGATACAGAGGTTCTAATGATGTTCTCAGTAGGACTGGGGTAAATATGCGGGACTTGAACAAATCTGAATTAGTGATAAGTGGATTCAATACGCACAGGTTGTCGCGGGTATGAAATTAAATGGGTTGAAGGTACAGGTACATTACCTAGTCGTCAAGATGTAGCAGAATAAAGTAAGATTACCGAAAAGCATTTAAAAGTTCTTTGGAGGCAATGGGAATATGCTACCATTTGGCCAAATGGAACACTCTTGATACGGTAAATAAAGCTTATCAAATTTCTTGACTACGCTTTAAATGGTACCAAACATCTCGAAAGCAGCGATGAAACAAGCGATGGAAACAAGCGAATGCTGATATATCCAGATTTAGAGATTGGTAATTTATAAGATTGAGGTGAGTTTTTTTACTTACCTCTAGTCTTTTTTACAGAAGGGTGGCAATTTGGAAATTCGGAAAATCAAGAAAAAAAACACAAATGCAAGAAAATTAAACAGCATGGTTTTTTTTTGGCACGCTATTGTAAAATATTGTTGGAATTTTTTTTATTTGGTCGGTTTCTTTGCCGATTTATTTCATTTTAATGATGTGAATTTTTACAATACTTTTCTTTTTAAAGGATTTGATAATTACTTAAGAATTTTTTTCTGGAAAAAAGGCACTGATTGCTCTGAGAATACAGCAACATTTTGCTTTTGTGGGTAGTACCTTTAAACTTTCTTTGCATTATTATCGCTTATATTTTGAGCAATAAAGGAATTAAAGGTAAGAAGCTTTTCGAATGATTTATTTCTTGCACACTAACCTCTAGTTCTGCATTAACGATAATATTTATGTTTTATTTTTTAATATTTATGGACCAGTTAATGAATTCTTTATGAATATAGGACTATATGAAACGCCTAATTTATTTTCTGCAAGAACCAGCATATGCCCTAAGAGTTATTATGGTAATGAAGATTTGTCTACTGGTTCCGTACTATAATGACTATATACTTAGCTTAGCTAGTCGATTTACTTCATCCCTTGTAGAAGCTCAGCGAGATTGTGGGGCAACTGCATATTGAAAATAAGTGAACAAAGAATATATCACAATCATATTTACGAACCAAATCTAACTTTGTCTTATTTTGACTGGGATTTATTGGCACATTTTCAAATGTTTTGATCAAGCGTATATTTTTTTTAACGGTTTCTGGTGGGCAAATATTTCAAGCGCTAGAAAGCCTTTCATTGATGATTTATCGTATGGGGCTTTTGGTCAGAATGGGAATAAATGGGATACGCTGCTGCGTTGGCGAATTGTCTTAAGAGTCCATTATATTTATTTGCTGCAACGGCTAGCTGGAACAAATAAATTACTGAAAGGTAGGGAGAAAAGATGAAAACGAAAAAAGAAATTTACAAATTCTAAGGAATGTTTGTTATGGTTTTAGTCGGTTATGCATCTGAATTTATGCTTTTTTTGGGCAGTTATGCGGCATCAATTTAAATCATACAGGTGAAATCCGTATCAGGAGATTTGGGATTGATTCCTTAAAGCTATTACGTTAGAAAACTTTCAATTGTAATTAGGAGGTCTCTCTAAAATTTATGCGTTGGTTTATTAATTCCGTTATAATATCGTTATTGGGGACTGCGATTAAATATATTTTGAAACATACATGGCAGGAATATGCCTTCCTTAGCAGACTAAATTTTTCCGGGTCCGCAACGAATATACTATGGATTCCTAGCTTTAATGATGGTTCCTGCTACAAGTTCTTGTTAATTCTAATTATTTTAATTTTAATGACTTGGATGTTAGATAGTTTTTCTGCTTTTAAAATTTTACGTACTGCCATTAATATTGGAACTATTTTTATGAATGAGACAAATTTTTCTTCATTTCTTTTCCAAAAGATATCGGAAGAAGCAGTGGCGATTTGACAGGCTTAAGGAAGATTTTCAACTTTTTTTTTAGAATTGTTACTGCCGTTGGCCGAAGCTTCTATCGCTACGAACAGCAGTATTTTTGTTTTCATTGGGATTTTGGGAATGAAAATTTGAAACTATGGCTTTTTGACTACAACCAGTATATTACGCTTACCTCTTGGTTTTGCAGACTTTTAGAGTAGAAATGGTGGAGTGCGATGGGGATCAAACAATGCTGCCTAGTGTGATTATCCGATTATCCCAATTATATCATCTATATATTTAATATTCATAAGTATTTTTTACAAAGGAGTAGTATGGATGGAGAAAAATAATCTTTTTCTGTTTTTTAGATATTTTTTAACTTTCCCATCGAAGCATGGAATATCTTGGACAATATTTTCTCTTAGGAAACGGCTTTGGAGTCCGCGCAGGAAATCAGAAGCTTTTTTAAATGGTTTTTTTGGGAGGTGAAAATAGTCCGTATTGGAGAAGTGGATACGGTTATGCTAAGGAGACCAAACGATAGTTTAAATTCTGCCAACTAACGTGGGATATTTTTACAGATTTTGGTGAATGAGATTTCCCTTCAAGGAAGAATGGGCTATTAAAAAACTTAAAAATACATTGACTTGATATGGCACAGGTATACTTAAGAAGCGTATAGCTTTCAAGACTCCAAACAAAAACTTTTGAACTATAATTAACTTCGTTTTTCTTCAATGAAAGACAGAATTATTTGTATGGAAGTTAATAAACTGTCTGAAAATGCAATTTTAATGAGATGATTTTATTTTTTATGAAGATATGTTTGAATCAAGAGGCCGAAAATTTTCGAATACGGATGGATCCCGAGTAGTCAAGCAAATCTCATAAGTTGAAGTATCGAAAAAGATGTTTTTTATATCATGACTACTGAGAAAATAGTGGTAAGACGTTAGCTATTGCGATCTTTAAATGCTCACGGTCAATATGACACACATGAAACAAATTGTTACAATTTTCCAAAGTTAAAGGTAAAAGGTTGATGTTTGGCTGTTCAAAGTCAATGTTTGTAACAATAAGTTGCGAACTTTTGAACGTTGATTCCTGACAAATACCATCTTATAAAAGAATTTTGGTTAATTAGTGATAAGTCCTTTAAGGGAATGACGGTTTATACAAAATGATTCGGTTTAATCTTTTCCATTTGAATCAGGAATGCAGGAAGGACAGGGGAAGACGACTTTGCAGCTAAAAGGGATTAACTGGAGAAGGCTTATGAGGACAATTGTTTTTGGATACAAGAATAGGTAATATCTACCCTTTTTGTCTATACAATCCACAAATTGCAAAATGGTTGGTTGACTTATAGATAGATAGCATAGTAGATGCAAAGAAACGAGCGGATGCAATTGGGCAGACGGTGCTTTAATTTGCTTTGGCAAATTTCAATTGATGGCCAAGAATAAGTGCATCTATCTTGCCTGCGAACGCACAAGTTTTCATATTAAGTCAGTCATATCCGTAATATGGTTTTTTCAATTATATGAAAGTGGGTTACGGAAAGATGAAGAATGTTATTGCAAATTAATGGACGAGATGTTGTATTTTTGAAACGGCAAAATTTTTGGATAAGCTTTTGGAGATGTTATTAAACGAGGAAGATAAAGATTACTTTTTTGTATCAATGGTTGTCACTGGGTCCAGAACGAATATAGGCTTTAAGGTGATAACATTTTTTTTTTTTTTTATACTAATAAGGATGGTCAAAATAATCTGAGATATGCAGTAGAGTTGGCTAATCCGATTACATTTATATCAGAAGGAAAAAATTGAAATGGAAGGCGTGCAGCAGATTTGATGCGTTTTGGTACGATAAAAAAATCAAATGCTAAAAAAGCAGGCGAGATAGTTTCTTAGACTTAAGCAGCTAGCCTTTTTGATACAAACTAAGGAAAAGTAACCCTATTGTTATTACTTACATCCCTTTAATCGATTTATAATAAAAAAAACATAAGGTTTTTTGCAAACAAAGCTGATAAACGATTCTTAGCAGAATGCTCTTTATAAGAGATTGTTTTTCAAAAGAACAACTACAAGAGACTACGATTTTAAAAATGAAAAGTGACAATGCATGACTTACTTTGTCTTGACTCAATATTCCAGGTATTGGCTAGCGGATTGGACAAGTCAAAGGCATATGATTATTTTAACGGGATACACGATTGGATAGATTTAAAAGATTTAAAAATGTTGTTGATGAATTCAGGGCTGCCTAATATGGGTGGCAGCTGGTTAAGTCTCCATATGCGGTTTTGCTGGAAATTTGTATTACGAATAAAGGTATATCAGAATGAACGATTTTTTCTTGTTTGCATTAGCGAGCTAGTATTTCAGATAAGTACTGAATGAAGGTATCAAGTAATTCTTTACTGCAAGGAGAGATCTATTGGCGAATTACAACTGTTTACTAAACTTATTTTTTGAACGAAAATGGAAGACTGTTTTATATTAAAAAGGAGATGAAAATAATTGCTGGCACCATAAGAGATGTGCTAAAACGGCTTGGGTATCATCTCGACTGGGGTTTCTAAGTGTTTTCAATGAAGTATACGGATTACATAAAAAAAAACAAAAAAGGCCGAGTTTTAGCAGTTTGCCAAAACAACTAGATTAATGCACCAGATTATGCAGCACGCACACTATCCTCTAAGACGTCAAATAAAACGGATTGCGCTATTTTGAGTGAAATTAATATTAATCGTAAGTCTACAATGCTTTTGGAGTCCTTAAGTGGGTCCTATAAATCACGGAACAAATCAGTTTTTTGAATTGTTTTTTATTGGATACCAGTACTCTGAAAAACAGAAGAGAAGAACTTTTTCGTCAGTTTTGGTAATGCACATAATACACATGGAGCAGTTTGTTTCAGGGTTTAAAAAATGACGGAATTCTTACTATCAACGAATAGAAACGAAATATCGCTACTGTTTTAATTGCATATTGAATATGAGAAATCGTACATGTAGGAACGGTTTCATCGATGGTGACAAGACAGCATTTGGAAGCAATTGAATATCTAATCTCTCAGAAGTCACACAAATATTGGATTATTATGGTAGCCGGTGATGCCACAAGGTGTCGGTACCAGTAGAGATGACGATGGGTAAGGTACGTCGCTGGATTGTTTAGTAACTTTAAGAGAAAATGGCTAATCGTCGGTGATTAGTAGCAAATGGTATCCAACTTAATGAGCGTATGTCAAATATGCAAACTTTGAAGAAGATATTGCTTTTTTGATTGCTAAAACTTGTTAAAAAATATTAGAAAATTAACTGGCTCTTTTTTGTAACCAGTGAACTTTGGCTATCGTGTCTTGAGAGGCAAAATAAAAGGAAATGGGATTAAATATACAAACGGATATTTTCTATTATTTGGTTTTGGATGATTCATGCTATCCAATAATGTCCCGAGCAACTGATCACAAAATTTGCTCACAGGATGCAGAACGGCTTGGTTTTTTGAATCTGCTAAGTTATTGTCAGACATCATTACTCGGTAATACTGGTTTACCGCAACTGACGCATTATCCTCACGATTGAAAAACAAGATATCCGTGATAGTGTAAAGAAAATGAAAGAAACTACTATGGGATTAGTATTAATAATTATTTGATTTTATCTAATCTCCAAAGGGATTTTGGGAATAGTTAATTCTGGAAAAATAAGCGAATCTAACAATCGCATAACTAATTTCTGAAACGACTATTGTCTTGCGCGACTGTAAGCGGTTCAGAGGCTTGGATTAGATTTTAACTAAGATTACCGGTCGCGCATTAGTATTTCTCAGTTATCTAACTGAGGAATGATAAAAGACGGTGAAAACAACTCATATTTTTTTCCGCTGTTAATTAGACATCTAAATAGTTGAGTCTATACGGAGAGTTTTTATTTAAAACTTTTACAATAACAATACGGATAAAATCGTTTGGTTTTTTACAATTAATTTTATGCTAAGTTATTCTATAAAAGAAGGGAATGACGGAACGAAATACTTATAGCACTTTTATATACCCTGTAATGGGATATCATTTTGATAAATAAAAAAAAAAAAAAAAATAAAAAAATAAAAAAAAAAAAAAAAAAAAAAAAAAAAAAAAAAAAAAAAAAAAAAAAAAAAAAAAAAAAAAAAAAAAAAAAAAAATAAAAAAAAAAAAAAAAAAAAAAAAAAAAAAAAAAAAAAAAAAAAAAAAAAAAAAAAAAAAAAAAAAAAAAAAAAAAAAAAAAAAAAAAAAAAAAAACAAAAAAAAATAAAAAAAAAAAAAAAAAATAAAAAAAAAAAAAAAAAAAAAAAAAAATAAAAAAAAAAAAAAAAAAAAAAAAAAAAAAAAAAAAAAAAAAACAAAAAAAAAATAAAAAAAAAAAAAAAAAAAAAAAAAAAAAAAAAAAAAAAAAAAAAAAAAAAAAATTTGATGAAGGAGAACTCATAATGAAAATAAAATAAATGAAGTCATGCTAATAAATATTCAGATAGTTTAGGAAGGATTCTCAAGATTATTTCTGGTATTAGATAAATAATCTCACGGTATTGGAGGGTCATCTCTTGCTCCTTTTTTTTCCCCCCCCCATTCTACTGGAAAGAATCGTGGGTTTTTGCTCCAAGCGACAGTTTTAACGGTCGGTTGATCCTGCTTTGGAGGAATGGGAGAGATAGAAAAACCGGAGAAAATTACTTTCTGATGTTTGATTTTATGATACTCTCTTTTAGAGAGTCAATATTTTTTCGGAAGAATTTAAAAAAAAAAAATACAACGCATCCAAATATAAGGATAATGTTTATTTCGCATTCATGACATTTTTTCCCAGAAGGAAGACGCTACTTCAAGAGATATTGAAATTTGCCATTTATAAACGAAAAGATAAGCACCATTCCAAACGGTTACGTTTACCGAATGAATTATCCGACAAGTTTTGGAAGACACATTTGGTGAGGAGCAAATCGACTAGAACGTTAGAAGAGTAGTTTAAAGCAATTTATTTGTGAAGCTATTGAAAGATATGGCTAGTCACGTTGTTTCATTCAATTCCGTTTGGATGCTTTTGCTTATATCAATTAAAAAATTAGATACATGAATTTCTTTATCGAACCGGAATTTGGGGATTTGCTAGATGAGTCCGGAGATGAAGAGCGAATACGA
>Ga0163217_1002859_pt1 | contig 10056 bp, 13 predicted proteins | sample SynspAceP_FD_185933 | JGI IMG/M metagenome (GOLD analysis project Ga0163217, IMG submission 185933) | Saline lake microbial communities from Ace Lake in Antarctica - Synechococcus sp. Ace-P (PacBio error correction) | ecosystem: Environmental > Aquatic > Non-marine Saline and Alkaline > Saline ...
GATAAATTCGCGCGCTTCAAATCCAGGAGCGTTGGACCATCAGTGAACGCGAACTCGCACCACGCCTCACCGACTTTCAGTCTTCTCCATTCATGAAGAAACGCTAAGAAGGCCCCTAAAATTCGGTCGCTAAAAGGTAAGGTGGATTATGAGACAAGTTTTTGCGTCTTTTGCATCGGGCAATGCATTGTCATTAATCAGTGAGCACGCTGCTGACGAGGAATTTCTCGTCGACACAATATCATCAGGGTGGGGCGATGAACCTGATCGACGACGGCGGTCGTCGAATTGGGTTCGTGATGTGCGCGCATGGGACAGCGATCGAAGCTCGGGCGAGCAGCGTTCCGAGGCAACACTAGCCCCCTTTTGGGAGAGCCCCCCCCCCACGATGGTCTCGGTTGTAGCAGTCGGACAGAGCCGTTCGGATCTAATTTCGATGTTAAGAGTCTCGACGCGAATCAGCTGGGCAAAGATCTCAGCCACGACATCAGCCCTGGGGTACATTTCAGATACCAAGCCGCTATGGACGGCACGCCCGCGGGAAGCCGACGTATGATGGTTTGTCACGCCGATGGCGCGCGCGTTCAATGAAGGCACCTTCTAGCAGAGCGACCTGCGTCGAGCTGGGAGGGACCGAAGAGACATTGAAGCAGATGTGGTGGACGGATTCGGAAAGTTCCTATTTGCGAAGGTTATCTGTAGGGATCGCGGGGCCAGGACGCACCGATCCGTCTGTGCGACGAGATTCGGTCAACACAACACGGCCGCGAAATGTCCGATGAAACTGTTGATCCGTTCTGCGTCCGGCCGTTTAATCACGAGCGAGTGAGTCCTCGAGACTGAAGTGGCGCCTCGGGACCATCAGGCGCCATCGGTTTCGCAATGGCCAGAAAGAACCAAAATCCGCTTTTACGAGAAGACAATATTCGAAACACGCGGTTGTCAAAACATGCTGCTGCAAGGACTAGCATAGATTTTTCGCCGCGTAATCATTGGGGCGACTCCGAACATGAATACCGTCTTGTCACGGCGTCTAATGGGTAGAGACCAATGACAATGGTTGAGAAAGCAATATTCGATATTTTTGAGAATGAGGTACGACACCAACTTTGAGCGCCGGCGATCTCTACGCTTGCGGGACTTCCTGCATGGTTACGCGGCCGGAAAGCCACTTGATGTCCTGTGGCAGCTGGCAAGCTTTGCCGCAAGGGCTTGGTGAAATAATTACGCGAATTCGACCAACGGCCGCATTGTGTACCTTTCGCCACAAAGGAATGCACACGCAGGGCGCGACGCCGGGTTTAATCTGAAACCCGGTCCCGCGTCCACATCAATTTTCGGGCGGGCCGGCCGGCGCGAGGGCGAAGCGGTAGGTGAAACGCCCAACTGTACGAGATGGCACCCGCCGCGCACCGAAAGGTGCGGCGATAACGGCCGGACCGCGGAAGACGGATCTAGCGAGAGCGCGCCAAAGCAAGAGGCTGGACGGCACAAAACGCCACGATGGCCGACGAGTGGCCTGCGGAGACAGATCTCCGGGCCGCATACAGCTACTTGGAGGAGAGGCTCACAGAAGAGAAAAGTACACGCAGGATTATTACTCCCAGCGTGGCGCCGTCAATCTTAATGCCATGACCAGGGAAGAATCGGAGAGACAACGCGCTCAGCGCACGTCGCTTCGCTACGCGCCCATCACCGGAGGACGTAAGCTGACAGGCCTACCCGCGTGAGCCAGAGGCAACAGGCGATAACGTGATTTCCACAGATGATGCGGTGGAAATATAACGATCACGGAGCAACTGCGGACGCAAGACAATGAGATTAGGCGGATTTTTCCACCCGCGAAACCGGGTTGGGCGAGCACTGAGAATCGCGGAAGGTACAGCACCTATGCACGTGTGAGGCTGCCAGAAACACTAAAGCGATCATGTCGAGCTGTTTGCGTGACGCACGGCCAGCGCGGCCGAGTGGGCGGAGAAAACCTATGCCAACAACGGCATAATCAAGTCACTTCAAAGAGCGGAGGTATACAGGTCTTCCTTTCCCGCCGGGTATGGTCTTAAACGTCGAGTGGCCTGGAGAAGATCCAGGTGAGAGGTCTGGGCCCATGATCGGAAACCTAGGCGTTACAGGAGAGCTCTTATTCGTACGCCCTTGTAGGCGAACCTTGAACCATGGCGGCACGCAGCATGCGGTCCACGATCACATTAACGGCTTGCACCAGCGTCAACGACCGTGTTGTTGGGGTCACACGTCTGCTATTGGGAACTTCATACATCGCCTGGTGGTATTTTCGGGTCAAACTTCTACGCCCATCGGCTCGAGCTGCGCACGAATTATGGAACTTACAATATGACAAAGAGAGTTTGAGCTGTACTTTTAATGGACCGCGAGGACTCAACGAGAGAGGAGAGACGACATTTGACAGCACCAGTATATTCGGTATCAGGTTACCTGGTCCCGCGAGAGTCTTCACGGCCGTCTGCGTTCGTAATCTGATGATCAATGCTGTTGTGAAGGCATCATGAGGCGGCACGCGCATAGCGTCTGATAGAGGATATGTGGCTGAGAAACACTAGCCAGCAATGTATCCAGCGGGCGAACTACGGAAACGAATTTTAAAGCAGGTCGGTCTTCAGATTCCCTAGATCTCCACGGGCCGTGCGGCGGCGCAGGTTTCCCATTTCGTCAGCACTGGCCGAGCAGACCGCTTGATCCCTAGTCGTTATAAATTTCGGCTTGAGCACTATCCAACTTGGAATTAAGTTTCCATGGGGGTGCTGGCGCAGCGGCATCAAAATCCGTTTGGGGGCGGCGCCTGCCTGCGGGGTCTCGTAGTCGTGTTTGCCCTGGCTTTCATCGTCCATGTTGTGTATAGTCCTGCTGTTTCGGAAAAATGTCAATAGGTCACATTGATTGGATGGTCTGACCCGGGATATGTTTCGCATATCGAACGTTTCGGCCGCAAAAATCAAGGCCGACAGCGCCAAACGAACCGAATCTGACACTTCATAAACGCTGCATAAATCGGAATAAATGCTCGAATCGGTCAACTCCGCCCGATAACCCATAAACACGAATAGCCGCTATTGCGCACAAGGCGCGAGCGCAGTTGCGCAGATCTAATCGACAATCGCAGATACCGCGCCCTAAGTTGAGCCGAGTTGGCCCGATAATGCGACTGCGCCCACAACCTTGTCTTCAGCCATCGCGCAGGGTGCGACGATCAGGGAGAGCCTGAGGGAGAACACTTGTTTTTCTCGAACCAATGAAAATGCGGACGCACCTGGAGCCTTCTTCAGCGCGCGTCATAGTTCGACAAGATTTTCCTTGCGTTCAAGTTTCGTCAAACAAAGCTTGAATGCCGATCGAAGTTCTCGGAGCCGACCGATCAGGCACCTTCAGCGATTGCCGCGATCCACGCCATCAAGACCGTAGCGCGCGCCGCCCTTACCCGGCTGCCGGCCCAGAACGGCAAGACCGCGTTGACCAGATCTGCGACAGCATTCCAGTGCGGAAGCGGACTTTGGCGGTGATTCCGATCAGTTCACTGCGCACTCGCATCGTCCGGCCGGCAAGATGGGCGTTGAGAAAATTCGCTGCTTCAGTCAATTGCCCTGCGGTGACACATCCGGCAGTTCCATCACCCGTTTTCCACTGATCATTGCCCGCCCGACGAGAACGCACAAGCGCCCGCTTGGGATCAAAGCGGATGAATTCGATATGGCGGAATGGTGGAATTCCTGCTTGGCGCAATGACAAGCCCTTGCCCGGGTCAGTCATGCCGGACGCCATCTGGCCTCGCCTTCGGTCAGCAAGGTCTCAACCGGACGCTTAAAATCATCTGAATGACCCTGAACGTTCAAATCGTCTGGCGCATCTCTGGCTGCAGATCCGCCCGACCTGCATAAAGGAAAGGCTCGACGAATAAAAACCGCAGGCCTTTCTGGGTGTTGCAACCTGCCGGCACTGATAATGCGGGGGGGCGCAATAAATCAGCCCCAGATCCTCGAGATTCGCTCATCAACATTGCGGATGCGATGCCGGCGACCAGACGGAACATAGGCAACTGTATGCGCGACAGGCTGCGAAGAGCCGAGCGGATCACCTGATTCCATATAGCTTTCCACAAGGCTGCGCGAACAAACTTCCCCCGCGAGCGTTCATCAAGGCTCCTGACGAGATCCGCCGGTATGGAGGGCGGTGGGTTCATAGTCATTCGTGTTGTCCTCACAGGCGGCCTCTTCTTTGGACTGTCTATGCCTGGTGAATATAGGGATTTAGCGCAGGAGACACCGGAAAGGGAAAACCAGAGAGCCCCCGCATCCACGAGCAAATTAGAGGTACGATTACGAACGCATTAAGGATGCCTAGCCACGACGAAGCTTATCTCGCCTTTTTTCTATTGTCTAATAGGCAGCAACACAATATTGAGAATTCGCGGCAAACATTCGAGATCAGGAGAGACACATAAATGCGTCCCATCAGGCCGGAACTTAGACAAGATGTCGGGAGATAGAGCTTTGAGCGCAACGGTATCCCAAACATGCCGGAGACGGGTCTTTGATTGAGAGAAATACAGCTTGGAGATCACGAGACACCACACCAGAAGGTGCTTGTGCACCGCGGAAGCCATCACGGAAAGAAACGCCGTCCCAGCATATGTTGATGCGAACAACCGGAATGGTCCAGGAGGCTGGTGGTAGGACGGCCGAATACGGCATGCTGCGCGCTCCAAATAATACCAGGGTAGATTCCGCATGCGCGTTTGGAGAGGGGCCACATCTGGAAAAACAAGGTGCCGGACGCCTCGAATCACACAAGCGTTCCCCCTTATGTTGGCACGCTCGCTCGAGTGCAGTTGTCGATCTGCGAAGCGCGTCGGCGAGCGCCAGATCACCGTCGATTGACGAAATGTACATCCAGGCCGTAGGTGGCGGAGAGATCCTTACGGACTTAGCGCCGAGTATCTAAGATTCGAATCTCAGGCCGCCTGGATAACGCAAAATTGCAGCGCATTTGAACTGAACAAATTATGGTGGAAGCGCGGTCGAGTGGCCAAAAGAGCGTTATGAAACCGTCGTGCACTCAAGAATCAAATGATCGGCGGCACCGCTCAGTGTCTTGCGTTGCTATGTTTTTTCGCTGCTCAGTCGGTGCTTGATCTCGATCGGTATTCTACAAGTCGTGCGTGACAGAGCACGAGAGATGCAATTTCGTCAATGACCCGCAGGTGGTCTGGCCGGCATCAGTTGAAAATCCAAGGGCACGGCACAGACGGCCGAGAAAACTTCAGCAGGAAGTAAACTTCTGGAGCTTCTGGAACTGGCCAAGAACGCGCAAATCGCCGATCTGGTCGAGATGCGAAAATGAAGGAATTATTGTGGGTCTATCGAAGGAACCGCGATAAAAAGCAAATGACCGGAATGCGAATTTACTCGAACATTACGCACGTTCTCTGAGTTATGCCAGACCCAATGGCCCCAGGGCAAGATCTCCGAGATCCGACGACTTCTTCTATAATCTTGTGGACCTCTCGGGACGAGTAATCGGTTACACAGATCGGCAAGGTGAACTGGGCTGCCCACGAACACACGGAGAAGACCGAGACTTACGAGATCAAACATTTTGTAGGCCAATGCCGCAAACAAGGGAGCTTGCCACAACCCGCGGAGACGAAAAGAAGCACTAATATCTGTCATTTATTCGACCTGAGGTACGAGGTGAATAGTCAGTCTCGGTGTGGAGATACGCCTTGACGGTGCGCCTGGAGATCTAAACATCACTAACCACGGACGACACTGGCGACACAATCGAATGATGGCCATGCCGCACCGCGAGATTTATCGCGGTATGTGCCATGAACAACGAGGTCGACAGCAAAGCACATCCCTTGGGCTTCAGTTCGGGGGCAGAGCAATGACACGAGAGCGTCAAGCGCACCGTGCGCCTTGGTTCGTCAGCGTTCTGTGTCTGGCGACAATCCGGAAATTGAGACGTGAGCTTTTTATTCGCGGTGAAGCACCGGCGTTCTGGTCTGGCCGCCGCGCGGGCAACGCTCGGCTTCGGCTTGATCCGATGTTTTCCAACCTGAGGCCACAGGCACGCACTTCAATTTGGCGAAGCTAGAGCACCGCTCCTTGAGGAGGAAGCATACTGGCTGAAGAGCCGGTATCAGGACACGACAGGCGCTGTCGCACCGGGGCCGCGCGCCTTCAAGCTGTTTGCCAAGAAGCACGCCTCTGGCGTGAGCACCCGACGATAGGCATACCATACCCGCCAAATTGGCGAAACTGCGCTCCCGGCGCGAAACCGTCACCTGAGACACTAAGTTTGCATCCTGTACGACACTGGCAAAGTATATTCCGCATTCGAGGTGAGTCTATCTTATGGTCATTGGCCGGCTTCCTGTGCTCGCCAAAATGCCTCCTCATTGCGATTATTCTATCAAACAGAACCAATGTGCGGGCACGGCAGAGCAAATGTGACCAGTCAAGGCCTATGTCCACTAGCGTTCCGCCCAAAGGAGATGTTCGGCGCGATAATGCGGGGTTGCGACTCTTTGCCGGTCCGCGGTGTCACCAGCATCTTATTTCCGTGGCGGCGGCACACACCTACGAGCATTTTCTGATGGTCGAGCCTAGATACGGTACGCGCCATCCCTACGACTACAATCTGAAGCCGTGCGCGACCAGGGCTTGGGTGGTGCCCGATGGCATTGAGAGTTACGACTGGGAAGCGCAATCCTTCAAAGTGGTCGGAGGCGGGAACAGGCATCTTCGCGGCTACCGATCAAGCCATCACACGAGAGGGCAATCAAACAGAAACGGAACGTTTTGAGATGGCGTTCAGATATGCGCTCAATGGATATGCCAAGATAACGTTCCCTTCCAAAGACGCTTGGGCGTTTGCCATGACCGGCCGGAACGCCGCTGAAAAAGAGGCCATCGGTCTGGGCGCGTGAACGATTCTTTTTTCCCGCGACATTTGGTCAAAATCTCGACTGAGATCTACGCGCGTCCGCGACGAGACTGCTGCGGCTGGGCTTTCGAGGAGCTGGAAGAGGCGATTTCCAACGATGGGCCGAGAGCAAGCCCCTACAATGCGCCGATCAATGGAATATTCATCTAATATATAAACTTTAGACCATAAAACACACATCATGACAAGATCCAACTTAATGAGAAGTATCCTCTCTCCCAAGATTAAACAAGTCAAACACAAATCCATGTGAATATTCTTTGAGGTGACCCATGCATATTGGTAGAAAAAATCACGTATCCAAGTTGGCTGGTAGATCCGCAGTCAAATGGTCGGACAATATGCCGAGACAATGATAGGACAGAAACTTTTTTTCCTCACAGGTACCAGGGACTATAAGAAAAACACTTACGAGATAATCTTCAATTAAAAAAAAGATTCGCGAAGGAGGTGAGTATTTACCCACCGTGTAAGGATGATCGCAAACCTTTATCAAGATAGAGCATATTAAACTTTTTGAAATCTATCAGAAACAAGGGTGTTAATCAGTAAAATGCCGAGAATGGCGCAATGACACTATGAAAGTGCCATTATATGGTACGAGGCCACCTATTCTGGGCAAGTAATAAATGGGATGGAAGCATGACTTCCAATATTGATCTTGCACCGGAAATAACTTAACTTGGGATTCCACCGGCACCGGTTAGCCTATATGCGGAATGGTACCTATAAATACCCAAATTCCAAGGGAAACGTGGTAATCTAATTAATAGTTTCAGTAAATATTGAATTCCCAATTTTTCTTAAGTGTTTTAAGAAAAATTGGGATTTTTTGACTCAAATAGTTAATTTATTAACCAAGGTCGATTTCAACAACCTTTTTCCATTTACCGTTTTTGCCCTGATATTTTAAGGGTCACCTTAGTTTTCCACATCCTGATTATAAGGTTATTTTTCTTCATCGAAAGACTTTGGGGCAAAAGGTATTTTTGCCAAATCTATTGGAATAAACCAACTGGTTGTTTTTTGATCAAAACCGAATCAAACAGGCCTAAGTTGTCTGCAAACTTTATAAGGGTAACCAGCAACTGCTTTACGACCATAAATTGTCTTCTTGTTTTATAGTGATAGGCCACCCTGAAATTGCTCATTTTATGCTCATAGGTTAGCATATCTTGCCAAACAAGCCTTGTATGGTTCTTTCCCCTTGTTTGAAGTTACCAAGCATAACCAGTTGGCCCTTTGTGAACAATAGCAAGGCTCATTACCTGTTGAAAGGATTACTATGGCATGGCAGATATTTTAAATTCCCAAATCCCGTCCTCAGTCCGCCCAACATAGGCCGGATTTTCGTAGGTATGTTCCTCCGCTTTTACTTCGGCCAGAATTCCTGTGCCAAAAATATTGTTCAATGCGGACCGGCAAAGCGTAACCACTTATACAATGTGTTCAATGCCATATTGAATAAATACTACCCAAAGCTGAAATCTCCGGCAATATGAAAGCATAAACATTGTTCCGAATGGCCCCTTACAGCTTTATCCCTTTCAATTGGCAGGCCACCATTAGAATCCATGTCCGCGGTAGGACATCTCCCAAAACATATTCTCCTTTTTGGGAATAGGCAAAGGAGAACCACCATCAAATCGGTTTAGGGCCGTTTTGGCAAGGTCGCCACTGTGGCGAAATTGGTTGGGAAAGGACCACTTTCATTTCTGCGCCAATTGTTTCCCAATCTTGGTCCCAATGATCAATAAAGTCGTGCTGTCTTTTTCCCAAAAGAAACGGCATCCAGATCCCGGTAATTGTTTATATCGAATTCCTTTATTCTGTATCCATCCATTTCTTTACCTGGGCTTCTGAAGGCAAGATGTGCTTGGGGCCGATTTAAACTTCTGTCCCTCCAAATGGCAAACTAAGTCCACCGTAGTTCCAAGTTCCGTATAATAAACGCCAATATCTGTTGACAGGCTAAGGTCGTAGGATCAGTAAGTGGGGCGGTCTGGTAAAACTGAACCATAATTCTACCCCATTCTGCAGGCATTTTATAACCCCCCGAACCTTGGGCCGCATTCCCTAATCCTTCACTTCGTATCAGGCTTTTGTTCCACTCTCCCCATAAACCATTGCCCGTGATTAAACATCTGTCATCAAGGATTATGGCCGCAGGGCTTGATGTCTAAACAGTTCCCATATAAGACCAACCGAACAAATCATCCATTTTCGTAAATAATCAGACAATCGTCCATATCTGCGTCACGTTCTGCAAACAAACCCCCCGGTGCTTCATAAAATTGGTCTCCGAGAAAAGAATAATATTCAGGAAAATTAATTGGAAACATTTCATAAACGTCGTTGTCTGGAAAACCATAGTGAAAATTACAACAAAAACAGCCGCGAAAACAACATCCTTACCATAGGTCTTAGCATGGTTCCTTCGTAGGTGTATTGAGGGTTTCCATTTTTAAGGGAATCCTACCAAGGATTCGGTAAGGAAATCTGCGTTGTATTCCATTTTCTACTTCAAGAGTTCACTGCTCTTCCTATATCGCCTTCAATTGGCGGTTGTTTCTGGTTTTCCAATCCCTTTCTTGAATTGCAAGATTACCCGCATGATCCTTAATTCTTCAATGGGAGCCAATTGGGCGTTTAGTTCAAAGCTTAATTGTTGTGGAAGTGTACTGGGCCAAACAAATAGGGCCATATAATTGTTCCTTTGTTTGAAAAGTTGGTTTGAAAATATGCTCCAATGGGAAAAAACCACTGAGGTTGGATTGACTATGTTTTCGATTAAAATCGCGAGCAAAGCAAAATTGCCTCAAACACTTTTTACCGTCAACTCCTATGTTTTCTGCATGTATAAGTTGATGCGTTATGGAGTCCATATCAAAACCTTATAAATAGTATTGTTTTCATAAGCTAAAAACTCTGCCACCAATTTGTACTTATTCTATTTGGTTAGGTTAGTTTCGAAGGTTTTATCTCCAACGCTGTAGCTTACCACTAGGTTAAGTCCTATATTCAACCCTTGCCGAAAACAGCAGCCAACGGTAACGCCAAAAGTCCTTTACAAAC